>Ga0123341_1004589_pt1 | contig 12144 bp, 13 predicted proteins | sample Turbeapinknodule_FD_89959 | JGI IMG/M metagenome (GOLD analysis project Ga0123341, IMG submission 89959) | Root nodule microbial communities of legume samples collected from Mexico - Turtle bean Mexico pink nodule | ecosystem: Host-associated > Plants > Roots > Nodule | place: Mexico: Nepantla... | reverse complement strand
TGTTTTGTTAATTTTTTTTTTTTTTTTTTACTTTTTAACTCTATCATTTAGTGATCTAATTAGATATTTGTAAATTTCATTTTTTTAAATTTTTTTATATTTATTTTCCCAAGATAATAAAGGATTCTCATTTCTGTGTTTAAAGTAATGGGAATTTTTTTCTATAAAAAAGTACTTATGTATTATTTCGTCCTGCGTCCAAAATCGACCTGAAGTTGATATATATATATAGTATTGCAGAGAGTAATTTTATTTCAAGTAATTAGTTGTTTCAAAAACCATTTTTAAGGTGTTTAAATTAATTTTGTTAGTAAATATAAAACAATTAAATTAACATATATTTATATACAAAATATATGATGGAATAACTATTGATCTTAGATCACTGGGTACAAATTATGATTTAGGGTTGAATTTAGTTATATGGATAAAATTATTCTACTTAATATCTTTCATTTATCTTCCTTTACATTCTCGCATATGAACAAACAAATAAAATAATTACTTGATTGATTTAGTTAGTTCCTAGTTCTACCCATTTAAAGAATAAAAATTCGCTTGAAATTACTTCAATTAAAATTTTCTCTATATTTTTCACTCTATTTTTTTTCAGTGTCACTTTCTGTTCCGGCCGGTTGACCTGAGACGTCTTTGTGCGCAACCTTTCCCGTCAACTAGGGACACCTTCCCTCTGGCTACCTGTGGATACCTGCAAAGAAGGACAAAAGGGCGCCCTAGCGGCCGTTTGCACTTCGACGCTCAAGTCAGCTAGCAAGAAACATCAAAAACTCTGCACCTCCATATCGGAGCACCGTGAATGGCACTCTGAAGGTGGTAAACGAAACTGTGTATTGTGTATATCTTTTCTCCTTCTGGCAAACAACCTTTCTCTAGTCCCTCGTGCGTAGCCTCAAGACTCGAGCAAGCAACTAGAGTATATTCTGGGAAAATTTGCCAAAAGTTCGAACCCCATTCCCAACATTCAAGGCGCTATTTAAACTACTCTAGCATTAAAGCGTCTTAAAGCGCACTTAATTATGAAACGTTTAGCGCTTTTAAGACGTTTAAACCGCTTGGAGCATTTATAGTACCTTAAACGCTCGAGACGTAAACTTTAAATAGCTTTAATTACCTTATACCTGACAAATTGTCGTTTCTATGCTGACTTGGCTGTTATTACACGTGGAGGACCTCACAGCACCGTGACCCTACTTAAGGGTGTTTCCTCACGTGGGTCCTCCTATCTAGGAGTACATCTGCGCAAGGGGTGACTTTTTGGGTGCCAACTCATGCCCCCAAACCTCTAGTCACTCACTTTGAGAGCGTATCTACATTTCTCTCGTACCCTGCGCTTGGCTGCCCCCGGGCATGACCCCTCTCATGAGTCGTAACTATCCCAAGGGCTTATCCGGGGCGACATGGGCACTTCACGAGTCAGATTGCTCTCTACTGGCACTATTACTATGACCTTGAAGTCACCTTTCTCTTCTCTTCACTACCATCCCCTGGTTGTCGGGGCTCTGAGGCTTTCCCACGACGTCACCCCCTCCATGGTCTTTCCTACCCATGGGTATCGGAGAGCAACACTGTGGTTGTCTTGCTCTTGTGACATTACCTTGGCGACGCCCTATCTTGGCCCTACTAGGCGACGCCTTATCTTGGCGACGCTTCCTCTTGGCGATGTTGGCACTTGGCGTTGCCTCACTTAGGCGACGCCTTAGGTTGACTTTGACCTCGTCGTTGACTTTGACCTTGACTTTGTCAACGCCCGGATACGGGACGGTACACTTTCTATCCACACGTAGTGTTATAATGATGATGATTAGAAGAAAGTACAAAATTATAAGAGGTTAAACTGAAAAGTGCAATTTACTTACATATGACATATTTTTTGGTGAGATTTAATTTGTTAAATTGTGAACTAGGAAACTCAAACAATTTTTCTTAAATGATGTATTGGTGTTTCACATGTATCCATGAAATGTTCGATTAAAAAAATATTAATTTTTTTAAAATTTAAATTTTATTGTATAAATTATTATTATGATTATAAAAATAAGAAACAAATTCTTGTAATATGTTTTTCTTAAAAAAATAATTTAAAATATACTTGTGTACATAAATTTATTGTGAATTTATATAATATATAAATATATATAAATATGTGTATGTGAGACCTAGTTTATCAGATTATCAAAATTACTGGTCTGTTCTACGATGTACTGGAAGTTGGACCACATGGTATGCATGCATGCAATTTTTTATTCCCTTTTGGCTACTCCGATGATTCAAGACATCACTATCATAATAGAAAAACATTCTTCAACTAACTCCGAAGAAAACTATGTTTAATTAACTGAAATGACAGCTAAAAGTATACAAATCAATTCTTAAAACACTTATTTACAACACAAATTTCCTCTATCTCTTCAAATTAAATCAACCATTCTATCATTCACTTCTCTCCTCTTCTAAAGTTCAAAAATTGGTATAAAAAAAATAGTCTGCAAGTAGAATTACCCTGCATTTTACACTTGGGAAAAATCTAATGCTGATCAAAGATCAGACATCATGGAAATGATAATTTCCTGCCACATATCACTTGGACATTTTAGCCTTAAATTCAGCAGCAGCAGCTTGAGCTGCAGATTTGGTCAGTGCTGTAGGTTTTATAACACTCTTAGGATTCAAAGCCTGTCGAAGCTTAAATGCAGCCCATGCAGTCCCCACAGCATGACCAGCAGCATCCAATCCTTCACTTGTTGCCTTTGCAGCTTCTTCTCCATATCTGCAAGTGTTCACGTTGCCCAATTGCTCACAACAGTTACAAAATAACAAGATATGCACATTCTCGAGCATCATACATAGCATCAGAGCATGACCAAAGATCTAGACAGTATCATCAAATTCAATAATACCTGATTTCATACTTTCTTCTATAGGTATTTTAACATAGATACTTCATCTATTGACTTTACCTATGAGTGACAAGCTCGGTTGTAACAGTGTTTGATGTTGACATGACACTTTTTCCTGCTACTTCAACAGCATCGCAGACTTTGCCTATTTACAAAAACATCATCAGTATAATAACTGACTCAGTAAACTATACATACTACCTACTAAATAGCAGGATCAGGCCTGGTTGATCATAGAGCCCAAACATGTGAAAATTTGTCGAGCAAATGAACAAGAATGTCTAAAGACTGATTCTGGAAGAGACTCCAACCAAATTTTTCCTTGATTATCTTATTTTTATGAGCCATTTCAAACCAAATTTTCTGTTTTGTTGTTTAGCCTGACAGAAATTGCTTGTGTTTTTAAAACCACTGGAATATTACTAAAGCTATCCAATACAATATACTCAGAACGTTCTTAGCAACAACAAACACACTTTTCAAGTTATTTTCGTCTTTCGAGCCTTTGTGCATGTGTGATAGCTTCAATGCCCCCACACACATGTATCATTTTTCTTACCTTTTAATAAATAAAAATATATTTTCCTTTCTTTTCCCTAATTTTCTTTGCTTTGCAAAGAAGATGGAAGGTTTTCTATTTCTTTCTCTGCTAGGGGATATTTGCTTAGTGCTTAGAACTCAAACAGCATCACAGTGATGGTTGGGATTAAGATAACTGACATACTGAATCCATCCAATGATGCAAGCACAACTTCGCCAGGTAGAAAGCTGAAAAATTTCTTTCCCGCTTTTGAATTTGCCAGTGAGCTAGTAAAATATCCAGAGACCTTCACAACCCCAGTGAGGACCCCATTTGCTACACTCTCTGTCATCTGGGTCATTCTCTTAACCCTGTATAAACATCAATGCAAAAGACAACATCAGTTATTATTTGAAGGTTCAGGTTCAAACAGAGTAGCAGACCAAGAAAACGAACAAAAAACCATGCAACCTAAAAGTCGCAGACTAAAAACTTTGTCTAACAAACATTGAACAGAAAACATAGTACGGAAGAGTGCTGAAAATGCCTTTAGTCATCATCTATTGTAACAAACAAAAGCAACACAGAGAGAACAAATTGAAGCTGAGTAACTAAGCAGAAGAAGATTAATTAAGAGACAGCGACCTTTGGATCCGCTTCATGGTTTCGGGACTAATCTCTTCCTGCGAACCCTTTGCCATCCTTGTCTTCATGATCTCATTCCCCCACCGCAACCGTTCCACCGTCACATCCCCACACCACAAAATCCCCTTCACCAGTTGTCCAGAACCAGCCGCAATAAGCTTTGCAGCAGTTCCACTGTAATCCTCTACATTAGGAGCCAACGTGGTCCAGTACATCGCACACTTCTCCTCCAACATCTCCTTCTTCTCCTCCGTCTGCAAATCCGCCGGCGATATCTCCGTCGCCACCGACGCATCCAATGCCTCCCCCTCCTTCTTCGCATTCTCCGACACCTTCTGCACCGAGAAAGCACTGCATTCCTGAAACACCTTATCCAACTCTTTCACCAAATTCTCCTGCCCCTTCGACGCTATCGTTAAGCCGTAGCTCAGCACGCTGGGAACAGAGTCCTTGTTCTTCTTCTTCCGGTTCCGGCGGAGGTTGAAGATTCCTCTTTTCTCCTCCTCATCACTGGAGGAATCTGATTTGGATTCGTCCGGCATGTGGAGGGAGAAGAAGTAATGCGAGTCGTCGACCTTGACCGCCGCCTCGTCCTTCGCCAGGGGCCACTGTATGTCTCCGACATTGGCATAAAAGGCGACGATATTCGTCCCCTGGCGGAGGCAGATGATGGTGAGGTCGCCGCAGGCGAGCTCCACGCTGCATTCTTTGTCGATGAGGTGGAGGATGGCGCCGGGGACCTTGATGAGCACCTCCTCGGCGGCAAGCGGCGGGGCGGAGGGGCTGATGTTGTCGGGGAGGAGGTTTCCGACCTCGTCGATTTTGGGGTAGAGATTGGAAGAAGGGTTGGAAGAGCACGTTTCGGGGTTTGCATCAATTATTACCTGCGGATAGAGACAGTTTTTCTGGTTGGGGTTTTCGGATGCCATTGCTGAACGGAGTTTCCAACTTCCAACTTCCAAGGTCGTTAACCGTTGTGTGGATTTGGAGTTCAACCAGAAACGGAAAACAAACTGATAACGGAAAAATGACACGTGGCGTTTAGCGAAATGATTTGTTAACTGCCGCGTCGATGTCGCTGCGAACTGGTTTTGTTTTGTTTTTCTGAGTCCGCTAGGTCACTGTTATTTTTTCTTTACTAAGTAATTGGTAATATTTTTTAATCAAAATTATAACTAGAAATGTGTTAAAACTTAAATATATTTTAAGATTTTATAATTTTATAATTTCTCTATTAATATTTTAAATTAATGAATGGTTGATTTTTAAAACATAACATATTGCGTTGCAAATCATTGTAGAACAAGTTTCTCAAGTTTATTAAGAGAAATCTAGAAAATTTAGAGTGCAACTTTAACTTCATGATACAAAATTCAATAATGACATCAATTATTTGATAATATTAGTCATTTCTCACTCAACAAAAACTAGAGAAAGTAAGATCAACCTACATGGATAAGATCTACGAACTCATGGCACTGTAAAATTTGTATATAATTTCGAGATAAACACAGTATTCATTTCAATATTAATTATCCAAATATTTGATATATTAGACATACTTTACGAAAAAAGAGATCAAATGCGATTTAGTTAGCTTTTTGCACTTAGAAATTGAAGACAAAAGATAGAAACATCAAACATGTTTATTTCACTGACAGAATTTTTTTCAATGTTTATTTCTTCAAATCAAATCATCAATGATGAGTTGAGGTATTTTAAAGTTTCAAAAGGAAAGTTCTTATTTCCATGGGGCCAAGCTCAACAACCAAATTAGGACTGCTGACAGGGGCACCCCTAAGTCCTTGAGGTTCTTGTCCTTTGTCTCCTTCAACCTTCCATGTCATTCTCTTCATTTCTGACTTCTCTTGGTTAGCTGATAAACTTACCTCCTTCAACTCCTTTATCTGCATAATAAAAACACCATCACCCATTACAACCAGAAATACAAAGTTTTATACCACAAAAGTGAATTCAATTCAAATTATATGCTATAATCTAAGAAAGTATGTGCATCATCACAAAGACAAAGCAAAATGGGTAAACCCTTTTTCTTAAGGGTGAGAAGAAGAAGATCTATATACCGTTTTCTTGGCAAACAACTTCTTCAGTTCAACTTTGGTTAGAGTTGAATACTCAGCATCTTCACTTGGCTAATCACATTGAAAACATGAGAAAATATGATATTATAACTGAGAGATATTGTAGTATTACATAATCCAACTGAATTACACTAAACATGTATTTAAGCAATTTGGCCCGGCTCATCTGAAGTTATATGTGATAAATATTTGTATAGACTAACCTCATACAGATGTGCCAAACGGAGAAGCACAATTCCACCTTCCAACTCCTGCAAAAGAAATTTGGTTAGAGAGAGAGATAGTCAGAAGTGTTATGGATATCCTCAGCATTTGTTCTACCTCAAGAGTTATCAGAGCGACATTGGGAGGCAAGCTGTAATTTGGATCCATGATCGTTCCTTTGGTCAAATGTGAGGACTTCCAACTTTCCAAATTCTGATCAATAAACATCCCACAAGATATCATTAATATGGTGATGATTATAACTTCATAAGTGCATTCAACTGAGTCATACCTCATGTGTAAAGGCCAATAAGAATGGCGAATAGATTTCTTGACCAGTTGTGCGGCGCCACCGTGCACCAGCTCCAAGTTTGTCTATGCTGATATAATAATTTCCTCTGACCTGATATGACAGAAAAAAAAAAGATATGGTATATATAGATAGAAGAAAGGAAAACATAGTCAATTTCTACTTTCTAGCTTTTCTATCAAGTTAGTGAAAGAGAGTGTTTCAATCAACATCTTTCACAAAAGCAAACTGAATTTGTCACTCAATAAATAATAAAGAGGATGCCAAGAAATATAAATTAATTTATGAGATTGCCATACTGTTAGTCCTTCACATGTTTCGTTATTGTTCACGCAAACTTGTTCATCAAGTGGTTCCCCAACTCCTCGACTATCATCGCGAAGAATACGCCTTAAGTGGTAAAAATAGTGTCAATAGTTTGTTTGCAGTACAATACCTATTGATTTAGACTATAGAAGATAGCTTGAATACCTATGAAGCATCAATTCCACCTCACCATCTTTGATGCTAGCCCCACCAGTGGCACGATCAACTAAGACTGAGAACTCAGATTTCTTATCCTTGGTATAAATTCCAAGATTAAGCTGGACAGAGAAAAACAGATAGAACAGTTTTATGTACATTTTATCAAGATTGTAGAAATCCATCAACTTTGAAGCAACAAAACTAATATATGCTACTCTCTCTCTCTCTCTCTGAAGTTCTTCTATTCAATTTTCCACTCTTGCATGCCCTCACATTATCTACAATTAAAACCTGAAATCCTAATGAAATTAAGAGAGTTAAAGAATTTTACTGGGTAATAGTTTCCTGCTATTGGTTGAGTTACTTGAAGGGGCCAATCATCCCTATGATCTCGAACCTGCATGACATTTTGAAGGGTCATACAATGATACAACTCAATGTCGTAATTTTTTCTCCCTAGAGGATTTCATTATAAAGAGAAAAAAGAAACATATAAAATTACTCGTTTGAGAAAATCTCTGCCATTGGAGTCAGTATAAAACTCCTTGTTTGTGGCCATATTTGCTGTCATTCGTGTGATCACCTCTTTTCCTACTCCATCATCGGTAGGAATTGGTCCAATCTTCATAAATAAACTCAAGTCACAACCTTATTATTTGCTATTTTACTAGTAAGCCTGCGGAATCCATGTTAGGCCAATTAACATAAACTTCATGAGACCAGACAATCCAACTTACGGTGAATTCGACTTCAGCATGGTCTTTGTCTTTGTAAAGCCTAGTAACCTAAAAAGTAAATAAACAAATAGTAAGAAAAGGCTATTCATGACAAAGCAAAGGCATTCAAATATTCAATTAAAGTATCATTTACTATGAATTGGATATCTGTTATAATCTATAACTTAATGAACTTAAATTAAAGAAACGAGCTGCAACTTTTTACACTACAACGCTTTGTCTTTTCCTTCCAACAATGTGTAGGCTTTGATTATTGAATCACTAAAATTATAGTCTAAAATCAGTGCTAAATATCATCTAGTAAGATCCAGATAATGTGATATGGTTTCTGCCTTCTAGTATTGAATGCATTCACTCCGTTAAAGATTTGGATTGTGTATCACTTAACTTGCCTCAATAAAAGAAAGCTATAAGAAACATTAATACTCAGCATCCACTGGTGTGTCTTGAAATTCATAAATTTATTACAACATAGAATATATAGGACTAGACAATATAAGTTAAACAAAAAGCATAATCTTTAACTGTGAAAGTGAAATACTTTTTGTGTGCTAGTCTTAATAAATTTGCTGGACTACTGACCTGATAAATCCAAGAGCTAAATTTCTGATGAACTTCATGAACTAGTGGTCCGCGGATTACCTTGATGGGAACCTGCACATCAAATAAATCAAAATGCAAATATAGAGATTATAGATGTAGTATTAGAAATATAAAAATCTTAAAAGGAAATTGAAAGGCATATAGTAAGACAATCAGAAAATAGCAAACCATGGTACTTTGTTAGAATTTGTTGTGAATATCTTGTGGCCCATTTAGAGTTTATATAAAGAATTCTATTTTATATAAAACTGATATCAGATGTTACTAGATTCAAGGAAGGAACTTACTGATCTTGAAACGATAGTTGGAGGGGATCCATTAGGCCGGAATATATATGCACCAGAAGCCTGTGGAAGAAATCACACCATTGAAGCATACATTGTACTAAATTAATTTGTTATTGGAGTTGTGTGTGCAAATAAATCACTCACCTGAGGATCATTATCACCCTCACTAGATCCATAATAGAGATAGCTTTGTTGAATAGGTATATCAACCTGGGAAAATTTTGAAAATAATGAAATACTCTCCATCACACCCTTAGAAATATGTCTGGATATGGAATCCATAAAACTAAAATATAAGTGAGACAATATGCCTTGAACATACTATTTCCATGCATTACTTTTATGCCTATAAATTCAATAGAATATATTGTCAAGAATACACAAAATATAGCATAACAATAAATGGTCATGAGTAGAAACTTCTGTTGAATAAATGGTGAACAAATAAATAAAGAAATGGTCATGGAATATGACAATTTGAAGTTCAATGAGTGGAAACTACTGTGCAGCATGAAATTTGCAAAATACGTACTCCAGTTCTAGAATTATACATCCTTTTAAGTTGTCCAGAGGTTGAGGAAAAGGACATCTTTAAATTTCCGGGCCCAATGTCAATGGTATCACCTTTCTGAGTGCCCAAGTGAGATAGGTTTTTTGTTCTGGACCCTTTCAAGTTGAAACAACAAAAAAAACATGCTTAATGCTAAAAGCTAATAAATTTAATTTGAATACACTAGCTAGTAGTGTAAAGGTTTTTTTATGCTATCACCAACAATGAAACTTAAAAATGAAGTAGACTTTAAGTATAATTCAACTTTATAAAATTAGATTTGCACCCGCTTATATACAATAAAATGTTTTTATCTCTAATCGATGTAAGATCTCCAACCATAAGTGCGTGAACTTAGAAAATGGGAGAAAAGTGTAAGTATACCTTTTCCCGTTGCTTTAGAAATGAAGTACGTGCTCCATCCAAGTGGAGGTACTGACGCCTGAAACAGAAGCCAGTACTTTGGGGCTTGTTTTGGCGACACCCCCAAATAAGCCTTCACATAGAGCTTTCTTAATTTTGTTGTAACATCATCCACACCCACATATTGTACTTCAATATTATTGCCCAGTGAGTCTTTGACAACAAGATTAGCATCATTAACCTAAAGCAAATTGCCACCTTTAAAGTGATATTGGAATTGGTTTGTATTATGATGTTGCAAGTAAATGATATGTACTCACTGGTATTTTGATAATATCAGTACGTTTCCATCCAAGTGAGTTATACACCACAACTACCTGGAAATAATTATTTTTACCATATGATAGATAAAATTTAACCACAATTCCTTATCAAAGCTTAAGAAAATGTTACCAAACTCTTAGCGTCTGGAATGCCATCTTCTGTAGGAGGGCAGTAACTGATATTTAACAAATGACACTGCCAAAAGATCCAACAGTAATGAAAAAAAATATTAAAGAATCAAGAATATGACTGACTACATAATCTATGTAGATAAATAAACATATGATGGTAAACAAGTCTTGTAGATATATCTTTAGCTGAAAAAGCCTGGACCATTGACACAACTGTCTGCAACAGGTTTTTTGGCAAGACAATTTGGACAAGAGTAACAAATATCAAACATAGAGAAACATTCTTTTCTTTGAAATTGAAACTTTACCTGGGCAAAAGCCGATGCAGGTGCTGAACATTGACCACTTGATTTCTTACTAGTTAGACAAGCCAAAGAAGAACTAACAACTGCTTCAGCCTGTAAGAAATCATTGTGTTTTTGGAAACTTTAACTAGATAAACGAATCCAGGACACAAAATGCATGGTCAAATTTTAAATTTGCACTTCTAATTCCTGACCTCAGAGACTCCAATAGCTAGTCGTTTGGCATAGTCATTAGTTGTATGCTGTTTGGCAGTGCCACTGACAGCATCATGGTGTTGTGCAATTCCTAGAGCATCTCCAAGACCAAAAGTATTGTATTTATCTGATTGCTTTCCAACAAAAGATTCAAGTTGACGCGTTGCCTACATCAAAATTTTAGCAATGTCTTGTATTTAACTTTAACACTTGGGAGCAAACAAGAAAAAGTCCATCCAATTTTACTTTGTTTAGTACAAAGTATCATACCAAATAGTATCCACTTATCATCCTAACATATCGCTTTAAGGCTGTGCGACTCGTGAAATAGCCAGTCCAATAAGCATTAGCCCTATCAGCATACCTATATTATAAGAAAATGTGCATAAGTGGATGAGATAATAAGCTACTTTGCAAACAAAACAATAACATGTATATGCTTACGGGAAGTAATCATCAGTTTTCAGTGGCCAAGTTTGATGAGCAGCATTTTTGGCATTGGTGTAAATAGATGGAGTGGAATACAAAGCATTTACTCTACCATCCTGAAGATTTAAAACACAGGGAACCATGCATTTGCACTCAGCTGATTTGATCAATCAACACATGCATAAAAACCAACAGCTGGGATGCATAATAACTCATCACCTTATTAACATAGTGAATTAATTTATCCATTTGCTTGAACCAAGACTCTGCATATTGGTACTGGAAATCATCACCCATTGTCCACATTATATGGTTTGTCCTCGTCACATTTGCCTAAATTAACCACAAGCAAAGCTAGTTGGTATATGAAATGAGAACCACAAGCAAAGCTAGTTTTGTTGACTGCATCATTCCCACTATAATGATACACTAATTAATCATTATGCATGTAAGGAAATTGCCACTCTAATGAAAATATTTTTTGATTACTTGGGTAATAGCAGCATCAATAAAGTCTTGGACACGTTTTTCAACGTTGTAGTCAAAAATAAGAGGATCATCCTGCAAAGTAAAAGGGAAGTTAAATATATAAGGCATGTGCATAAGAAACTATGCAAAATAGCATCAGCATTTGAGGTGTTGAGTGTTGGAACCTGCACAGGAACAACATCAATATCAACATTGTTGACTTCAAAGTTGAAACCATTTGGAGCACTATAATGAACAGGGAAAGCATTGGCAAAAATCTGAGCTGAAGAACCAAATGTTTTGGAGGCACGCCAAACAACTTCAAGAGACTTATCAGCTTTGCGCTTAGCTCTATCTTGATAATCAATTCTTGCAAAATGTACAGAATCAAACCCAAGCTGCATGCAGTGCCAAATTAAAACTGATTATTTATTTATTTATTAGCAGTCAAAATTATGCAATTAATGTGAAAGCACAATTCATTCTAGATAAAACTCAAAGTATCCCTACACATTATTAAATCATGGGAGAAGAACATAAACAAGATCATAAGAAGTTAAAATATATTACAACAACTAACTTATACAT
>Ga0123341_1004588_pt1 | contig 12145 bp, 5 predicted proteins | sample Turbeapinknodule_FD_89959 | JGI IMG/M metagenome (GOLD analysis project Ga0123341, IMG submission 89959) | Root nodule microbial communities of legume samples collected from Mexico - Turtle bean Mexico pink nodule | ecosystem: Host-associated > Plants > Roots > Nodule | place: Mexico: Nepantla... | reverse complement strand
ATTTATTATCTTACCTAATTAATTTAATTTTTTTTATCACATCTAATATACACTTCCCACTCTCCTTCACTTTCTATTATTCTTCTCTCAATTCAAATAAATGCACTTTTTATTCTCTCTCTCTGTCCTTTTTTTTTTTTCTTTTTTTTTTCCCACACCAATCTAACAAATCATAAAAGTATAACTATAATGAATTTAGCCATATTTAAAAGACAAGTTAATTTTTATTTATATTATATTAAATTTCCAATAACTATTCTAAAACCAAAAAGCAGTGTAGAAATTGAACTCACAGCAATAGCTTCAATGCCTTGACTCTGAGAAGGAGTCTGTTCTCTGTTGGCAGAGACTATGAAATGCCCTTGTAAGAGATCAATGGAATCCTTTACACAAAAAAAGAAGTCATGAACAAGATCAGTTAGTTACAAATACAATGTTGACTTCTTTTAAAACCCCAGAAATAACAAAATGTGTTAGATCTAGAAAAGCTAAGAATTTCTTTCAACTAAGAACTGTTTAGTTTAGTTTAGATGGAGAAGAACTAATGGACGATGTTTCTTAATATGATCACAACAACGTGAAAAACAAGAATTGCCAACTAAGGGAGAGATTCTTAACTAATGAACCATCACAAAATCATATCTGTAACTAACTCAAAACCTTAAGGCTATGTGTTTATGAATTCTTTTTTTTTATACTACTGAACTTTCTTATCCCACGCAATCTTAGACTTTCAAGTCATACTTAGACTTCGAAGAGTCTTTCCCTTAAGTATGAGTTGAATTTTTATCACAATAGGACATATTTGTCTCCATTTGAGCCGGTCACTTGAGTTTTTAACACAATGAGACATGCTTGCCTCCATCCATAAAAAATTCCTGTAAGAGATCATGCCTCCAACCTAAGATGTTATGGCTATTTGTTTATGTTTTTTTTTTCTTATATAGTATTCAACTTTCTTATTTCTATTCAATATAGGACTTTTAACACATATTTCTATTCAATATAGAACTTTTAACACATACTTGGATTCTTAACATTGAAATGGGAATGTAAAAACAAATTCAAAACATACGAAGGACCAGACATACAAACGTACATGATAATAAGTAATGACAGCATGCACCTATGAATTCTACCCAATGTATATAATGAGATGAGATCGAGACACCTGCTTTGTTCCATCACAGAAGTTATTCAAATAATAGCGCATAAGAGCATTCACCCCATCATTTATTATCCCCTGCATTGTACGATGCCCAAATCTGAATCCAAACAAAGCTTAATGAGGAGGAGGCACAAGGTTAAATTTTAAACTTGCGAGCGTCATTATTGAAAATGATTAGAAATTGTTACATCATATAGCTAGCATTTTTGCCTATAAACTTTATGAGATACATACATGGGGAAGTTATTAAATATCGAAGTATAAAACAATTGCATGTGTTGTACATAATTTATAAGAATTTGGTTCTAATTAATTGAATATACTGATAATGTAATTAAAAATAGGAAGCTCATGTGATTAAAATACTATACTAATAATATGAGAAAAATGCTATGAGAATTTCGTAAACAAGGCTGTGGTAAAAAAGAGAAAACATGAATCAATTAGGAGAGATTAATTCACACAGAGTTAAGTAAAGAGCATTATGTAGATTGTTTTTGTAAAAACTGAATATCAATAAAATGCGAATAAACAGTTTTATTTTGCATGTATGTCTAAGGTGGTTTTTTGCTTGAGCATCACTAGTCCAGGTTTATTAAAATATATGTAGGACTTGAGTCAGCTTCCTATAGTGAATCTAACATAACCAATGAACTATAAACATTGACGTGAAATTTTACAAACATGTTCTATGTGATCAGAATTTTCAATCCACAGTGATTTTTGTAAAAAAACAAAATAAAGTTATTGAAAGATATAAAAACACTTTTGGCTTATATTGATATGAATTGATCCCAAGTCTGCATCAATAGATTTCCTAGCACTACTTAATGTCGTACACTTCTCCTTTACACAATGCAATTAGAGCTAATTAATATACAATTGATCTGATTTTGAAATTATCCCTATGCTAATGTAATTTCAACATAAAATAATATTTTGTGGATGCATAACTTCTCTTAAGTTTTTTACATGTCATGAACACGGAAGCTGATGGAAAAATTCATGGGAAAATACCGGACAAAGTCTCCTTTGAGAGCAGGAGTGCCTGTATATTGCGTACTTATATCATCCCCATGATTGGCCCACACTGATAATAGAGTCAGTCAGAATAGAATCTAGGTTTGAAATCCTATGAAACAATCTAAACAGGAGAAAAATTTATCAAATGAAAATAACTAGATAAGCAGCATATATTAATACTGCAAAGATGTGTAACTCGAGAATTAGCAATACACGTACAGATCTTAAAGTTGTCATCTAGATTTGGATGTGAACTAATGGTTTCCTCAGCACCAAAGATCCCAATTCTTCTAAGCTGGAATTCTAGCATATTTCGGCCAATCATGCTCTGCATGTGAGTAAGAACATTATTAAGTGGGAACATGATACTATAAATGCACAAGTATGGGTTTGTAGCCAAATTGAAAAAAGAAAAAAAAGTAGGCAATTACAGATGTTTAGTGCATATACACACATACGCAAATATATATTATGCTGAGCTTTTTATTTCATACTAAGCAGGAAGACCAAACTGATAATACAGAAGGAATGAAGCGGTAAAACAAAGAGGGAATGAAAATTGAAATTTATTCATCTAGTAAGGCTTAAAAAACTTGCTTAGTATAAACCAACACCAACCTGAGTAACATTTGTACGGTCTAGACAATCAATACAATTGGTTCTAACAACCCCAAGTTGCTCCTTCATTTTCTCTCCCTTTTCATTCAATAGAAGGTATCTACAATTTCAAAACAGAATCGTAACGAAGGGATCAAAATTCTGGAACCCTTTAACTAATGCTGAGTGAAAAAAAATTTATTACAAATATAGAAAAGAAAGACAGTTTTGAAACTAGAGACAACAAATTACATTATGCTTGACAATTATCCAAAATCTTATAACAAACCGCTCCATAATATGCAACATAATAAAACTATTAAGTTTGTTGAAGCCTACTTGGGCAAAAGCAAGCAATGAATGCAAATCAAATTATTGAATATGAGAAAATTTTATATCTAGACGATTAAAAACTTAAATAATAAAACATCATACCCATTTCTCTCAAGAAAATCAGATATTTGATCATAAAGGATTGAAAGACGATCAAAATGAATGTGCCCGCAAATGTGATGGAAATCGAAATGCAGATATCTACAAAAAAAAAAGGGGTTGCACCAATATCAAATAACAGATATATACGTATATTATTTAGAGTCAATTGAAAGAGACTCTTACCTCACATCATTACCAGATACATGTTGCATTGTCTTTCCAAATTTTTCGCAAAGCCGACCTTCTCCACCATGCTTTTAAGAAACCACGTAGATAAAAAAAATGAACTCAAATAGATGCATGGTGATACATAAATCCATCCTTATTAATTAAAAAAATATATTCTTAGGATATGCACAACATTATGTAATGATAGTATTTGGTTGGTACCCTATTATTGACAGCATGTAATTTCTATAGTTACTTTTAAGATTCAGTAACCAATTATAGACACAAGAATCATCTGAGACAATTGTCCCTCATCAGATAAGCCTTTTAAGTTTTTTTTGCAATGGAATAATAATATTCACCTCGTTAACTAGGTCAATAGCCAACACAGACCCATACTTTTTTCTTAAATCTAAAAAATGCCTCTCCAAGACTCGGGGCTGCATAATAAGGAAATAAACAATAGTCAAATAAATATAGTTTATTAGATGAAAGTTCAAGAAATACAACAATAAAACAATCACTTACAGCTTCGTCATGTTTCAATAATTCATACTTCGGTTTATATGTTAAGTCAACAATTTGCTGCCAAGGCACCGGAATTGAACCACGAACCTGCTAATTATAAACAAAAATGACGCTTACGTAAATGAAATGCATGATGCCAGCTCATCTTAGCATTTCAAAATTTCACCATGGAATATGGAGTATGACATTACATCAAATGGAATATGCTTGGTAGCGAAAGTGTAAAATATACTAGATTTGGATAATATAAACAATGAAAATCTAACTTATATGAAGAATAATATAATCCAACTCTTTTCTAGTATACAAAGTAAGAGTATCACAAACTCAAATAAAAATGCAATAATAACGAAACGTGCATAAATACGACTACAAAAATATAATTAAGGACTTCAAGGCATCATGTATTTGTGAGGGTTAATGGCTGGCTGGGTTAAGAAAAATGAAAAGAAAAAGACTTGAAAATGAGACACCAGGAGAGAGGATTTCAAGCCAAGGGTGACTCAGTGGATATTGTAAGCCATGAATAGGATTCGGTGGGCTATTTATCCTGAAGAGAATGTGGGCTGTTAGGGAACCCCATTGCTTCTTGATGTTTTATCAAAAGAATAGGAGCGTCAAGGGTTGAACTCCTAAATCTTGATCACTTGGTTCAGTCTTTGGCTCGTTCAAGAAGATTCATTGAATTGCATTTAACTAAGTTGCAAAAGTACCAGTCCTGTTATGAAAATGCTTCAGGACTGAAACATGTAATATTTCTGGTTTTTAAAATTACAGACTTTCATCTTTCTCCTTCAATATATGTTCCTGTTCTCTGTAACGCAGCTTCAGCCTTTCTTTTCTCTTGAAAATTTTTACCAAGTCCAATCGATTATGAAAATTTCCCCAAAGATAATTTACTATGAAACATAGATATGATTTATTGTGACTCCGCTTTTGCATCAATAGTATTACTATTACACTTCGTAAGAAAAGGTTACTGTTAAAACAAAGGAAACACAAATATGTTAGACTGAAACCATATATATTCCAATATACCACGAAAACTTGTTTACAGTAGACATTATTACATTGATTGAATATAATTCGAGAATATTTTGATTTTTTAAAATCAGATATTACATACCGGTAAACCACTTTACAGTAAATATATATTATTTTATTATGATTTTCTGCAGTTACCAATACTTACTTTTCAAAATTTGAAAATTTATTTGCTTTTTACAGATAACAATTGTTTATTTGATAGTGGGGAGGAAGACCTAACTTCTGAATACTTAGTTTACTATCAATAACTTGAAATGAAACATCATGAACTAATTCATAAGTTGAATGCAGTTCGACCAAAAAACAAAGGGAATGAAGAATTTTCTAAAACATATAGTACCTAAAAAATGGTAATTTTCTTATCTAATACAAGGTAAAGGAACAATTTTGTAAGAAAAGTCTAATTTATTAATTAAGCTAACGTTAACTGTCTTGTAAGTTGAGAGGGTAATGTTAATCGAAGAGTTATTTAAAAAATAGCTATAGCTCCTAATGATTTGAAATATAATCAATAAATTAAATGAAATCAAGAAAACCATTATCTTGCATTCCAGTATGATAATACAAAACATTACCTGAACAATTGATCCTGTATACCCATTGATCTGCATAATTTGCTCGGTTTCCACAAAATTAGCCACATATCCATCAGGATCAGCTCCTCTTCTCCACATTCGGGTTCCTTTCAGGAAATTAATTGTGTTTGTGTCATTAGCAAATCAATCAATGACACTACTTCAGCACAATCTATTGGAAATTTTTGTACTCTACAAGACGATCAAATAACATAATAATAGTTATCTTTAATATGGTAGCCTAGTAACTACTATCAATGACACATGCTTCATTAAGCAGCCACAAATGACAATCTCACATTTTTTAAATTCATAGATTATGTTAGAATATAGAGATTGTCTATCTTTAGCATTAAATGTATGATAACTTTGGGATTGTTTATGGTTTTGGGTAAAGGGTTGTTTGTTTGGTAAAGACAGTCAACTGAAGGATAATGATTGTTTTCTGTTTGCTTAGCCATTATTACTTTTCTTCTCCTATGCCCGATGTGGTGCTTCGTAACAATGCCTATATATGCTCTCATTGTATCACTGTAAATGTTACAATACTGAAATAAACAAAGTCTGTATGCTATACATTTTTGCCTTTTCTTCTTTCATAGTCGGAAGTATCATCTGGGTTGTGTATGATATGCATATAGCGATAGATATTGTCTATAGACACGAGTAGTTTCTTCACGGAGTAGCTTTTCAAATCCCCCATAGAATTTAGCACAAGAAATTAAGAAACTGAAGGACTTATTGGGTACTTTGACAAGACACACCGACCTAGGTTGTTGCTCCTAGCATTCGATATCTTGAACTCACCTAGGTTGTTGATTTTGGAGCTATGACCCACATGAATGACGCTTTATATTCTAACCATGTATACTATGAATGAATGAATGAAATCCCTATTCTAGCTATACAATCCTACAATATTTTCCTATTTATATAGAATCAAACCATTCCACCGCGTTTCCTATTTTCTAGAAAGAACTAATACGAAATCTGACTTCTTACAACTAGGAGGTTCATATGCCCTATAAAACATATCTATAATGTAATGCAAAGTGCAAACCATCCTAACAATCTTTCAGAATTATTTTTTGTTATCACCACCAAATTAACGACTTTATTAATTTAATGGGACAAAAGGTTGATTTTTAAATGGTAAATAAAGCACATGCAAAAGCTTCGCAAGTGCATAGATAATCAAGAAACAAATACAAATTTATTTTAAAAAAAATATTAAATACCATTTCTTCTCGTGCATCTCCTAGCAATTATAGTGATTTCAATAATATCTTTCCCAATAGCAGCTTCAAAGTGATGAAAGCCTAATGATTTGTTAAGGATAATCCTAAAAAGAAATAATTAATTGATTGACATATAATACTATAGTTAGTCAAATTAAACAAATTACCCAAACAAAAATTACTTGTCAAAAAATGAGAAAAGGAATGCATATATAATTGTGGGAAAAGGATACTGCCTTGGACGATAGGGAGTAAGTATGGATCAAGCTGCATGCACAGAATTAAAACATTAACTACTTAGTAATATACGAATGCATAATCAATCAAGGAACCAAAAACTATGAACAAATTTAAAACAAGCCTACCTTGTTCTCTATGAGCACTTCCAACAGATAATTATTCCATAGAAATCGAGGCTCTGCCTGTGTTAAAGCATTTGTAACATAAGCCAAAAATAGAAAACATGTAAACAAAATAGAAAGTCAGATTGAATCACCAGAGTGGACATTGTTTGCATATATAAATTGAGAGACCTAAGGGTAGTAATAATAACAAACTTCAAAAGAGTAATTTTTTAATTATGGGATCCACACTGTAGTAAAATTCTTCTATTACAGATTACTAGACAAAGGCAGCATATTACCTGTCTCCAAAGGGGAAGCAACCTAGACTCATCACCAAGGTCATTTAGTCTTTGGGTACTGTAGGGCATAATATTAAAATCATATCAATAAATGCAAGATTTTGCAAATACTTTTTTCTTTCAATCACAAACATAACAAGTTCTTTTCAATCATGTATTTTTTTTACTATATTATAGATGTATATTGATTTTGTAAATGATTAATCTCGATAGAAAAACTTAATTAACCACTTTTCTAGGACCTTCACTTCCAATTATATATCTTTTTTAATTCACTAAATTCAGACTTCAGAGTTTGTTTAAGAGATTTATTATACTTCCATTGAAACCAATATTAAGAGCATCTTGCGGGATTACACATAGTCAAAAGATTAAGATTTAGATTTTATAAGACTTTTTTTGTTAGAATATAAAGATTCTAGGTTATAAAAATATTTTTTTTTAATTTTGAAAATATATATTTCTGCTAACAATTAAATAAAATATTAATAAAAATGTAATCTCATAAAATCCTTTCATTGGAATAAGAATTAAAAAATATATTAAAAGTGATATAACAATGAAACTCACAAAAATTAGATTAAGATGTAATAAAATTCTCCAGACATGAAGTTGCTCTAGTTTTATATTTTAATCATGCATTTGTAAACATTTCTCACCTTCAAGATTTATTATTCATCAAAGTCAATTTACTTTTAATGCATTCGTTATCCTATTATTTCACCCAATAGTTATTTACTATATTCCCTCCCTTCTTAATATTCAAATAATTTATTTCACTAAATGATTTAATTTCTTTATTTTTAGATTTTATTTTATTAATTACTTTAAAATCTATCTATATTATACAGATTTTAAAAACTATAGGACCACACTATCCTTTTGAACTATTTCTCTTTCTACTACTTTCAACAAATCATTTAATCTTCTCATTTCATATGTTCTATACATTATTAAATACCATATATAATTACAATTGAATGTATATATAGATACTAACATTTTGTTGGTTGATCCAAGTCAAATTGCATACACACCTTTAAATAAAATTCTAAATTCAAATTTTATAAATAAGAATGGTTGTAATTGAGAGAAAATATATCATTAAAAGTGGTGAATTAAGTTTTGCAATAAAGATTATTCATTTCCAAAACTAGTGAATACTAATTTGTTACAAAATTTTATGAAAACTGTGGTCAAAATTTAAAATAAAATTTATGTATTTCTTAGGATACTTTAGCTATTATATAAGCTTATTTAATTAATAAATTAAATTATATTTCTGTACTTTTCAGATTTTAGTTTTAATTAATTTCATATAATGAAATTTTATGTCTTATAGATATACATATTTATATGTATTATAATATACAGAGACGAAAACATCATAACAAGGCCTTTTAATTTAAAATTTATTAAAGAAAATAAATTGATATCTCAATTGCAATATTAAGTATTTTCCCTGAAGCTAAAAAATTTAAATAGAGGTGTCACTATTTAAACTACATGGATACATTTTTATATAGCATGACGATAAATACTTTGTATTAAAATGTAGCGTTAGATAATTTAAAAGAGTGAATATAATAGTCAATAAATTAATCAAAGTAATTTAAATATTAATAAGTTCAATTAATAAATATATTTTCCCCCGTTTAAGTATGAATGCATTAATTAATAATTGAAGGTAATATTTGAATTTGTTAGTACATTTTTGTATCAATAAAAATTATGATAAATTACTGTATGGATTATAATGAAGCCTTTTAGTGAAGATTAGCAATGATATGAGGTTTCAATTGATTACGTTCAAATATAGACTATCAGTCTAAGCAAAATACAAGTTTTTTAAAATTACACTTACTTCAATTCCTTCTCATTAGTCATTTGACTTCATCTTCTTCTTATCTCCCTCTTTGTTTCTTTATTACATCACTAGCTATCACATTTTCTCTCGTTTTCAAATTATCTAATTTCTATCTTCTTTTCCTTCTCTCCCAAAACAGAGTGGGCGTTTAATTAGTATTTTCCCTATTAAAATAAGTTGCTACTCTATGCAGTAGGTGGAATGCAGGTTCCTTACCCTGAAATAGAGAAGATGTAATACTGTACTTCATTCGTAATACCCAAGACTTATTCTTACTCTATGCTGAAAACTTTCAAACTTAGCGTGAATGTCACTTACGCAAGCTGAAGTTCTCAAGCATGCACGAAGACACACTTTAGCCATCAAACAACAAAGCCTGATGTGATTATCCTTAATTCCATGATAAAAAAATTGTAATGCACTAATTAGTGTTAGAAAAAGAATATGTTTTTTAAATTTTAATACGTTAAAAGGTTGCATGGTTCAAACCCGCTTGCTCATCGAAGATTATTTTCCCTACGGATTTATATACTTGTGTGAATAAATAAGCTTCATGTCTGAATCCCTGAGAATTTGGATGCTTACTAAAAATATGCAAAAAAGTTCACCTGAGAGTTAAATTGGCGTCGTACGAGAAGAACAGACCCGTAGTCTTCTCAGCAACTTTTAATATCCCAGAAAAATCCATCTCTGTCTTCTTCTGAGACATTGCACAACGATTATGAGTTTCACATTGTTTATTAACATAAAATTAACGAAACAAGTGGAACTCTAGCAGCTTACCTGTTGTTCAGAAGGGGTATTATCGAGGGAACAATCACATGGAAAAACCTTTAGAGACGAAACTTTGAAAATTGGATGTCCCAAGTAGGATCCAACACATTCACGCCCAGTTATAGCCAGCAAATACGATCCTAAGGCATATAAAGTTGAACACCAAAGTAAATGGTCAAATGGATGTCTACTATTGAAAAGGAATACATCCATGCAAGAAAGAACCTCAAGTTTATAAAGTAGATATGCAAAACAAATATCACGATCAAAATCAAAAGCACTGGCAAATAAAAAAACCAGACACTTCGAGCACTAACTCTAGTAGAAGTAAATGAACCAAAGGCAACTAATCACACTCGGTCATCAACTCCACTACATATATACTAATTATTTAAAACAATACTAGCAAAGAAAAGAGCGAAAAATGCACAATTCACCTTGGCTCTGCTATGGCTAAGGCTAACACGTCACTTACCCTCCAAAAGCCTCAACATCCCAGCCACACCATAAATTGTAAAAATCTTAGGAACTCGAACGGTGCTGCATTCACGAATCTCATCTGTAGAAAAAAAAAAAAAACCGAAAACACAGAAAGCAAACTCTCATTTACACTGAAAGCACATGACAAACAAAAACAGGAGCAAAATATCAATGAAAACAGATTAACAACGAACCAATGAGCTTGATGGAGCCATCTTTTCGACTAACTGCCAAATAAGAACCAGAAGATCCATCTGTTGGTTCAATCACATACTGATCCGGAAATTCCCAAAGCCGCATTCGCGTATATAGCTTCTGTACAGAATCTGCTTTCTCCATCATTATTGAAATTCCCACCACACTGAACACAACACACACACAATTGTTCAAAAATCAAGGAGCTATAAAAATTTAACGTCAATTTCAAATTCAAATAAACTTCAGGAGTTTTACAGATTCAAAGAGGCAACAATCCAATCAAAAATACTCAAACTAGTCCATTCGAATCGAAGAGCAAGGTTCCCGCGAAAAAAATGAATTGAAATTAGAGTTTCTGAATTTTGTCGCACTGTACCAAACGCAGAAAGAGGGAAGAGAAAATGTTTACCTGATTGAAGAGTGAAGATTAAGAATGCAAATCGGATTTAACCAGCTCTTAATGATTTGAATGCGACGAAGAGTTACGACGAGGGAGTATTGTGCTTCGTTTGTTTTGAAACTAAGGACGTGTTTGGAAGCTTTGCATATGACCACATGTTAGTGAGAAAAAGATGGGAAATGCTAAAGGTTTGTATTCGTAATGTCCAAACGCGATTGCGGCACTGAAGCGGAAACTTCGATTGGCCATGCTATAATGGTGCCGAATGATCGTAATTTGAGACGCGTGGAGGGTGATTACAGGTCCGTGAGAGCTACTAGGCTACCACTATGGAGAACCCTATGAAGTAGTCAATTTAAATTTAAAATACCACCATGATTGTTTTTGGTTTTTTAGTTTCTTTTTATTTTTTAAATACCACTTTTCTCTTTCTTGATATAAAATATTATTTTTTATTGATAAGAAATGTTGTTTATTGAAGTAATTTCTAATTTTTCAAACAATTTTAAAATTAACTTATATTTCTTTTATAAAAATTTCTTCAAGCAACTAATATTTTATTGAGCAGTATATTCAAACACCTAACAATTATTTCGGTTGAAAAATGTTTTATGAGAAATATGTTGCTTGAGCAAAAGAAATTTTATAAGAAATTAAATTTATAAGAGTAATTGAATTGTTTAAAATTAAAGAATTTTAAATTTTACTTAAAAAAAAGTATGAATTTGATATTTTTATATATCAAATTCATATTTTGTTTTTTGTGATTTTCTCTTGACTTGATTTTGATTGAGGTATTATTGACTTAATTAAATAAATCTCTTAAGCTTAGGTATCAGTGTAAAGAAATGTTGAGGTGATCTAAACCAAAGAAAGGAAATTTTCTTTTTGTACCTTAGATTCTAAGTTCTGATAAAACTTTGAGTTTAGGAAACAATATTGTTCCATTCCCAGGATAATGTTAGTCATCAAACATATCCTTATTTTGATTAGGTAATATAACT
>Ga0123341_1004584_pt1 | contig 12152 bp, 8 predicted proteins | sample Turbeapinknodule_FD_89959 | JGI IMG/M metagenome (GOLD analysis project Ga0123341, IMG submission 89959) | Root nodule microbial communities of legume samples collected from Mexico - Turtle bean Mexico pink nodule | ecosystem: Host-associated > Plants > Roots > Nodule | place: Mexico: Nepantla... | reverse complement strand
GGGTTGGGGGAAACTAACCAAGCCAATTGCTTGGGTTAGCTGGAAAGATGTATGCAGACCAAAAGAGGAGGGAGGGTTGGGGTGTAGGGATATACGCCTGTTTAATCAAGCTCTCCTAGCCAAGTGGAGATGGCGGTGTCTTTCGGAGGAGAATGGAAGATGGAAGACGCTGTTGGACTCTAAATACAACTTGGGGGTAGAAAGCAGTCAAATACCTGTCAAATATCAATCTTAGTGGTGGAGAGACCTTGCTAAAGTGTGCAAGGTTGGTGGAGGAAGAGGGTGGTTTCAGGAAGAGCTAGGTTGGGAAGTAGGGCGTGGTGACAAAGCAAAGTTCTGGGAGGATGTATGGATTGGTAGTGTCGATCTCAAGTCTCTGTTCCCACGCCTATACTCTTTATCTTTAAACCAAGGTAAATCAGAGGGTGAGATGGGCGTATGGGTAGATACGGAGTGGAGGTGGGACTTGAGATGGAGGAGAGGTAGATTTGTTTGGGAATCCTCTCTGGAGAGGGACCTTAATACGCTTCTATCAGGGGTCATTCTGAGAAAGAATGTCCAGGACATCCAGGTTTGGGGGAAGGAGGTACCGGGGCGATTTTCGGTGAGCTCTGCTTATGAGTGTCTATCTAAGCATGGTAGAGGGAACCATGATGAAGTGTTTAAGCTCTTGTGGAAGGTGAAGGTTTTTCCAAATGTGTTGGTGACAGCCTGGAGGGTGTTCATGGGAAGACTCCCTACAAGAGTGAGTTTGAGCCGGAGAGGGATGATGTTGAACTCAACGGTGTGCCCCTTGTGTCTGCTACATGAAGAGACTTGTCAACACCTTTTCATGGAGTGTAAATATGCTCAACAGGTATGGTCCCAATGCCTACCGTGGGTAGGAATTTTATTTGTACAACATCATGATCTTAAGCTGCATTTCCAAAGTTTCCACTTGTTTCAAGTTAGTAACAAGCAGAACAAGATCTGGAAAGGGGTATGGGTAAATGTCATTAGAAGCATATGGGACCAGAGGAATCTGATTACCTTCCAGCAAGGGGTAGTAAATGCAGAGGAGGTATTCCAGAGGGCCCAACTTAGTCTTGGTTGTGGATGAAGCATAAAGCTCGTTCGTTTTCCTATTCCTTTATAGATTGGGTTCTCAACCCAAATATCTGCATTAAAAGCTGCTAATGTTTCCTGGTGTTCTTCTGTCTGTGCTGGTTATGAAGAAGCTGGTTCTTAATTTCTGGTTGGCATCATGTGAAGTTATGGTTCGGTTGGAACCTGTGATGGCGATGGAGCGAATCCCTCAGGGGCTAGGTTGTTTTCTCTGGCCAGGGGAACTGGGTTGCTGCTACCTGTATTGGGGTTGGTCTCCTATCATGTTTTTTGCAGGAACACGAAGCAACTTCATAAAAGAGAGTAAATAGGTAATGGAAGGGAGCATGAAGGTATGGGTGGGAAACAAGGGGGTAGTTAGTAGGAGTGATACCACGAGAGTTGATGTTTCGTTGTGGCAGGGTGGAATACTCTGCAGGTTTTGGAGTCACGGGGTGTCTTTAGTCCAAGGTAGAATGCTTTGGAGGGGGAGCTGAGGTTGGGTTCGAGCTACGCACTTCAGGGGTTAGAATCAGCTTGGTTGAGGAGTGTGACGCTGTTGAGAAGAGTAAGCAAGGCGTTATGCTTGTTTACGTAATGTTGTGGCTGTGTCTAGTGGTTGCCAGGTTTGGGAGGTTCTGGATGGACTGGTATAAAAGTGGACTGGTGGCTGGTTGGCTGGTTGGAATGGTATAATTCATAGGTGAAGTGAGGGTTGGTGAAGGTATGAAGGTCTGAACTGGTGGTGCGTTTTTCTCTCCTTTTGGTGCTGTTTTATTGGTTAAGCTGATAAAGAGTGAGAGGCACAATACTGGTGGAGCTGTGTATTATGGGGAAAGACAGGATGTAGAGTTGGTTGGAGTGGGGTACATAGATGGATGAACGGGGTATCTTTTTGGTGCAGAGGGTGTGGTTAGAAGGGGGGCGGTTGGGGAGCTGTCTGGAAAGCTGGTGAAGATTGATAGGTGTTTTTAGGTGTTGCTGTGATGTTCTTTGGAACGCTGTTGGGTTTGGGGTGCTGATATTTTTTATAGGTACTGTCATGTTGGTGCTTTTATGAGTGCCGGTTGGGGTTATTGCATTCCCTTTTGTAGGATAAGTCATACTTTGATTATTTTTTTTTTTGGAAGAGTAACTTTGTGACTATGGTATACGGCTTAAGATACCTTTAAGTATTTCTTTTAATTTTATTCTTGTTAATAAAAAAAACATCAATTTTTAAATTTAAAGCACTTAACCATTTTTTTATGTTTATCTAATCCGTAAAATGGTTATTAGATATTTTATAATTGATACTTTGTTTAAGTAATATAGATTAATTTACTTGTTTAATTGTAATATAGTAGTTAATATTCTTTGAAAGGAAACTGACTTGCGTAGTTTGTAAACGAATCACTAGAAGAAGATTGTTATATTACAATTATACTTAACTCTATTCATCCATCTGTTGTGACCTTTTAAGTTATTATTTTTTCTTTATACCTCACAACACTAAATTCATAGTGAGAGACAGAGATTTACCATCGTGTTATTTCTGGTTGTTGCAATGTGTAGAATGGTGTTGCCCTCCATGTCTCTCTAGTTCAGAATGGTTTGGAACTCATCAGTATTTTTTCTGAGTCATCTAAGTAAGAAGTCAAAAATCTCAAACCTCTCGTATAAATGAAGTGCAGTCTCACTTCTAACAGTCAAATCTTTTATTGAATCTGACGAAGCTCCAAGACAGTTAAAAGATTTATATCTCCCGATTGACTTGCCAAATGCAAAAGAGTGAGACATCCTCTCCTTTTGGCTCAAACGAGTTCTTTGTCCATCGTGAAGGACCATTCTGTCGTGACCATGTTGTAGAGCAAGGTGGACCAGTCTGAATCCTTGGGGATTGAATTTCCAAGAAAATGAAGGTTTTAATATCATGATCTCTTTGGCAAATTGAACATGTTGTGCAGCAACATGCAAAGGAGTTTCAACAAATGGTGTCAAATCTATTTCTTCTAAAACATGTGGATTTTGTTCAATCAATGTGTATATATTGTTTATGGAAGACTATCTTCGATCTTAATAATATAAGGTAACAAATTGCTCTTAATATATTTGGCTCACGTTTTCCACGCCACTCACTTTGCACCTGCTGCCTCTCTTACACCCGCCCCCACTCTTCCCAGAATCTTCACTCCTCCCTCATTTCCCTTTCAACTTCGCACACCCACCACCTACCGTCACCTACTTTGTTTTTCTTCCCACTCTTTATGATCTTCACTTACCAACTTGAGTGAAGTATTAAAAAAATAATGATGATCAAATTTTACGCAATTATTATACGTTATTGTATGCAATTAATTTGATAATGATAGAATCCTATGATTAGTCTATGATTAGTGGATCACATAATTAGCTTGTAATTTGTAGAGAGAAAGTGTCCATACACTTATATATTTCCTACACCACAAGAGAATAAAATCATCTTTATTTTTCTTACCATCTTCTTATAAATAATTTTTTTATAATATCTGTCATCACCTTCATCAACAATTTTATTGCCTGTACACACAATATTGTTCACAACAAGCATCCAATGGGTTAGATAAATTAATCTCAATCTTTGGGGATTGAATTTCCATAAAAATGAAGGTTTTAATATCATGATCTCTTTGACAAATTGAACATGCCATGCACGTCATGCAAAGGAGTTTCAACAAATGGTGTCGAATCTGTCTATTCTAAAACATTAAGATTGTGCTCACTCAATCAATTTCCTGACACATCTATGTCTCCCGTTTGTTTTGCACGCTCCATGGTCCTCACACTCGTCACTTCTTTGGGATATTTCTGGCGTTTTCAGGAGTTGTGTGTTTTACAACAACGGTTTGAGTTATGAAAGACTATGTTGGGATCAATTTGAGCTTCAACCTTGTTATGTAGTCAAAAATTGGTTGTTAATATGTAGTTGTTAGGAAAGAATATTTTTCTAGAGTGTGAAAGTAATGTTTTTGTAATGTGTAATGTAACAAAAGTTGCTATTGAAAGGGGAAAAAAATTGTCATTCTTAGAGAATAAGAAAATAATAAATACTTTCATTAATTTGTCTTTTTTTGTTTTAAATTAAAACTAATTGTCGATACATGCCTAAGAAAAACTGTTTTTCATTAACATAAATCTGAGAATTAAAAAATATTTGCTTTAATCTTTTAATTACGTGTACTTTGAATGTTAAACAAAAGGACGTTGTACTTTATCAATTTCAACTTACACTCAATTTATCATTAAAATGATGAAAATATATTTATGAAATGACGAAAATGCTCTTGCAAAATAACGAAAAGGATAGCTTTTAAAATCTTATAGGCAAATTAGAAGTGTTTAATGTTCATTTACCAACTTTAAAATATCTTCAATATCTCAATAATGATTTGGAAAACATATATTTAGAATTTTTATATTCATTTCAATAAACTTTTATTTTCTTATTTTAAAGAAATTGATTATAATAAATAGAAATGATGAAAATGTAATTAGTATAATGCCTACCAATAAAATAAATCTTTATTTCCTGAAGAGTTTAAGTATAATTTTAAAAGTAATATCATGTATTAAAAATTAAGTATAAAAGTAAAAGAATAAATTACTCTAAACCCTAAGAAAAAATTCATAGTGCACGTGATACCTCTTCTTTTTTTAAGTTTCACAACAAACTAGGTAAACGGTATATTATTTTCAAACAATTAAGGAGAGTTATTTTAAGTGTCAGTATAATGTTTTTCAAACAATTACAACAATTAGTGTAAGAAGAGAGAGAAAAGAGAGTATCATGTACAATCTCAAAAAATTATAAAAATTATACGCTCAAGAAAATCATGAATTTATAACCTCAAGAAGGGGGCATCATGAATTATGGCAGGGAATCATGCTTTGGAGTGCCCTTCACTTTAATTTTCTGCTTGGCAACTGAATTACAACAACAAAGATCACTCCAAATTTACAGGGTGACATTAAACTGCACAAGGGATTGCCTGATGAACTACCAAACCTCCTAATTGATCACTTAATGAGTCATCTCACATTCAAATATATTTTTTTCCTACCACTCACGCAGGCCCAGTCATCCATTTTGGACACTTCTATGTCTTCTAAGAATGGTGAATATCTTTCTATGATGTACTTGACCTGTATAACACAAGGGCAATGACCTCAGGTGCATAATGGAATTAAGAAGCAGTATCCCCAAATAGTAACAACAAACACAATGAATCATTTCGAATAAGAAATTATATATGCTTTAATTAAATTACCTGCTCATATAAAACACCAGAGAGACCAACAACGGCTCCAGGCTTTGCATAAGAGACAATTTGATCGGCAAGATCCATTAAAGGATTTAAGAGTATATTTGCAATAACCACATCAAACTTAGCACAATCAGTAGTGACTGTTTGTATCTCACTAGTGTTTTCGCTCTCCGTAACTGCAAATGTCGAGTCACCTTTGGAGGATGAAGAGGTTTTGCTGGTAATCAGGTGCAGTTGCATTTTGTCTGGTCTGATGTTGTTCAGAGAAGCGTTTTGAGATGCTGATGCAATTGCTTCTGAATCTATATCAACTCCAACAGCAAAGGCAGCTCCAAACTGGTAAACAATAGGATGTCAAAATTGGAATTGGAGAGTCAACTGTAAAATATAAAATGTAAACAATATCAAAAAGCTGCTACAGAGATTTTGGCAGTATTTTGTAAATCTGAAAAAGAAAATACTAACATGAAGTTGTGGGATAAACGATGCACAGGGCAACTATATATCAAACAAGTTCTTGAAAAAGATGTGGTGGTATTTTTATTATAAAGGAAGAATGGGAAACCTATCAAAGCATTATTTACTTGTCCAAAATACGTTGATAACTGGATGCACATAACTTAGCAGTGAAGATGCTACCAACCTCTAGCAGTTTCCACAGTATAAAACAATATTATTCGTGAGGGAATATGGAAGATCATTCACTAGCCAAATCAATTCATATATTTATGTTCATAGTGTCTCTGCATTCATATCTGATCTTAACATATATCCTACATGGATTTAAAGTTAAATATCTTCCTGCCATTTGCCATACAGCAGTTTCTAATCAAATTTACAGCCTAAACATTTTATTATGATGAAAATACAAGAAAACAACCAATACTGCTGAAAACTGGCAATTTGTCAAGACTGGTTTGTATAGTGTAAGGTTTCGCAGGGAAGCAGCAGTCGACAACTTAAGCCCAAGTAAAGGTAGAAGAAAAAACAAAAATTGGGAGAAAAGTATAGTAGCAATGGACAAATGATAGTGGTGTGATCCTGAGCATGTTTTTCCAAAATAGTTCTTTTCCTTTTAGTTCGATTCTTAAGTATAGACTAACAATTGACTACCTTAAGAGCTGCAATAGCAAGAATTCCAGTTCCCGTGCCATAGTCCAGAATGTGCTCCCCTCCTTTAATACAACCGTGTAAGAGTAATAGACAGAGTTTGGTAGTGGCGTGATCCCCTGTTCCAAAGGCTAGTCCAGGATTGACAATTATATTTGTTGCTTGAACATCCTGTGTAAAATTCAGGATTGATTATTGGAAAAATCCTTTACAGTTTTCAGCTTCACGATCACTCAAAACATTTAATTTAAAGAGGGAAAAATATAACAAGGATATTGACAGAAGTTACCAAAACAAACAAATCAACAGAGTTCGAACACAAATATCCGCAATCATAGTAAGTTAGCAATTAGTCATGGATAGAGAAAGTTTAAGATAGTCATACTGGTGGAGTACACCACTGAGGCACCACCCATAGCCCTTCAGTAACTAGAACTGGACGAAGTGATTCCTGCATGTAAACATAGATAGATAAATTTAAGTCATTTTCAATAACAAATCTAGTTTTGACAAGAATGTTGTGTACATGCCGTACAAAAGAATGTTAAGGATAGAAAACAGTATAGTGCTGATGTGAGAAAAATCAAATAATTAGTATTAAGTAGTCAGCAAAAGGTCTTTTATATCAATAATTCCTTTCCTTCTCACAGATTACAACTTTGCAAGGAAAACCAGTTTCTGGTTCACGCAGGATACTGCTAGGATTTTTCCCTCAGTAAGCCATGGCTAGAAATATTTGTTTGAGAAAACACTAAAAGATGGATACAAATTTCTTCCACCCCTTTCAGAGTGAAAAAAAAAGAAAAGAAAAAAAAAAGACATCCTTTTATGAAGAAGGCGTCTTATCTCATCCTATAGGAAAAGTACTACTAGGAAGGTGACTACAGAGATATGGAATTAACTGTAATAAATATATATTTCATCTTTAGAGGAATTTGCACATGCGTTAAATTTTATTAGTAACATGAAAATAGAAACAACTATGAAAAAACAAAAGAGTGAGAAGAAAAGATTGACCTGAGATCTCTTCATCCAGTCATCCTCCTCATAAATTTTAACTTCATATCTAGGTATCTCCTTCAAACCAATAGAATCAGCTGCATGGAAAATGCTCACATTTATATCCTCAACTTCAGGAAATATTGAACTAATGCAAATCTGCAGGAAATATTTCATCAATATGAGCAAGTGAGCAACAGCCTAGTGTCAAAATTGAATTATAACTTTTAGAATGATTACTATTAGAGATTTAATTGCTTAGCAAGTGAGAAACAGCCTAGTGTACAACAAGGATATTTTTTTCCTTATGGTGATTGTTGGAGACCCACATCGACTAGAGATGAGGACAATTCATTGTATATAAGTGGGTGCAAACCTCACCTCATGAGTCGGTTTTATGAACTTGAGTTAGGCTTAAAGTCCACTTCGTAATGGCTTAAAGTCCACTTTGTAATATGGTATCAGAGTCATTTCGAATCTATCTTAACGAGTGTTTGTTGGCTTTATCAGGCCACCCGCTATTGGGTCGTTATTGCATAGTGATGTCAACCTTTATTTTAAGGCCATCAAGTATGATCTTGTTCCAGAGTCCTTCACACACATCGTCTTGAGCAAGGTTTCGAAATTCAACTTATGCACTAAACTAAATACAGATTTTCTATAAATAATAGAACCTGCATGGTTTTCATTAGTGTATATCTCCTGAGTCAAAGTGTCTCATTTCTTGAAGAATAGCCCCCTTCTTGGGTTTGATTTCAATTACTAAAGAATTTTGTCAACTGCTTGCATGCGTCTTTCTCTTAGATCATGCATAAATTGACTTATCACACTAATTACAAAAGCAATGTCTAGTCTAATGTGTGATAAATATACAAGTTTTCGTACCAATCTCTAATATTGGATTTTTATTCTACCAGAGTTCTTTTCACTTCCAATTTCATTATTCTGTTCAACAGGAACTCCTAAGGTTCTACATGCCAGCTTACCTATACTATTACCTTTCATGGGTAGGTTATATGACCCAGAGGAAACAAAACCTTTAATATTACCTACATTCTCATCATTTCTAAAAAAGGAAACAAAAATATGTTGAAACGAATGTAGAGGTCCAAGTTTGGTTCTTCTTCATTAGTGGTAATCTAATTTTCCAAAACAGCAAGAAAATGGAAATAAAATCATGAGCATAAGAAGAATATCGAGCAATGGCTTCAACCACTTGTAATTGATATTCTTCATCTCAAAATTTTGTTACACATGATATTCTTTTGTAATTAGACAATCAGAAGATATTTTCTAGAGTGCTAAAACATTTGAGTGCATTACTATACATTCCTCATTGCATTACTGGAAATTATTCTTTCCTACAAATTCAATTAATCTTCTAATAGGAAAAATAAAGCTTTCTCACAATCTATTAGGACTTAAGCACAAGAAGAAAGTTCAACCTCAAAGACTAATTCACTAAGTGGAGAAGTTCAAGGCTTACAACACAATCATAAACATAACTACCATTAAGTTGGAACTGAAACAAATAAAACAAACAAATTCGATACCACAAAAGCACACCAAAAATTGTGACGAAAGAAAATTAAAAATAAGAAATTAACTGTAACAAAAATCAACAAATTTACCTCATCTGTAATTTGAGAGACATCATCTTGATCCAAGCTAACCGAACTTGCACCAAAGCTTAAAAGGGCTTCGGCAAGCACATCCTTGTCAACACAAAGTGGAAGGGTGGTCAACCATATTGGCAACATAAGAGAAATTTTAAGCAAAAGTATGTTTAAAATTAACCTAAATATGTTATTGAAGTCTAGTAGACACTTCCTTCCACATAGATCGCAAATACACTGTAGCTTTTTAGTCGTATCTGAATTAGCCATTCATATATCAATTATTGGGACTTTGTAAAAATAAATAAATCTTGTGTTCTTAAAAGCCTAAAGAATTGTCGGGAAATCCTTTATCGTTTACCTCAATTCTTAGAGTGTGACTTGTATATTTGTTGGGTATCTTCACTTAATGTCAATTAGTTTTAAGATGAAACCTAACATAGTATCAAAGCCTATAAGTCATCTTGGTAATTACCTATTCGAATAGGCTCACTTGGTTTGGCAGATACTTGTGGAAGAAGGGTGTTGGAAGTCCCACATCACCTACCTCTATTATTGGAGTGTGGCTTATATATCTATTGGACAACTTCGCTAAACATCAATTGGTTTTAAGATAAAATCAAACATGGCATCAGAGCCTATATAGCCTTTGTCAGTCGGTGGTGGTTTAACTGATGGCAAACCATCATTAACACCTTATAAGTTGGCTAACTTCTTTGTTAAATAATCATAACAACACACACCCAAATAACACTAATATCATAAATATTGGTCTAAACCCACAAACTAAACTTACATTGGTGAGTTAAAGTTCCCAATTTTTATACTTTCAACATATTTGTGGTAATTATAGAAATAATGCACAAATCCTTTGTATTAAATATCTTCTATTATTTTATTTATTTTATTGATTTCTGTTGGAAATTTTACATTGACTAGAGATAATACCAATTTACACTATATAAGTGGGCAATCCTGGTTGTGTAAGGATGAATTAGGCTTAAACTCATTTCTTGATATGGTATCAGAATTTATCCTAACGAGATTTGATGGGCTTATAGTGTCATCTGCTATTAAACCGTTATTGGATCATTCACGAATATCTAGTCGCATGCTCAGGATGTACATGTCTCAGCATAAGAGGGGTGTGTTGCACATCACTCATCAACGTGAGATAATGTCAATTTATAGTATATAAGTGGATGGAGACAATCTTCATCTTAGGTTTTGTGAGGAGAAGTTAAGCTTAAACTCACTTCTTCGTGATTCCATTTTCTCAATATAAATAAGTCACTCATTCTATCTTTGAGAAATTCGGTTTTAACTCAATGTCTCTTTTTTTCGTACATGGTATCTAGAGTCTTGCTCAAAATCGTGTTAGCCTGTAGACCTACTATCTATAGCGGAATTTTTCTTTACGAACCTTTTCCTCATGTTCACGTGCACAGTCTAGGCATTGTCTCTACCGAGTTTTCCGACGACTTCCATTTGTTTGGTGATCACAGGGTTGGGATTACACTAAGCCTGTCTATTTAACCATATAAATGTCGTGATGAACCACCCATCCACACACCCTCACGTGCGTCGTCTCTCCCGCAACTACATAACTCCCACTAGCATGCGGTGGCGCTTGATAACCGACAAATCTACACCTAGGTCACCTCCTCCATGCAACCCTACCCTTGTGGTGAAAGATCCATTAGAGTTCATCTGGTGGTTCAATCTAATTTTGCTCTCCTCGAATTATTTTCATATTTTTCCATATTTCAAGAAAAAAATTGTCTTCTAACACCCAATCAACTTCCAAAACAAATTCTCCCATCTTTTCTAACCATATCCTAACTACAGAGAAGATAAAATGGATAATTAAAATAAATCACAATCATAAAGTACTAAATGGTCATTAGGTCCTTTAAGTGTAAATCGGTGATAATTGAATCTTAATAAAACCAATATTCTCATTTAGATGTGTAACATGTGTAAATAGTGGGATCATTGGTCATTAAATTGCAATGTTCAAGAACCAATTTGACACAAATCATATATTTGAAGGACCAATCTGACATAAGTTGTATAGGTTACTAATCAATTCATAATTTCTACACGTTAAAAGACTAATACTCAGATTTTTCGTTCACAGACTAAATAGTTACAGGTTTCCATGCTTAAAGACTAAATTGGTCCTTCAAAGCTAAACTAAAATTAGTTTAGACATAAATTAAAAAACAACTTTAAAGAAACTAATACAACAGAGTTTCTAAAATTAAACTATAATTTTAACTAAAAAAAAAAACTTATTTTATTTTTCCTCTGATTTTGTTCAAACATTAACTTACAATGTAGAAAGAGAAAAGGAACAAAGTAAAGCTGAAAAAGAAGCTTACTGCAGTGTCTTTGGGACAGTGAATCACAACGGAAGTGTAAGGAGCGGGTGGAGTCAAGGACGTGTCCGATAGAGTTGGAGAAGAAGAAGCTGCGGAAAACTTTGCATTTGTAACTGCGGCACGAAGATTGACACGGAAATGGGGAAGCCATTGATACCTAACAATTCTGTGATGGATGGAGAGAAACGGAACGACGGAAGAGTAGTGTATGAGGCGGCGGGAAAGGGTGGGAGAATGAGCGCCGACCATGCATGTTAACTGTTTGACGAAATGCCACGCTGCCATTTCCTTGGCCTAAATGAAAACTTTCACTCTGATTCAAAAAGTGCATCAAATCTCTAATATCAGAGTCTCTGCGTTATAAACGACAACAGGTGTAGATATTTGTGGCTATTACATGGAGCAATCAATATTACTTTTATTTCAAATATGTATTATTGTCTAAATTCAATCTCAAATTAAATTAAATATTTACAATTGCTTTTTTATAAGCAAGTGCTTACTGTATTATTATAAAAAAATGAGGACAGATATTATTATAATAGTACGAATAAAGAGACTAATAATATACAATAAAATTTCAAATGTTAAAATAAAAATATTTGAATAATGATCCAATAGTATCATAACAGTCAAAATAATATTTACTCGATATTTTTGTAAGAAGATACTTATAG
>Ga0123341_1004580_pt1 | contig 12155 bp, 6 predicted proteins | sample Turbeapinknodule_FD_89959 | JGI IMG/M metagenome (GOLD analysis project Ga0123341, IMG submission 89959) | Root nodule microbial communities of legume samples collected from Mexico - Turtle bean Mexico pink nodule | ecosystem: Host-associated > Plants > Roots > Nodule | place: Mexico: Nepantla... | reverse complement strand
GCTATTTAAAAGGTAGAATTCTAAAAAGTTTTGTATATAATCCTCTGTTAATATTATAGATTATAGAAATATAAATACAAATTATTCTTAAAATTCTTAAATGTCAATTTTTCACAAGTCATATTTGTTTTCAAAATTTATATACGTTGTTTAGGGTTTAGGGAGATAGGACCTAAAGAATTATTGACTGACTTCGTCTTCTTTTTTCTTGGGGTGGTCAGCTCGCACTTTTGTTTGCTCCTCTCGCCTTTGCGCTACTCCTTTAGGTCTCGGTCGCTCAATCCCAGGTGAGGTCGAATGGGAGGTACCTGCAAAAGACACTTCAACGCTCAAGTCAACAAAGAGTACTTGACACTCGGTTGTCAGAGTATATTCAGTAATGACGTATGTTGTTCTTGGAATGTGCCATATTTATATTATTTTAATGGGCTTACCTTATTGGGTTGGATTAGTGGAGTGGATTGTACTTAGGGGCGTATTACCTAGTTCTTAATTATGGTTTAGCTTTACTGACCTTGATTTAAGCGTTAATGGGTTGGGTGTGTCGGTCGACCCGACGGACGTGCAGGGCTCGGTCGGCTCAGTCATGGAAACCGAGTTGTGGTATAGATCGTTCGGTCGATACTAGTACACTAGACCCCTAGGCTCAAGGATGAATGTATCCGAAGAGTCTTTCGACTACTAATCATCAGTTGGTTTAGGGTCTTCCAGGATTAGTGACTGTTGGACTTCCCGAGGTATGACATGACCTCAGGCGGCGCGATGTGACCTGCACTGATGAGGAGTTTTTTGGGCGCGAAGCGTTGTGAGTCGTTGGATCTGGGAGATCTAACGGTTGAGATCGTTGCGATGTTTCGTCTTCCGAGGTCCCTATAGCTTATAAATAGTGGTCCCAACAGTGTCGAAATACTGTGCTACCTCTCTGTTGTTTGCTCTGAGATTCGAGCATTCTCTCGCCCTCCTATTGTATTCTCGGTTTTCAGCTTTTCTTTAAGGTTAGTGATGTCTTCTCTGTCTCAACCAACTTCTTCTTCTTCTACTCCCCCATTCTCCTTTTCTCGCGCATCATTCTTCCTCGTCTTCTTCTTCTTCGTCCTCTGGGTCCTCTACAACCGACTCCTTGTCGGTCAGTGTAGTTGACGTGTCACATAAGGTAGAGGTTGTTAAGGGGGATGATCCGGCTATAACCGTTGACCGGTCGGACTCCCCCTTGCAAGATACCTCTCAAGCAGATTTTGGCTGGGTTGATCCTAAGGTCATTGGGATCTCATCCACCTTTTCGACTGAGGCTTTTGTTTCTAAATTTCTGTACAAGTTCCTAGTTTTGAAGGCGGGCGGGCGTTCCAGTTTCTTTAGTGTTGAGCCTTGCCTACCGACTGAGAGTGTCTGTATGGGATGACCAGGTACCGGTCATCCCTTCTTCTACATGTACTCTTGTCTTTTTTCGGATTTGCATTTTTCTCTTCCTTTTGACAACTTCATAATGGGCGTCCTTCAAACGCTTAATGTGGCGCCTACTCAGCTTCACCCCAAACACCTAGGCGTTCATTTAGGTTTTTCGCTTGTTATGTGACGTCTTGCGTCTTCACCCCTCTCCTTCTTCTTTTCTAGGTTATTATATGTCTCATCCGATCAATACCGTTCTGTGGCATTCATTAATCGGTCGATCGGGTTATGTAACCAATACCATTGGGATGTCGGCATGGTATGCCGATTGAGATCAAACAAAGTTTAGCAGTGTCGGCAGGGTATGCCGGTTAAGGCTTTATCCAGACTAAACCAAGCGTGAGAGGTATTGGCAGGGTATGCATGTTAGGTCTACATCCAGACCAAACCAAGTTGAGCGGTGTCGGCAGGGTATGCCTGTTAGGGCTACATCCAGACAAATCGAGTTGAACGGTGTCGCCAGGATATGCAGGTTAAGGCTTCATCCAGACCGAACTGAGTTGAGCGGTGTCGACAGGGTATGCTGGTTAAGGCTTCATCCAGATCAAACCGATGCTTTGAAGGTGCAAACAATGGTAACATTTAAGAAAACCGCCTCGTTAAAACCCTCTTGACCAAAGACTCTTCTTAGAGACGAGCGGTCGGGCGAGGAAACAGTGCGTAAATTTTATATCCTTAGTTGTAGTAAAACTAGATGTGTGTGACATTCCACGTCCTCGGTACAATTTTGCCTGAAAGCCACTCTAAATGATATGTCCCTCCTGTTGCTACTTCTCGGACTCAGAACGGTCCCTCCAAGTTGGACGATAACTTCTCTTCGCTTTTTCTTGCGTCGCTTCGCATTTTTCAGACGAGGTCTCTTTTCTGGAAGTTCCTCAGTCAGACCTTGGTGTTGAACCGTCTTGACGCCCGAAGCTTGCATGCAGTCTCTCAAATCCTGCTTTTGTCCTGAAGTTAGTTTATCAAATCGAGGTTGACCGCTAGGCTTTCCTCATTGAGGGTAAGGTCGAACATTTGCCTTCGGATAGTAGGCTCGCCTACCTCGACCGGGATCATTGCCTCGATCCCATTTGTCAGGTTGTACGACGTCTCTTGCGTGGTCGTTTGTGGGGTGCATCTGTACACCCATAGAACTTCTATCAGTTATTCTGTCCATCGACCTCTTGCCTTGTCAAGACGCTTCTTTAATTCATTCAGTATGACCTTATTGGCGGCCTCGGCTTGCCCGTTGGTACGAGGGTCCTCGACCGAGGTCTTTATGAATTTTATTCCGAGGTCGGTATAGAAGGATTGAACCCCCTGCTCAATGAATTACCGACCATTATCTGTTATTATTGTGTTTGGTATGCCGAACCGACACACAATGCTTCACAATACAAAATTTTGCACGTTCTCGACGGAGATGGAAGCGAGTGGCTCTGCCTCGATCCATTTTGTGAAGTAGTCGACTCCAATAAGGATGAACTTTGTTTATCCCTTCTCTGGCGCGAAAGGGTCGATGATGTCCATTCCCCAGATGGCGAACGACCATGGGGACGTGAGACTATGCAGCGTTTCTGGCTTGGCATGGTGTAGAGGGCCGAACTCTTGGCATTTGGCGCATTTCTTCACGTACTCGACGCAGTCTCTCTGCACGGTCGCCCAATAGTAGCCGGCTCTAGGGATTTTAACAGCCATCGTTCGGGCTCCCGAATGGTTGCCACACACCCCTTCATGTATCTTAGAGAGAACATACTCAATCTGCTCTCTGGTGATGCACTTAAGCAGGGGGACCGAGTAGCCTCCTTGGTATAGGTCTTCATTTAACAGAGTGTATCAGTCACACTGTTGCTTCATTGTTTTTTGTTCCTCTGGCTTGCATGTGCTGTGCTTGAGGTACTGGATGATAGGGGTCATTCAACTATCGGCTTTGGTCTCGGCCACTGCCAGACATTCGGTTTCTGAGACACTAGGGTGTCTTAGCCATACTTGCATGACTGATCTTTGGTGACTCTTCTTTTTGGTGACCGAGAGCCAGGATAGGGCGTCGAACCTTTTGTTCTCCTCTCTCGGTATGTGTTCCACTGGTGCCTTGTGGAAGCGAGCGATGCTGTTTCGAGCGGCGTGGTAGTACTGTTGTAGCAAGGGTTCCTTCACCTCAAACTCCCCCTTGATCTGGTCGACCATAACTTGGGAGTCACTTTTGCATGTGACCTCGCGAGCTCCCATGTCGTAGGTTAAGTTTAACCCAACGACAATAATGATAGGACGGGGTCCTCATAACGTAATTTTCACATGCCACAAATACTTGCATAATATTTTCGATTATGCCTCACAAATGTCGGGATTACTTGCACAATATTCTCGATTATGTCTCATAAATACCATAACTACCTGCATGACATCCCTGATTATATCTCAAAAATATTATAATTACTGGGACGCTAATCCATAACATATTTAATGAATAAATTGATTATATGAAGGAAAGCTCGAATTTAAATACATGACATTCAGGTTTTATGAAAAGTTATCATAATATGACACATAAATGCCTGGAAGAATCATAGTCAAATGTCCAAGCCCGACTTATAAATAAACAACGACCTACAAGGAGTATCTCAACTCGCATCTTTGCACCATATTTCCTACATACCTAATATTTTATGTTTTTACTAACTTGAGTATCAAAGTGTAATCATAGAAAACCCCTTCATTTGGAGATCGATGGCCAAAAATCTGAAAGAAAATAATTGGGAATTCATCCAAAATTCGAATAGAAAGCAAAAACGAAAAACTCTTTTATCTAGAAAAGCTTTACATGGATTGATTTTTTTTAAGTTTAACACAACAATGTATAATTTTCATTTTTCTATAATTATAAAAGAAATACTTTGACGGGATACTTAATTTTAAATTTTTTAGAACAGCTTTATAAATATTAATAGATTTTTGGGCTGTCTTCCTTTGTAGTTTTATATTTTATATAAAAAGAATATGGAGACGCGACGGGAGTCAAATATGAAATCTATAATAATTTGAAAAAATATTAAAAATATTACTGGTGTTATGAAAAAGTTACGATAGCATCCCAAATTAGGTTGGTCAATTTTTGGAAAAAGAATGGGTACCCCTCTGTCACGTCAAGAGTTGTGGGATACGGCAGCGTGATTCTCACGCGATGTTAAAAATATAAAAAAAAATATACATAAAAACGGAATAAGTATAATAATACCAGAGGAACCCCTCCATCGTAATATTTTAATGCACTTTTTATATTTAATTAAAATGTTTTAAATTATAAAATCATATGCAAATTTATTAGATTTATAGTAATTTTTGAAGGAGTATTTACTCAATTTTAATTAATAATAAAAATATAAATAAGAAAATATATTCCTATACAATATTGCATTGACTTTTCGTTTAAAGCGATGATTAAAAAAAATAAAAAAAGCAAAACATAAAAACGACAACAACGGTGGCAGGCCCCGAGAATCTAAGATTGAATCAGGACCGTACGCGGCAATACAAAATGCCGCGTTTGCCCACAACCACAGCGCAGAGGCAAGGGGGTAAGGAAGAAAGAAAGAAAGAAAAGTGGTTATTGAACTGGGAAACACTGAGTTGACTCGGAGCGAGTGAATTGTTGCGTGACTCGAGGGAGATAGAGAAGATGTCTGGTGGTATAGCTCGTGGACGTCTCACCGAGGAGCGCAAGTCGTGGCGGAAGAACCATCCTCATGTCCGTACAACTCTTTCTCATCGATTCCTTCCTTTCTCAACGGCCACGTTTTTGTTTTCACCTTTTTCTCTTTTTCGTGATTTAGGGTTTTGTTGCGAAGCCGGAGACCCTTCCTGATGGAACCGTGAACTTGATGGTGTGGCATTGCACAATTCCTGGAAAGGCTGGGGTGTGTTTTCACTTCTCCTTTTATACGTTAAGCGTTGGCTGATTGTTATAAATCGAATTCCACAAATTTTGTGTTCTTTGCTTTTGATTATGAAATCACCACGTTTCTTGTAATGTTTATGCCTGTTTGTACTCCGAATCAGTGGATCTCCTTTACCTGTTAACTACTCACTCTTCGTCCTTCTTCGTACTCCTGAATTGAAGCGGGCTATCTCAATCTTAAAAATTGGTCAATTGTTAACTGCATATTTTTTTACGATTACATCCCGTTTGATTTTTTTTTCTAAAAATATCCTTTTTTTCAGAAATTAGTTTCCAAAACATGTGTTACGTTGTTGGTATTTTTATTTTCGAAATTTAGTTTTCGGACTGTAATAAATACATTCAATAAACCACATGCACCCGCATGTGATGTTTGCTTACGTGAAGGGTTGTATTTGAGTTTTGGTACTCACTAGGGTTGGTCTACTGGTAGGGGGTTTGTGTAGTACGCATGAAACATTGGTAAAACGTGGTTGACGTTTGATTAACTGAACCAGTTGGATTATTTTAGCATCAACAGTGTAAAGAGTTGTGTCTGAGGTTTGGTTAATTGATCCTGTGATTGTTGCCTCTGATTTCATTGTTCTGGAATGGGGGTTTATAATTTAAAAAAGGAGAGGCATCTGACAATCAACTAACTCATTTGGTGAGGATATTCCAAACCTATTTTGTCCATACCCGTATTCTATGTGCCATCTCGACACACCCTAAGCATGGACTCACGTCTAGGGTGCGTACATCTGGAACGAGGAGAAGGAGATTGTAATATTGATCTTTTTAATATTGCCTAAAAAAAAAAGGTCATGGGGCAGGTAATTTTTTGGGCAATTGAGGGATGGCCATACCTACCAGTTTTGAATTTTAGTTGGGTCTAAATCAACTCAACAAGTTCACAAGATGAGGGTTGCTCAAGCCTTTATAAGTTCTATTGACCATATCTATCGTTGACATGAGACCTCAATACATACATCTGTGCTAGGATTCTCAATCTACCCCTTCTCACACCTCAAATGATTCCATAACTCATTTACTTATTACCTACATGAACTTGGTTGACAAACAATCACCTAGTTATTTGTTTCCTCATAAAAGCATATTTCTCATTCTCACATGGTGCATATCTCTCACTTATCTTTCATTGTATTGCCGTATTTGTGGCGTCTTAATGTTAATCACAACCCTATTGTGGTTGGGGTTTTGTTGCAAACCTTGATGTTGTGGGAAATTGCTGATAAATGTAGTCAATGTGGTTACAATTGAAGTTACAGAGACTCCTTAAACTTGATGTTGTGCTTTGGACCATTTTTTAAAACATCGAGAACGAGATATGAATTTGCTTATAAAATTTGGAACCCTCTGTAGCAATCTTCAAAATTGGGGTTTGGACTAAACCTTGTGCATAGAGTATTGACTCTCACTATTTTAGACATGGTTTTTTATATTCCCAGGGAACAAGGATTTAGACAATGGTCTGAGACTATTATTTTGGCTGAATGTCAAAAGTTTTTTTGGAGTCTCTTCTACTGCAACACAATTGCAATTGTGGCTGCATTGGATGCATTTGTCTGCAATATCAAGGAATGTAACGGCAGACTAAAACCTTGCTCATGAATGTACTGTTGACCTTATGTGTTAATCCCTCTCCAATTTTGCCTATTATCTTTTGACATGTCAAAAGATTTTTTAAATTAAAGTTTTATTTATTCACTGAGAAAAAAGAGACTAGGATGCTAAGATTAGAATTTAGAATAAAATTGGTTCAGTTAGAATTAAGGGGTTTTAACATCTAAAGAAGAGAGGTGCCAAAACGTGCATGGCGCATTAGAAAATATTTAACCATTTCTGCATAAAAGGTGATCATTTATTAAATCATTAATTGAAACTGTTTAAATAGCCCCCTTATAATACAAGGATTGGAAAATGCAAAGACATGCATTTATATATGAACATATAATTTTATTTAGGTTCCTGTAGTTCACTATACAGGAATCAGAATGAAATTATATGTCTGTATTTATGCTGTGTAGTCGCATCACAGTTTTGCAAATGAAATTTTCAGTATGAGAGATACTTTGGTTTGGAAATTGGAAGTGAGAAATTTCTTCATTTTGCATTTGATATATCTTATCAAAAGGTAACTCAAATATTTTATCCTTGAAAGTTTATTGGAAATGAATCATATCTTGTTCTGTGTTCATGCCTTGGATTGAATTTGCAAAAAACAAATTAAGTAACTTGTTGAGTAATGAGCCTGGCATTTACTTCATATTAATTTTCGTTTCATTTGCTTCAGACTGATTGGGAGGGTGGCTACTTCCCACTTACGCTGCACTTTAGTGAAGACTACCCTAGCAAGCCTCCAAAGTGTAAATTTCCACAAAGTTTCTTCCACCCAAATGTTTATCCTTCCGGGACTGTGTGCCTGTCTATACTTAACGAGGATAGTGTAAGTACATCTCTATTGGTAATTGCATGGCTTTGAAACTAATTTCTAAGCAAACAGCTTTATAGGTTCATTATTATTTATAGGGGTGGAGACCAGCCATAACAGTGAAGCAAATTCTTGTGGGCATCCAAGACTTGCTTGACCAGCCAAATCCTGCTGATCCTGCCCAGACAGAAGGCTATCATCTATTCATCCAGGCACTTATCCCATTTTTATTTTATTAATTATTATTCATCCTTGAGTGTAAAGAATGTCTGATTTTAATATAAACCAACTAACCAAGGCAAAGTAGTAACCAAGGCTCACATGCTTATGTTATGTCTTTGAACATTGTGTATTATGAATAGGTTGAGAAATTGTTATTTGATGTTGTACTATGTTTCTATTTGGATAAATTTCTCTCTAAACATTTATAAGAGAAAGAAGTAAGATAAATTGTATTTCTTGCATAAGTTAAAATCAACCTACGCATTCAAACTTTTATAGATGTTCAATGTTCAAACATCTAATGTTATCTAATGTTTTCAAAAGTTGATGTGTAAAAGTTGATTTTAGTATGTAAAAAGTTCAATTCAATTTATTATATTAATTTTTTATGTGTTTATGGATAAGTTTATCGTAACAAGACCTATTTTAACACTTTTCTTTCTATATAGTGAAGTGGATGGAGACTTTAATGTCTTAAAAGTCCAAGGTTTGTTTTAACATGGCAATACTTTTTGCAGGATGCAACAGAGTACGAGAGAAGGGTCCGGCAGCAGGCAAAGCAATACCCACCTCTTCTCTAGTGTTACTTCACATCAGCTAAATTTATAAGCTGTTTTTATTATGGCAGATGTTTCATCTTTTGTTCCGTGTCGAAACTGTTTTTGTCATTGTGATTAATGGCTGCCACAACATGCAGACATGAATGTTCTAGCTATATATGGTTACTCCCAGATCTGGAAGAAGTGTTAATATATAAAAATGTGAAAGCAACCAATGAATACTTGTTGTAGACATGTGCCTGATGTTTGCTGCTACTTTTTTTTTTTTATATGAATGGATAATTACTACAATGAATTACATGACTGCTCTGGAACATGTATTCTGTTTGCTGGGATTTTTACTTCCCTTGTGGAGATCATACATAGACCTCAATTTGTCCATTGTTGTGTTAGTTAGCAACTTTACTCTTGTGCCATGGACGCATAAGTTAACTCTGAAACTCGTTTGCTTCTTAAACTTCAGATTTGCTTCAAATGACAATTCTCAATGCGGAGGAAAATCCTAAAATCTTCCGATTTTGCATCGTTAACATTTCTCTAGTGAAAGGTCCTCAGTTGCTTGTTCGCATACTGGTGACTAGATGGATTTGATCGAGGCTGCAATGTATAGCCGTTGCAGTACCTTTTGTACAACTATTATAGAAAAAAGTAAGAAGGTAAAACTAAATTCATTTTGTCACAAGTTTTACTGTACAAGTTTAATTAGTTATTTAAAAAGCCACACGAGAACTGAATGTTTTGAGAGCCTCAAAAGGTCTCCATTAGATACTCATTGATTTGCAATTGATCTATGATACAATGATGATGAGAAAGGAAAGAGTAAAAGTAATCCAAGGTAAAGATAGTTATTACTCAAAAACAACTTTTTGAATAGAGTTTACTTTTGAACACATTTACAAATTGATAATTGGATGTGACAAACTTATTAGAACTTTTTTGGATGATGACTTTTTTTCTCGAATCAAACGATAATGGATTTTTATGTTTGGTTTTCTCATGAAAACATGATTAAAAGTAATGTAAAGAGTTTCTTGATTATTATAATATACTTTGATTTGTTGAATTTGGTATTCCCTCTTTTTAGGAATCTATATGGATGAGAAAAAAACTATTAAGTACACATTTTCTAAGGGAAGTATGACAATAGAAAACTAAGTGATTTGCTTCAGCATGTCCTAAAGGTTGAAAATGTGACTAAATTTTTCAAAGACATAGTTTACAAATCAAACTAGACTTCCCTTATTAACAAACTAAGGAGGTTCCTCTATGCAGACTTTTTCCTTTAAATTACTAGAAAGAAAAACATTTTTAGTATCCAAATGCTAATGAAGAATGACTGTCATGACAAGAAAAAGATGAACTGTAGTTATTTTCGTCATTGAAGATAAAATATCAGTATAAGAGTCCACACATCTGAGTGTATCATTTGACCACCAAACAAGCTTTAAGGCGATTGACTTCATTATTAGATTCAAATTTAATGGCATAGACCCAACGAAAAGCAATCGTCTTCTTTTTTAATGAAAAAGAAACTAACTTCCATGTACTACTGTATTAAAGAGTTTGTATTTTAGTAATCATGGCTAAAGATGACAAATAAAATCGCCTCCGTCAATACTAGTTGAACCTGTCTTGATGTTGATGGAGAATTTCCATATTGATTAAGTACAAGTATAAGTAATAGTCAAATTTTTTAAATCAAATATTGACACGGGGATGTATATTTACATGCCCGCCCTCGTCCCATTTCTTGTAGATGTCTCTATTTAAAATACTAAAACACCCTTAGTTTATTATGTAACTTATAAAGCTCATTTTCACTATTTTGTGCTCCTTTATTTTATTTTATTTCATTTCATTTGATTTTTTTTTGTTAAATAGTTTTTCATTCTCTCTTATTTGACTCTTTAGATATCCATAAAGTTCACTCACATGCCAAAATATTGTACATTTTTTTCTTTGTATGACTTTGTTTAAACAATGTATTACATTTTAAGAAATGTAAATTTCAATTTTATCAAATTAAATTGTTTTTAGACACTCATTTGATTATTTTTTGCTTATTTTTAATATTTTTATTTGTTATTTATTTTGTTGTCATATGAGAATATCTTATTATCAATTTTGAATGTTTAATTGTGAAAATCCTTAGTTTATTAGATAATCTAAAAATTTATTTTCTATTTTTTCTTTGATTCTTAGTTTGTTTTATTTGAATAACTATTACTTCACTTTCTCAAGGTACTTTCCTTCTTAACCAACACTTGCCTATCTTGTCGTCATATAAGATGATCAAGTGTGCTTTTGTCACATTTCTAGGAATCATAATAAGATACAAAGGAAATAAAAGAAAAATAGGAAGAAGACAATCTCTAGTAGTTAAGAAAGTTGTAAATATGATGCAAATAACAAGTATAGATGGTATTTTTTCAGATAAAAATAACCTAACTGGAGACATCATTATTAGGATTCATGGTATTGAGTAATGATTAAAGAACCTGATGAAGAGGAGTAATGGACTAGCAATTTAATTCCACTATTGATAGGTAATAAGAAATGGCGATGAAGGTTTGTGTGGATTCTATATATAATTTTGGGTATCGAAAAAAAAAAAACTCAAATAATGGCACATGTAGGATAAAAAAAAAAAAGGTAATGATATATTGATAACCCTACTTTTTTATACAACCATATTACAACCCTCAATATTATTATTTTAATATTTTTTATAATCATTTAATTATAAATATACCCTTCATTATATATATTTATATCTAAATCAATCACTTCAAGAATTGTATACAACTCTCATGATTGTCAAAGTATCATTTCTCAAATAAATATCATGTCCAGAAGGAGCAAACAAAAAAGTTGGTTAAAAAAAGTGACACTAACAGACACATAATATCTCTTAGTTTTAGGAAAGTTACATCGATATCTTTTTAAAGGCGAGAATATCCTAAGTAAACACATTTGATGGATTTTGTTGAGGAATTATCTAAACTTAGAGACATATTGTGAACAAAGCATACACAACCAAAACATGAGAAGAATATGAAAGAAGGGTTCTTTTGAAAATAAAATCGAGTAAGAAACTTTATTGTTAAGTGAAAAAGAAGACAATTTTGTTAATTAGAAAAAAAGTAGTTAGGATAATATCATCCTAATGATGGACAAGTATATTTGCACGGAATAGGTTGACGTGAAATGTCATGTGAACTTAAAACTAAAAGATAAGATTCGACTTATCCCCAAATATTAGAATGAGTGATAGAAAAGGTAAAATTACATTTAGGGTGTGTTTGGATTAGAGGGTGTGGGGGAGTGGAAAGTTGAGGGTGAGTGAGAGTGGAAGTGTGAAGAAAGTGTGAAGAAAGTTGAGGTTGTTTGGATTGGGGTATGTTAGAGTGGATGTGTGAAGAAAGTTTATTGGAAATTGTTAATGATGTGATAGTTGTGAGAGTATTTTAATATATTTTGAATAGTAAAATTTGTAAGATTACAATTTTACCCTTTATATAAAAAAAGAATAAAGAATGATTAATCCTATTTCATATTTTAG
>Ga0123341_1004577_pt1 | contig 12156 bp, 12 predicted proteins | sample Turbeapinknodule_FD_89959 | JGI IMG/M metagenome (GOLD analysis project Ga0123341, IMG submission 89959) | Root nodule microbial communities of legume samples collected from Mexico - Turtle bean Mexico pink nodule | ecosystem: Host-associated > Plants > Roots > Nodule | place: Mexico: Nepantla... | reverse complement strand
TGTGTAAAGCATCTTTAGATATTAGCTTTAGGAATAGTCTAGAAAGGTATCCCTTCATTCTCCACTTTAGGCGCTAGAAGTGGAAGAGTTGCAAGGCAACCTTGGATAGCTTCCTTTGTAAGCATCTTGTAAACTTTTGACCGGTTCTTCTCTTATAAAAGGAGGGCTTGAGTCCTTCAAATACAAATTTGATATTTTGAGTACAGAAATTCTCCCAAATTGGTGAGTGATTGAGAGACTTGTGTCTTATCTTATTCTAGTCTTATCTTGAGGACACTCTTGGAACCTCAAGTGGCGGCATCTACACTCATCTTGAAGCTTTGCATCCTTCAAATGGCGTACTCCTCTCCAAGGACTCCAACCACATAAGTTCTCTTCTTCTTTCCATCTTATTCATCCATTTTCATTCCCAAATAAACTCTAAAACATGTCTTAGGTATTTCTAGTCACTTTAATCAATTCATTTGCATCTTATCTTGTTTTTGTTCGGTTCATTTGATTCCTAGTCACTTTTAATCGGTTCATTTGCATCTTATCTTGTTTTTGTTCGGTTCATTTGATTTCTAGATAGTTTTAATCGGTTCATTTGCTTTCTTACTTGTTTTAATCGGTTCCTTTGTCATAAAATGGGTTTCTATGAGTTTGGCTTGGTTGCTTGTGATTTGGTGAGTTCTTGAATGTTAAGAGCATTGATCCAATTCTAGAAAAGTGCCTAATCATATTCCAACTCAAGTTGAATCCATAACATGTCCTTGAAATATCTCTATCATGTTATTGGAATCATATCACACATCATATTGGCCATGAAAAATAACGTTGAGAATTTGGAGACACAAATTGAGCAGCTTACACAAGAGTTTATGGAACTCAAGGAGAAATGTAACTCAATCACTACTAGAAGTGGAGTAGTTGTAGGAAAGGGGATTGATGATAACCTACAAAGTGATGACTGAGACATAGAAAGTGAGGAAGAGAAAAAAAGTGAGGAAAGAGAAATTGAGAGTTGGAAGAAAAAAAAAAAAGAGGAAGAAAAAAAAGGAGTGAAGAGGGAGAAGAGAAAGAAAAAAATGAGAGGGTACAGGAAGAAAAGAAAAATGAGAAAGAAAAAAGAAGCGTTCCAATTGTAGATTTACCTTATCCACATGCTCCCTCAAGAAAGAATATAGAAGGACAGTTTATCAGATTCTGTGAAATTTTGAAACAAATGGAGATAAGTATTTTGTTCAATGAAACTTTGGAACAAATGCCTACATATGCCAGATTTATGAAGGATCTGTTGACCAAGAAGAGAAGATTAAAAGAACAAGGAGTTGCGGAGCTAGAAGAAACATGTAGTGCTATTATTCAAAAATCATTGCCACCAAAATCTAAAGATCCTAGGAGTTTTACCTTGCCAGTCACAATAGGAAATTTTACAGTGGCTAAAGCATTACTAGATTTTAAAGCAAGCATAAATTTGATGCCAGTATCTATGTTGAAGAAAGAGGATGTTGAAATTTTTCCTACAAGAATGACATTGCAATTAGCTAACAAATCAATAAAATATCCATATGCGATAGTGGAAGATCTTTTGGTAAAGGTAGACAAATTTTACTTCCCAGTCGATTTTATGATCATGGACATTGAGGAAGATCTTGAAGTACCTCTCATTCTTGGACTCCCATTTATGAAGACTGCAAAAAATATGTTTGATGTGGGTGAAGGAAAATTCAAGGTTTGAGTGTAGGATGAAGAAGTTAACTTTGATGTATTTGAAGCAATGAAACATCCGATTGATCAGAAGGATTGTCTTAGGATGGATGCACTAGATGAACTTATTTGGAAAATCACAGAGAAATATTTATAGATGATTCAATGATGAAAGCAGTCCTGAATGATAATGAAAATTGTGAGGATTGGGAGGATAAGAAAGTCAAGGAATGTTTCCTAGATCTGGGAAAGGCAAAAGAAGTCCAACAAGGGGTTTTTGATGAATTAGAGATGAATAAAGCCAACATCCCTCAGAAAATAGAGCTGAAAAAGTTGTCAGCTCATTTGAAATATGTTTTTCTTGAAGAAAATGGGGAGAAGCCAGTTATCATAAGCAACCATTTATCCAAAGAGGAAGAACAAAAGGTGATAGAAGTGTTGAAGGCAAGTAAAGAAGCTATAGGATGGACATTGCTGATTTCAAAGGTATAAGCCCATCATATTGCATGCATAAAATTCACATGGAGCAAGATTTCAAACCTGTGGCTCAACCACCAAGGCGCTTAAATCCTTCCATGAAGGAAGTTGTTAGAAAGGAGGTACAAAAGCTTTTAGAAGTAGGAATGATTTATTCCATTTCAAATAGTGCATGGGTTAGTCCAGTACAGTTGGTCCCTAAGAAAAGAGGTATGACAGTTATTTACAATGAAAAAATGAATTAATTCCTACAAGAACTGTTAAAGGATGGAGGATGCGCATTGACTATAGGAAACTGAACCAAGTTATGCGGAAAGATCATTATGCATTACCTTTTATGGATCAAATGTTGGAAAGGTAGGCAGGTAAAGCATATTATTGTTTTTTGGATGGCTACTCAGGATATAATCAAATTGTGGTTAATCCAGAAGATCAAGAGAAGACAACACTTACTTGTCGATATGGCGTTTTTGCTTATCGAAAAGTGTCATTTGGGTTATGTAATGCCCTAACAACTTTTCAAAGGTGTATATTTTCTAATTTTACAGATATGATTGAGAAATGCATTGAAGTTTTTATGGATAATTTTTCTATGTTTGGATCGTCTTTTGATGATTGTTTAGCTAATCTTAATCTCGTACTTAAACGATGTGTGGAGACAAATCTTGTGTTAAATTATGAGAAATGTCATTTCATGGTCACTAAAGGCATTGTCTTAGGCCATAAAATTTCTCATAAAGGGCGGGAGGTAGATAAAGCAAAAGTTGAAGTCATTGAGAAGTTACCTCCAACAGTCAACATTAAAGGAATTAGAAGTTTTCTTGGCATGCTTTACAAAAGATTTATTAAAGATTTCTCCAAGAATTCGAAGCCCCTATGCAACCTTCTCAATAAGGATACTCCTTTTAAATTTGATGATAATTGCTTAGTTGTTTTTAATATCTTGAAAGAAAAACTCATTTTTGCACCTATCATAACTGTTCCTGATTGGCAACTTAATTTTGAGATAATGTGTGACGCTAGTGATTATGTAGAAGGAGCAATTTTAGGACAAAGGAAAGAAAGAACTTTTCAAGTAATACACTATGCAAGTAAAGTTTTAAATGAAACTCAAAGTATACACCACAACAGAAAAAGAATTACTTGTCATAGTATATGCACTTGAAAAATTTCGATCTTATTTGATAGGTTCTAAAGTTATTGTTTTCACTGATCATGCTGCAATTAAATATTTATTGAATAAAGTTTATTCTAAGCCAAGGCTTATATGATGGATACTTTTGTTGTAGGAATTTGTTTTGGAGATCAAAGATAAGAAAGGATGTGAAAACAATGTAGCAGATATCAAGATTAGCAAATGATGAAGTAACCACATTGGAGCCTAAATTTCTTTGCTGAATTTCTAGATGAGAAGTTTTGGTAATCAATGAGAGGTCATGGTTTGCAAACAGGGCCAATTTTAAAGCTACTAAAGCAATCTCGGAATTTGGACTAGCATCAAAGAAGAAAATTTGTTAAGGATGCAAATCATTATGTGTGGGATGATCCTCATTTGTTTAAAATTGGTGCAGATAATTTGGTGAGAATATGTGTTTCATTAGATAAAGCAAAGAGAATTATATGACAATGCCATAATTCAGCATAAGGAGGACACTTTAATGCCGAAAATTTCAATCAGGTTTTTTCTTGCCTTCGTTATTTAAAGATACATATGCATTAGTAAAAAGATGTGACAGGTACCAAAGGACAGGAAGCATTTCTAGAAGACATGGGATACCAGTACAAAATATTCAGGAAATTGAGGTTTTTGATTGTTGGGGCATTAAATTTATAGGGCCTTTGCCATCTTCTTTTTAAATGAATACATACTGGTGGCAGTTGAGTATATTTCTAGATGGGTAAAAGTAATTTCAGCATAACATGCAAATTCCAAGACAGTCATTAAATTTCTTAAAAGGAATATTTTTTGCAGATTTGGTACTCCAAAAGTATTGACAAGTGACAGTGGGTCTTATTTTTGTAATACCCAGTTGAAGAAAGTGTTAGAGCATTGTAAAGTAGCATCAGCCTACCATCCACAAACGAATGGGCAAGCAGAAGTTTCTAACAGAGAAATCAAGAAAATATTAGAGAAAATGGTGGCTGCATCAAGGAAAGATTGGTCAATCAAACTTGATGAAGCTCTGTGGGAGTATAGAACTGCATTTAAAACTCCTATTAGCCTTTCCCCATTTTAGTTGATTTATAGGAAAGCTTGTCATCTTCCGATGGAATTGGAATACAAGGCATATTGGGCATTAAAGATGCTAAATTTAGATGCTAAAGCAGTTGGGGAAAAGAGAAAACTGCAAATCCATGAACTTGAAGAGATGAGATTAAATGCATATATTTCCTCCAAGCTTTATAAGGAACAGACAAAGAAATATCATGACAAGAAGATTATGGAAAGAAATTTTTACCCTGGGAAGTTTGTGCTTTTATTCAACTATAGATTGAAACATTTTCATGGAAAGTTAAAATCTAAATGGCCAAGGCCTTATGTTGTGAAAGAGGTAAAGCCTTATGGAGCAATAGAGTTAGAAGAACCAAAATCACACAGAAGCTAGGTTGTAAATGGTCAAATGGTAAAGCCCTACTTGGGTAATGAACAAGAAAACCTCACTATGGTAATCCTTTTATATGTTAAAGACACATGTGTCAAGTTATAGGACGTTAAACAAGCGCTTACTGGGAGGCAACCCGGTCCACATTTTAGTTTTATGTTGTTTTGTTATTTTCTTTTCATTTTACCCTTCAAAAATCATGTTTTCTTGCAAAGATTCTCACCCAGGCTTGTCAACTCTCGCTTGAGCGAGTTTAACGTCGAAAATAAAGTTTTTGTGTTGGGAATCTCGCTCAAGCGAGACAAATGGCGCTCAAGCGAGTTCTATGATGAAAAAAATTAGTTTTGTGCAGGAATTTTCGCTTAAGCGAGAGAAATCTCGCTCAAGCGAGTTTGGTGTCGGAAGTTCTCGCTCAAGCTAAAAGAAAAATAAAAAAAGAAAAAATATTTTAAAAGGCACCCCAATGCCTATGTGTCCCCTCATCATTTTGTAGGCTATATATTATGGCCTAAGGACAGGTCCTATTATTCAAGGGGGACAAATCCAACAAATGAAGCAAGACTATAAAGGAAGATTTTAACAAAAAGCTAGATGACTTCTTAGGAAGAGAGGATTGAGCAAAAATATGGTGTTATCTTTCTAATTCTCTTTTCTTTTCAATTATTTAAATTTGGTTTTATTTTTCTGTTTAGTTTTTGTTTTTCAGTTATTTTGCTTTCTGATTATTTTCTTATTTGGTAGTTTCAATAAATTTGTTGTTGTGTTAGTTTTATGTTTTGAATAAATTTTAGTTTTAAATTGTTTGTTTTCTAGTTTTATTTTTCTCAAATAAAAAAAAAACTGGTATATTAAATTTGAGTTGTGGAAAAAAGAATTTGTGTATAAATATTAAATAGTGAGATGAATTTGACACAGGTTAGAAAAGAAAAATTGATTGAATCCCTATTCAAATGTAGTTGAAATTGTGATACATGAAAATTTAACAGGGTGATTGACTATAATAGAGAATAACAAAACAAAAAGGAATGAAGCCAATTAAACAAAGTGAGTGTGTGAACTTTAAACAGTTTTGATAGTTTTACTGATGAACTGACAATTGTGGTTGCTTAATTTTTATTTTTGTTACATCATAAAAGAGCATGAAGATGATTGAGGCATTTGTTTTGTATTAATTAGGAACCTAGGGCCAAATAGTCAACCTTAATTTTGTTAGAGTTCATTTGATATCCCCTTTGAGTTAAAAATTGTTGTTATTATTGCACCCTAACCTTTAATGATATATTTTCCTACCCTTTTTCATGTTTAAGGAAGGAGAACATAAATGCAATAAATATAGAAAAGGGAATGGTTGGTTTTAAATTTTCAAAGCTCAAAAGGTTGAAAATAGGAAGAATTTATTCCTATAGATTGAAAAAAAAAAATCATCATGAAATGGTAGAAAGAAAAATGAGGAAAAGTGTGAACTCAAAAGAAAATGGTGATTAGATAACGAATATGTTCTCTATAATTGAATTGTAGATATGTTATTATTCTTTAAGATGTGCATTTTGTGTACCGGTGAGGGTCTAACAACTAATATCACGTCTCGGTTCCCATCACTGGGTCGACCGACACGAAGGCCCACGTCCATATGGTCCACCAACAACTCAAGTCCAATTCCGCTCAAGTAAGGTCAACTAAGCTAATCCATGATTAAGAGCTAGTTAATGTATCCCTAAGCATCGCCCAGCTCCCTAATCCGGCCCAATAAGGTAAGGCCCATGACAGTGATATAAATAGTACATATTCCAAGAATGTGGTACGTCATTATCTCTAGTACTCTAACAACCGAGTGTCGAACCCCTTTGCTAACTTGAGCGTCGAAGTTCCTTTTGTAGGTACCCTCCGAGTCTGGATTACTAGAAGACCGAGAGCCGAGGTTAGAAAGGAAGAGTGAGGATTTTGAAAGAAAGGAAGCTGAAAGACAGTACGACCGACCGACAGAAGGAAGAAGTAGAGTCCTCCCAATAGTTCTCTGGGCCCCAACCCTGTTCGAAGAACAATTGGTGTCAACCGTGGGGCCGAGATATGTCGTGTGGAGGAACGCTAGTAGATGGTATCAACCCGTAGTATGACAAGTGAGAGGATGACCGAAGCTGACCATATGACATTGTTGTTGTCTCTACAGAGAGATGGTTGAGCTTAATAGGAGGAATGATGAAGTGAACAGGAAAAATGAGTTGGAGATCTGATACAAACCAAGCCAACAAGGACATGGTCAAGGATGCAAATTACAATTCACATTATGAGAAGTCATCTCAACTTTCAAGTGAATACCTCACCAGAGGGAGAAATGGAAAAAGACCAAAGCATTTAATGTTCTTTATGTTGGTCTTCTTAAGAATAAAACAAGTTGTAAATAATTTGGGCTCTCTTTAGGGGTCCAAATAGCAAGATAGGTTAGAATAGGTGCCTTTAGAAGGAGTGCTCATAGTGAAATGGACTTGATGCAAGCCCACTTTTTCATGACAAGATACCTAGGTTTAGGAATTTTGACCTATCTTCTAGAAGAATAGGTCAAAGGATGCGGCATTGACTTAGTCTATGCTAAGACCGCCCTTTTGTGTGGTTTACCATCCTACCCTTGCTTCTTGTTTTCCAAGGCACCATCACCTATATATAGGGTGCCATACTCCTTGTATTTCTCATGTTGAAATTTATAGAAAAAGGAAAACTCTGCACAAATTGTGTGAGGATTGTTTTCTCTAGCAATAGGTCTTATCTTGAGTGAGTTTGAGAGCTCTCAAGTGGCGACCCTCTACACTCATCTTGGAGGCAACCATACTCCAAGTGGCGTGTCCATTCTCAACCCAAACCATAAGCTTTCTTCTTCCATCCTTTTCCTTCATTTCCATTGACTCCATTTTATCTTGTGTTCCTATACTTAATTCCATTCGGTTCTTCCTTTGTGTTTTGTGTTGTTCTTCCATTTTATCATTCGACCATGTTTCATTTCATTGTTTCCTTCAATGTCTTTCAATTTCCGTAATGCATCCTCATTGTCACCTTATATTGATTTTCCTTTTTACCTTTGGAAGTTAACCTTCACACTTACTTAACCACTTGGTTAAGTTCGTGTCCAGTGGAATCTTGCCTAGGTCTCACCATATTATTGCTAAAATCTCAATCACAAGTAAAATGTCACCTCTAAAATGGAACTATCTAAAATCAACTCACATCATGTGGTTATCATAGCTTTGGTTTTTTTAGCATATTTGCTTTGAGTTGATTTGACACATTACTTTTCTTGCACCTTTAAATTCTTACCTTTACATTCAAGCAAATTTAAATTCATCCTTTACTTTCTTGCTTTTTCAATTCGGCATTCTCTTTATTCAATAGCTTTCAATTTGTTTTTTAATGTTATTTTGTGTCCAATTCTTTTTCTTACCTCTTTTTGTTTGAGTCATATGTTCTTAGTGTTTCTAGGAGTCCTTATTTGGATTATACTTATTTTGCTTTTAATTGTGAAGGTATAAAAAGTAAGTAGAAATTTGTTTAACTGGAAGTAGAATTTAGTTCCAAACATATATTTCAATTGTTCATTTAATTTGAATCCCAAACTTTTCTTTTTTGTGAAAAATTTGAAATGAATGACAATATGCATGACAAGAATTATGGACATCTTAATTTCATAAACCACAAACAAGGATTAAAAAAAGGGAAAGGACAAGTTGCACAAACTTCTTTTGCAAGACCAACATTTCTAAAAAGTGGATTCATTTTACTTGGCAAATTGCATTGTGGAATTTGATCCTTTTGCTTTTACAATTTCTAGCAGGAGTAAAACTTCTTTGTTAAAGGTTAAGTACGTATCTTAGTGTCTTTTTGGGTGCTTTTTCTTGCTTTTCATTCTTTAAAAAGTTTTGTCATAATATCTTTTCCCAACTTGGTTTAGCTTATTTGTTTTGAGCTTTTCTTGTTTGTCTTTTAATATTATTTACTTTTGTTGTGGTTCTTTTGAGATCAAGTGTTAAGGGCTTTGTCGTTTTTCATTTGAGAGCTTGAAACCAAGATAGACCTTTGTTGAGAGAAATTTATTTTTGAGTTCTTGGATCTTTTCTCCTCTTTCGTACACAAATGAGTGACATAAGTGATGATACAAACCGAAAAATAACTAAGGACATAACAAGCACTTCTCAAAAGGGTCAGTCATCTCAAGATACAAAGTCAGGCCCCACCAAGCCTCGAGAAAGAATTAGCAAAAGAAGAAGCTATAAACCCGAATATCAGAAGTTCTTCCTTTTGGTTTTCTTAAAAAATAGAATATGTTTGTAAAAAAATTGGGCTCAGTTTAGGGGTCGAAATAGCAAAGATAGGCTAGAATAAGGTGTCTTTAGAATAATAGGGGGTGTAGGTATCATTTTAGCTTGTTCCTAACCCTTTAGGAAGGAAATTTGACCTAGTTTCTAGAAGGACAAGCCTAGGGTGCGGGTTTGACTTAGTCGAACCCTAAGGCTGTCCATTTTTGCCCTTTTCCCATCCTACCCCTCTTGTTTGTTTTCCAAGGCTCCTTCACCTATAAATAGGAGGCCTAACCATTGTATTTTACATGTTGAATTTGAAGAGAAAGTTACTCTGCACAAATTGTGTGAGGTGTTAGTGAGGCTTGTATCCTCTTAGCCTTTAGGTCTCATCTTGAGTGTTTGAGAGTTCTCAAGTGGCGGCCATTAACACTTATCTTGGAGGAAAACCACACTCCAAGTGGCGTGATCTACCTCTCTTCCATCACATAAGCTTTTCCTTTCCTTCATTTCTTTCATTCTTTCCATTATTCCATTAATCTTTGTGTTCTTATGTTCTTGTTTTCATCCTTTTTCAATTCGGTTTTCATTATGTTCTTGTTTTTCCTTCCATGCTCTTTTACATTTCACCCTTCATCATCAATCACCATATTCTTGTATTTTTCCTTTGCCCTTTAGAAGTGAACCAACACACTTACTTAACCACTTAGTTAAGTTTGTGTCCAGTGGGGATCTTCTTTGGGTTCTCACCTTATAATTGCTAAAAAAATATCAATCTAAGTAAAGTGTCACATCTAAAATGAAGCAATTAAAATCAACTCACATCATGTGGTATTTAGAGCTTTGGTTTTTGAGCTTATCTTGTTTAGAGTTTATTGGCACTTTACTTTCTTGCATCTTTAGTTCCTTGTCTTTACATTCTAGCACCTTTACTTCCTTGTCTTTACATTCAAGTACCTTTAAATTCTTGTCTTTACTTTCAAGCACTTTTAAATTCAGCTCTTTATTTTTTCTTGCTTTTAAATTCGGCATTTACCTTAATCAATAACATTGTTTCGCTTTTTGAATGTCCTTTATGTTTTTTATTGTTCTTGCTTCTTTGCCTTGAGTCATATGTTCTTTAGTGTTCTCAGACTCCTTATAATTTTTGTCTCTACTTACTTTCTTTTAATTGTGAAAGTTTATAAGTAGTTAGAAACTTGTTTTAGTATAAGTAGATTTGAGTTCCAAACAAAAAATTTCAAGTGATCAATTATTTTAAGTCCCAAACTTTTTTTGAAAATTTGAGTTATATGAAAATATGCATGTACCGACCAGTCCTCGATCATCGACGCCAGAGAAAGACCTCAGACATTGGCACCAGAGAAAGACCTCAAACATCGAACATCGATGTCTGATAGTAATGGTGGGCCACGTAAGGTGGGCCCCAGAAATCATATCAAATACCAGATAAACACCCAGATATGAGGAAAGACCTAAGTCACAAGAGGATCAAGCATGGGGTGTGTATGGTACATTCGGGTACGGCACAAGCAAGTGTTCCTTGGAAGCGCTGAGGCCCGTTAGGGTTAGGGTTTCCAAGGGAAGACCGCATGCATGGCACGTGAATACTTAGGGCACCCATAGAACAGATGGCCCCGCAGCATTGGTGCATGAGTTGGTACCTTGGCAGCCATACTGTTAGTCGTTGCACTCCAGTAAAGGGAAGTCTTATCTGTCAGATTACGCTAAGATTGTGTAATAAGCGGCGCAAGAACGTTCTCCCAGATACCCTAGATACGGGTAACATAACAGAAGTAACCCTAGTTACAACCTATATAAAGGGTGGTAAGAACCCTAGCAAGGTACACCGTTTCTAAGACTAAAACTACTTTATACACTTACTGTTTTTGCCCCAGTACTAACTTGAACGTTGGAGTGCAAATGGTCGCCGAAGCGCCCTTTTGTCTTTGCAGGTGAGAAGTTTTTCAACCAAAGGAAGTTTGATTCACAGGCAGAGATAGGCGGGCCAGAGACTACCGTTCGAGTCAACCAGCAATCAAGTCAATCGGCGAGAACATTTGGCGCCCACGGTGGTGCCCGATAAAACTAGGTCCCACTCACAATCGTGTTAAGAGTTTACCAGCAATATGTGGAGTACGAGGCAAGGATCAACCGTGGCCGAAGGAGGGGAGAACGTTACTCTACAACAAATGATGGAGACGATACGTGCCCTTCAGCAGGCGGTAGCGGTGTCTAGGGTCGATCAAGATCGTTTCTTGGTTGACCTAGCCGCGTCACAGGTAAGCAACGAAAAGCTGCGCAGAACCAATGAACAACTGCACAGGAGTTTGCAACATGCGAGGGAACGCGCAGTAGATGAGCGTGCCCCACCCATACCACCTAGGGCACGCCCCATTCCGTTCTCTCAGGCAATCATGGACGTTGTGATACCAACCACTTCCATGGGCCCGAATGATGTGATTCCACTAGCACAATTAGAATGATTCTTTACATTCTTAGGAATCATCTTGAGTTGGTTATGAGATAAGCACTTTATCATAGAATTGGATCAAGGTCCTATGAACAAGAACTCACCAAAACTAGTGCCAAAACACAAACTCATATGGAAGTTCCAATTATTGTCAAATTGAACCGATTAAGTTGGAAAGAAAAGAAAATGCACCGAAAAAAATGGCTTAGAATTGAAATGTACCGAACATAAAAGCTAGAAGATGAAAAAGAAGTAAGAATGAATCGGCAGAAACATAAAACAGAAAGAAAAACAGCAAAAACACCAAAGGAACCGAACAGAATTTCAAAGGAACAAGCTGTGGAATGAACATAAAAAGAGAAGGAAGGAAGGAGAAGAGAAAGCTCATGAAGATGGAGGAATGGTTGGATGGTCACGCCACTAGGAGGATGGAGACTCCAAGATAAGTGTGCAAGCCGCCACTTGAGGTAACCATTGAACCATCAAGATAAGACTAGTGAAGAAGGCGCAAAGCTCTCCAATGCTCTCTCAAAAATTGAGTATAGTTTCTCTAATTAAAATTCAAATCTGAAATGTACAAGGGCAGCACCTATATTTATAGCCTAGAGGTGCTGAAAATCAAACTAAAAGA
>Ga0123341_1004574_pt1 | contig 12159 bp, 16 predicted proteins | sample Turbeapinknodule_FD_89959 | JGI IMG/M metagenome (GOLD analysis project Ga0123341, IMG submission 89959) | Root nodule microbial communities of legume samples collected from Mexico - Turtle bean Mexico pink nodule | ecosystem: Host-associated > Plants > Roots > Nodule | place: Mexico: Nepantla... | reverse complement strand
TCAACACTAGTCAACACAAACAACCTCCACCACTTGAAAATGAAGAAGACATCACATCCTCCACCATACTCACAAATGTATTATTGGAATTAAAAGAAGTATAGAGGTGCAGGGAGAAGGTATGTTCAACATGTACATGTACATATTTCAGTTATTTAGAATTTATGTGAATATGTTCAACATTTATTACAATCTAAGTCTAAGTCTAATATTTATATACCACATATTCTAACTACCATAATTTCCATTTAATTTTCAACATTCATAATTTTGATGATTTTTGTTTCAATTATCGAAATAATATAACTATTAATATATTATTTTAAGTACAATGAAAAAGATAAATATATACAGTTGTCTCAATGACTATTCAGGCATTGAAATACATGAATGTAATTTTATACAAACTATAATGGCAAAGAGTGTTTGGGCCTTGGTCCAAGCAATTAGATCAACTCGGTTTTTGGGCAAATATGGGTTCAAAGGATGGGCCATGAGCTCGGCCTAGATGTGAAAGAAAGTTTGAAAAAAGATAATTTAAATAGAAGAAATATTCTAATTGTTTACGATACATACGCTTATTAAGTACGAATAAAAACTGTTTTGAATAAAGTAGTTAGCACCCGAGAATAAATGTGCATGTGAACAAAATGTTTTATTGTTGTTAAGCACCCAAAAATAAAGGTGCACGTAAGCAATATGTTTTTCTATTATGATTATATGTATTATGTTGAGATTATACTCCCCCTATTGAAATCTCGCTCTGTTGAGATTGGAGAAAACCATTGAAGGGATATCTATAAAAGGGGCTTTAGACCCCTAGTAAAGGTACGCTGTTTCTGAGTACTTAAGACTAAAACTGATTTGATATTTTTGAATGCTCTCACTGACTTGATTGTCGGAGTGTGATCAATAGGTAAAGCCCCCTTGGTCCCAGTGGAGAACCAAGTACCTCAAAACACTAATTGGAGACAAATCAGAGGAGGAACCTTCCCATTCCATTCGTCCAAGATCAACTGGCGAAAACATTTGGCATCCACTGTGAGGCTTTATAAAACCTAATCCCATCCACATTTGCGACTGAGCCTTCTGACGTGATGAGAAACACAAGGCAAGGCCTACTAGGATTTGAAGAAAGCGATGCCCCCACCTTACAACAACTAATGGTGGCCATGAGGGCCCTCCAAGAGGCGAACGAAAAATATCAAAGAGAGGAAGAGCGAGTCCAAGAGGAAGACAAGGCGGAGCTAGAACAGGTACGAGTAGAGGCCCTAGCTGAGAAAGAGCTCTTGCAAGATCGTCCAATGGCATAAATCAAGGTCTCCCAAATAGCCATGGAGGAATACACACAAACTAATGAGGAGTTGTGCAAAACCAATGAGGAAGTGCGAAAGATCCTGCACCGGCGTTCCACCAGGGAACATTCTCCGAGCTTGTCAACCAAAGATGACCCCAAGCCATTTTTGGAGCAAATCATGGATGAACCCATGCCACCTTATTATATCACACCTAAAATTGCCTTATTCTTTGGCGTAGAAGATCCTGAAAATCATCTCACGACATTCAAGGCTCAAATGATCATCTTTGGAGGATCGGATGCCATCCAATGTAAGATGCTCATGGGTACTTTTACAGGTACAACCCTCCAATGGTTTAGTGGATTTCCATATGGCCACATCACCTCTTTCCCCTAGCTCTCCAGGTTGTTTAGAGAACAGTTATCAACCAACAAGGTCAAACCCCCAAAGTTGTACGACCTTTTCAGCGTTAGACAAAGGGGGGAAAGGCACTGAAAGACCATCTGAATAGGTTCTGTGTGGTCACAGTGAGACTTCAAACACACGTTGAAGAGATGATGGTCGTTGCCTTCGTACAAGGGATGACAGCAGGACCGTTCAACAATTCGTTACTTAGGAATCCAACAGTGACATTCTTTGAGGTACGTGAACGAGTGTTCACTAACATTGAGGCCGAAGAGGTTGTGCTCAGGAAGAATGACAACTCACGCTCAAAGCAACCTAGGCCCAAGGAGAGCAATAAAGATTGGCCTATGAGGGTCAATGAAACCTTTGTCGAGAAAAGAACTCACTCGAGGGACGTCCCATATGTAGCCAAGAGAGATGAGCCCAAGATGAAAGCCAGGGAAGGGTCATCCCATATGTAGCCTTTTTCGAGTATCCTATAAAGAGCTCTTGAGCATGCCAAGGGTAGCGGATAAGATAAAGTTTCTCCATAAGATAGATCGGTCCTTGGGATCACAAAAAAATGTTTGGTGTGAATTCCACTAAGCATTTCGACACAACGTCGAGCGATGCATAGGCTTAGGTTTCCAACTGGCTAGCCTGGTTAAGGAAGGATTCTTGAAGGAGTATCTCGAAGCTAACTAGGAAGAACCAAACGGAGAGGTTCCTATCAGGGACCAAACACATGAGACACTGGTCCATGGCGACTTGAACACCATTGCGGAAGAATTTTTCTGAGGATGAAGCTCGGTCTCCAAGCGTAAGCGATACACGCAAGCAGTAATGTCCTTGGATACAAGGAGACCCGATCATCCTCCAAAGCCCACTCCCTGCTTCATGAATTCTGACTTGGAAGACTTGTTTCCTCACGAGGATGATTTAGTGGTGATATTCGTTGTTATCGTAGGGCGAAAGCTACACAGAGTTTTGGTCGACCAGGGGAGCTCAGCCGATGTGATGGGGAACGTTCAACAACTTGCAGTTCTCCCATAATCAGTTGAGGCCATACGACGGATGTTGGTTGGTATCGCGAGAGATCAGGTAGAATTTTAAGGGTACGTTGAGCTGATGACGACCTTTTCTGAGGAAAGCGTAACCAGGACGATTATCATCAGGTACATCGTTGTTAATGTGTCTTTTGCTTACAACTTACTTTTGGGGCGACCTTCCCTGAACAGGTTGGGCGCGGTAGCCTTAACTGCCCATATGAAGATAAGGATGCCTTCTTCTGAAGGAAGGGTGATCACCATAAAAGCTGTTATGAGAGTAGTTTGAAGAATTGAAGAACAACTTATGCAATCACCATCCAGATAGAGACCCAGGATGGATTGTAGAGATAGATGTTCAGGAGAGAGAGATAAAATGGAAGAGGTTCAAGCTCGGCACCCCGCTTTACAAGGAGCTAGAAGATAAGATAGCAAATGTGGTATCGAACAATTGGATGCTTTCGCATGGTCGTCCGCAGACATGCCCTAGATAGACCCATATTTTCTGTGCCATCGGATTACCATGGATGAAAAAGTCAAACTCGTGGTACAGAGGCGAAGAAAATTCAATGAAGATAAGTGTCTCGTCATCCGAGAAGAGACTCAGAAGCTCTTGGATGTTGGCCATGTAAGGGAGATTCAGCACCCTGAGTGGTTGGCAAATGTTGTGTTGGTAAAGAAGGCCAACGGGAAATGGAGGTTGTGTGTCGACTTCACTTATTTGAACAACGCTTGTCCCAAGGACTTCTACCCACTCCTGAGCATAGACTCCTTGGTTGACAATGTCTCAGGTTGTCGGTTGTTATGTTTTCTATACGCGTTCTCGGGTATAATCAGATTCGTATGCACCCGAAGGATGAGAGTAAAACAACCTTTATGGCCAAGGTCGCCAGTTACTGCTACAAGGTCATGCCCTTTGGCCTGAAAAATGCTAGCGCGACTTATCAAAGGTTGATGGATCGGATCCTCGCCCTAATGCTTGGGCGAAATGTTCAAGCATACGTAGACGGCGTGGTTGTCACGTCAGAAAGGAAAGATCAGGATATTGCCTACCTGAAAGAACTATTTGCAACAATAGCGAAGTACAACCTGAAGCATAATCCAAACAAGTGTGTGTTCGGGGTGGAAGCATGGAAGTTTCGTGGCTTCGTGTTGACTGAAAGGGGCATAGAGGCAATCCCTGACAAGTGTGCGTCGATCATAGAGATGAGAAGCCTGATCAATGTGAAGGAAGTACAACAGCTAACAGGGCGCATGGCCACCCTATCTCGTTTCTTGTTGGCCAGTGGAATGCGAAGAAGCTTTCACCAAGTTGAAAGAGTACTTGTCTAGTTCCCTTTTTCTTGGTAAGCCAACCTCGGGAATTCCCCTTCGTCTTTATTTTGCAATCACAGATCGTACAATCAGCTTGGTTCTTTTGCAAGAACAGAATAAGGTCCAGAAGCCAGTTTATTTCGTAAGCAAGGTGTTGCAGGGACCATAGACTCGGTACCAAGCTATCAAGAAGGCTACTCTAGTTGTGGTGTTCGCAACTCGACAACTTCCCCATTATTTCCAGAGCTTTACCATTATTGTCATGACCAACCTTTCCGTACGTAAGGTCCTCTAAAAGCCTGATATAGCAAGTCGGATGGTCCGTTGGGCGGTTGAGCTATCCGAGTTTAACATATAGTATGAACCACGAGGGTCAATCAAAGATCAGGTGTATGCAAACTTTATGGTGGAAGTTTCATCCAAGGACTTTCAATCTGATCCTAATGACTTCCAATGAGTCCTTTCGGTAGATGGATCCTTCAATCAACAAGGGAGTGGAGTTGGTGTCATTTTAGAAGGAACCAGCGGGCTCTTAATTGAGCAAGCCCTTAGGTTTGCATTTGAAGCAAGCAACAATCAAGCTAAGTACGAGGCCTTGATAACAGGGATGTTGATAGCCAAAGAGTTGGGAGCTCGGAGCCTACTGGTGAAGAGTGAGTCACTGCTCGTCACTGTGCAAGTCACAGACGAGTATCAGGCTAAGGACCCGCAGCTAGCTTCATACCTCAGGTACGTAAGGATATTGAGATTAGCTTTCTCTGCATTTGACCTTGTTCATGTTCCTAGAGAACAAAACTCCCAAGCAAACCTTTTATCTAAGCTAGCTAGCTCAGGGAAGGGAGGTTGGGAAAGGCAAGTGATCCAGGAAACATTAAAGTCACCTAGGACAGCTGTAGAAGGGTTGTCCGAAGTCGACCACTTGGAGGTCTTAGGGACAAGCTCAAGAAAGGGGAGAAGGCATCGGTCGATGATTCAAGAAACCCTGAAAGTCCCAGGAATAAGCACCCATGGCTTACTGGGGGATGAGTCTCTTGAAATTCTGTACGTTGACACCATCGAGACTTGGATAACCACCTACAAGTGTTACCTTGCTGATAGATTACTTCCCATCGGGCCTACAGAGGCCAAAATTGCTAAGAGGAATGCAGGGCAGTATATCCTAATTGGTGGAAACCTTTTTCGTCATGGTTATACCCACTCGATCCTCACATGTGTAAGTGGGGATCCATGCACTCGCATAATGGCCGAGCTCCATGAAGGCGTTTGCGGTAGCCACATAGGAGGACAAGCTATCTCAATGTTATATGTGTTGTTTTAAAATTCTAGGTTTCTCATTTTGACGTTCAATTTCCTCTCGTGCGCTCTTTTACTTTCTTTTCTCCCTCATTGCGCCATGTACTCACGATTATTTGCATTTTCATTTTTGGTTTGGTTTTTTCAATCTCCAGTGACGTTTGTCGCGGTAGTGGTAGTTAGAGATATTCACTGTTTCTTCTCCCTTGTATAGTCGTGTAAAGTTCATAGTTGTCGAATTTTTCATTTTCATTTTTGGGGATGATTTTTTATAGAAACAGTGACGTTGGCCAGTGTGGTGGGTGATGCAAGAGTTTCGTCATCACTTGTTGGGGTCTGGTCATCTTCTTTTAGTGTTCTCTCTCACTGTTTGACGTTATAGTCTGTAATGTCGCATTGTATTTTTTCATTTGTTGGGTCTGATTTTTTAAACTGAAGGGGAACTTGCATTTTTTGTTTTTTCGGTGTTGATTACTCTCTCCATTGCCTCATTTTTCAGGTAGTGTGTTTGCCTTTTGGGATCGCAAAGATTTTTGGGGTTGGATTGTGTTACTAGATTTGGTTCCATCGCTGTTTGGAGAGGTGCTTTGGTGTCTAGAAGAAGTTGGGTTGATCCCTTATTTTTTTGTCTCCACTTATTTGCATTTGAGTTGCTTCAATTCTAGGTAAGTGTTTTATATTTTTTTTTACTCTAATTATTTACGTTATATTAATAGCTAATAATTTTGAGGATAATGTATATGTCTAAATATTTGTAATTTAATTTTAAATACATTAGTTTTTAAGATTATTTTTTGTTATATTTTAATTTTAAAAATACTATTTAGATTAAGATAAATATATTATGTGTTTAGAAAGTTTAGATTAAGAGAATTTGTATTTTGAGTTTTTATAAATTTTTTTCTATATTGAACGTTTATACTTAAGATGAATATTAAAATTAAAATTCATTTTTATTAATATTATATTTTTATTGATAATGTTTTTTTTATTTTTATTTTTTTGTTGTTATTCATATCTAGTATTCCGGCCGGTCGAACTGAGACGTCTTCGCGCGCAACCTTGCCCGTCAGCTAGGGACACCTTCCCTCTGGCTACCTGCGGATTCCTGCAAAGAAGGACAAAAGGGCGCCCTAGCAGTCGATTGCACTCCGACGCTCAAGTCAGCTAGCAAGAAACACCAAAACTCTACACCTCCGTATCGGAGCACCGTGAATGGCACTCGGAAGGTGGTAAGCGAAACTGCATATTGTGTATATTTTCTCCCTCTGGCAAATAACCTTTCTCTAGTCCCTTATGCGTCGCCTCAAGACTCGAGCAAGCAACTAGAGTATACTCGAGGAAAATCTGCCAAAAGTTTGAACCCGTTCCCAACATCCAAGGCACTATTTAAACTACTCTAGCATTTAAAGCATCTTGAAGCGCACTTAATTCAGCGCCTTTAAGACGTTTAAACCGCTTGGAGCATTTATAGTACCTTAAACGCTCGAAACGTAAACTTTATTAAATAGCTTTAATTACCTCATACCTGACAAATTGACGTTTGTATGCTGACTTGGCTGTTATTACACGTGGAGGACCTCACAGCACCATGACCCCACTTGGGTGTATTTCCTCACGTGAGTCCTCCTACCTGGGAGTGCATCTGCACAAGGGGTGACCTTTTGGGTGCCAACTCATGCCCCCAAACCTCTAGTCACTCACTTTGAGAGCGTATCTACCTTCCTCCCGTACCCTGCACCTGGCTGCCCCCGGGCATGACCCTTCTCATGAGTCGTAACTATCCCAAGGGCTTCTCTGGGGCGACATGGGCACTTCACGAGTCAGATTGCTCTCCACTAGCGCTATTACTATGGCCTTAAAGCCACCTTTCTCTTCTCTTTACTGCTGCCCTGGGTTATCGGGGTTTGAGGCCTCCCCACGGTGTCACTCCCTCCACGGTCTTTCCTACCCATTGGTATCGGGGAGCAACGTTGGGGTTGCCTTGCTCTTGTGACATTTTACCTTGGCGACGCCTACCAGGCGACGCCTTATCCTGGCGACGCTTCCTCTTGGCGACGCCCCGCCTTGGTGATGCTTGCACTTGGCGTTGCCTCGCCTAGGCGACGCCTTATGTTGACTTTGACCTCGACGTTGACCTTGACTTTGTCAACGCCCGGCTACGGGACGGTACACAAGCCCCCCAGTCTTAAGCTGATGACTTGTCTTCAGCGAAAAGACTAAGGCCTCGCCTACGCCACCCACGTGGCACCTTGGTGACGTGTCATTCTTGCTGACGTGACACTTCCCAACTATTGACGCAACATTCTCTGAACCATTGGGGTGCTCTTAATGGATGATTGGACATCGTCTGAAGCAGGGAAGGTAACACCTTTTGAGGCCACGCTTAATCGCATGCCATGTGGCTCATCACGCGGCCAGCCTCAAAAGTCACTTGCGCTCCCCTTGAGAGCCTAATCCTTTGACACGCGGCTCAATCACACGATCCCCAATTAGCGCCTCTTGGGTTGCAAATGTAACGTTTAAGTTACCCAAAACCCCGCGCTCAAACCACTGTTTCATCCACTTTCTCTGCATTTCCCCACTGTTCATCTCCTTCGAGCTCTTTCTCTGTGATCCCTGCTCTTTCCTTCGCGCTTCCATTCCTTCCACACTTCGACACTCAAAGGTATGATTTTTTCTATTTCCATGACTCTTCTTCTTCATCGCGTTGCATCGCTGTGTATTGAACTGCCTGAGACTGCTTATGTTTATGCATGTCTGTATTCTTTCGTTCCTCCGTTCCGTTACGCTCTCCTCTTCCCCTTTCTGGGTTTCTTCGCGTGGGTGGCATTTTCTAGGGTTTTTCTTCCCCTTTCTGCCATGGCATCACTTGTTAAAACCCTTTTCCTTTCTTCTTTCTTCAGCTATTTATCTGCATCATGGGGCGCTCGAAAACGAAGTCCAGTTCTCCCCCCAAGACCAACTACAAGGCCTTCTATAAATGGGCCTCCGACGATCTCTTAAACGAATGCACCACCCTGACAACCTTCCAGGACCTGGAGAACCATCGGGTTGACCCTCATTTATACAATTTCAACGCTTCCTGCCGCACCCACGATGCCCATATCTCCGTCCGTCCCGGAAGACCAGGGGAACCTGTTTGTGTGGATGACAGACCCAGGGGTGGGGCCCTTTTTTTCTTTATGTACCAAACTGTATTCAAGCACGTTGGTGTACGCCTTCCATTCACACCCTTCGAGAGGGAACTCCTCACAGAGATCAATACGGCCCCCGCCCAGCTACATCCCAATAGCTGGGCCTTTGTTCGGGCCTTTCAAATTCTTTGCGGATACCTAGGCGTTCTTCCTTCTGTGGACGTCTTTCTACATTTCTTCGAGGTGAAGAAACAAGGGAAAAGCCTCTGGGTGAGCTTTTTCGGGATCGCTGGCAGGATCCTCCTTTCCCTCTTCCAGAACTCGTACAAAGGTTGAAAAGGAAAATTCTTTAGGGTATGCTACACCAAACAGGACCCCACGGCCCTGGATGGCTTCCCACTATACTGGACAGAGCATCCCAAGCTGCTCAAGCCCAAGGCCCTGGATAAGCTGTCCTCTGCTGATAGGGGGTATGTGAGGCCTTGGTTGGCCTGGGGATCGTTTTTGACATGCTGAAGCTCATAGCGTGTGAATACAACGCCCACACCCTGTCCACTTATTTTGGTAGGGAGGCTCGTTTCTTGTTGCCCTTTTTTATCTGTGTTTTATTGCATCGTGCTTGGTTGTTGGCCTCCTCCACATGTTTCCCCCGTTGCTAAATGTTTATCTATACTCCCTACATTTCATACATCTGCGTGCCTTGTGGCTAATTGCATCGACAGTGGGATTGGCATTTTGTGATTTGCATGTTTAACTGACGCCTTGTGTTTGGTCTGGTGTGGCTTTAACCTCTGTTCTTTGGTTTGTCTGAATGTAGGATCAGTGATGGATTCCTCTAAGAGGATGGTTTTGGCGAAAGCACTGAAGGCTGCTCATGCTACCAAGGCTGGCGCCTCCACCGCCCCTGCTGCTGATCCAAACCTCCCATTATCCTTACCCTCACCCACACAAACCACCACCGAAACTCCACTAGGCCCATCTTCACCACCTCCACATAGCCCCCAAACACTTCAAACACCCAATTCACCTCCACCCATTGTCGCAGTCCCACTGGCTGTGGCCTCATCACCTGCTCCCACCCCCCTTGACAAAGGGAAAAGGGTGTTGGAGATTCTCTCCGATGACGAAGACTCTGACGGTGGGGTAGTCTTCAAGAGGAAAAGGGCCGCCAGGGTTCCCATCCCACCGGCAGCATCACCCCGGAGAGGGGATTCCTTCAGGGACAACCCCCCTAGTGCCACCTCTCCCCCTCCCACAATAGTCCAAGAGGACAGAGGCGAAGGGGCCGAATCTGCTCCACCTCCGCCACCAGCAGAGGCCTCTGCTGTCCCTGCTTCCCTTTCTACTGCCCCCGAACTTATTGCCATTCCTCCCCCGATCATGCATCTGATGAGGGGCTTCAACGGAGGATTAATGCCAGAAGGCTCCGACAGGAGAGAAGGAATGCCCTTCTATTTGGGATCCTTCTTGGCTGTGGCCCTTGATTGGCGCGCCCAGGCTAGAAATGCTGCCTCAAACACACAAGCCCTCCAGGCCCTGAAGGAGGAAGTGGCTGCTCTGAAGGAGGAGAAGGAATCTTTGGGACGCGAAAACGAGGCCTATCAAGCCTCTCTGAAGTTGGCCCAAGAGACCAAAGAGGAGGTTGACAAGCAACTGGGCGAGGCGTTGGAAATCCAGGCCGACATTTATGTCCGGGAGGTGTCTCTCCAAGTTTAAATAACGGATCTCCAAGACATGGCCGAGGCTTCCAAGGAGCTTCAAAAGGACTTGGAGGACCAGTACTATGGGCAGGCGGAGAGATTGGAGAAAATGGAGGAGGAAATGGCTACCAAGGACGAGGCGCTGGGCCTTGTCTAGGTTGACCATGATAAGCTGCAAACTGAGGTCAACCGGCTCCGAGTGGAGAAGGAGGCCTTGGAGAAGCAGGTGGCCTCCGGGGATTCTACCATCGAGGAGTTGGAGAAGGCCAAGAAGGCACTCGTCGATGACATGGCCGGCACCTTCGAGGAGGGATTCGAGGAGGCTTTGGCCCAGGCTGCCTGCGAGAACCCGGGGATCAATGTTTCTAATTGCGATCCCACCCACCATGTCGTTGACGGGCGTGTCGTGCCCCTCAAATTGGATGACTGAGGCGCCAACCCTCAGCTGCCACCTTTATCTTTTGTGCTTTATATTCGTTCTTGCCAACCTTTGATGAACTTGTAAATCTTTCGAACTATTTACATTTTTATCGGAACCATGGGTTTTGCATGACAATTTTACACTTCTCTTCATTTGTATCTGCTCCGATTGCTTTGCCTGTACTTTTACACGCTTCTCACGCTGTGTTGGGCGATCCTGTACATCCGGCATTTTACTTCTGACGTGTACCTCAAAACCTGTTCCGCCTTCGTATCTATGAGGCCTCTGCCTCGTGAAGGCGCCGGCAGCTCCGCCATTGCTGCCACGCAAAAGTTGAGACCTACTCTAGGTCTTAAACACTTGGGACAAGGTTGTGCATCGATGCCCACGCCCATGGAGAGGCCTGTCTAACAGTGTCGTATCGTCCATGGGGTGTCTTAAACACCAAGGCGATCTGTCCCTTGGTTCTCGGTGCCTGGCGCCCACGCCTAAGGAGAGGCCTGCCAGAGGTATCGTCCTCAGGGTGTCTAGAAACACCAAACACCGGGAAGGCTTGAAGCCTCCCAGAGGGTCGTTCCCTCCATGGTCTTTCCTTCCCATGGGTATCGGGGAGGCGACCTTTCCGGTGGTTCACTCGGCTTCTGGCGATCTCGTCTCCCTCCACAGTCTTTCCTACCTGTGGGTATCGGGGAGGCGACGCCGTTGGTGACTAGTTTTGACTTCTCCGATTTCGTCTCCCTCCATAGTCTTTCCCACCTGTGGGTATCGGGGAGGTGACACCGCTGATGACTTGTATTGGCGACGCCTTCAGCGCCTCATGCTGGCGACGCCCTCAGTGTCTTGGCGATGCCTGGTGCGGTCAACCCGTTGACCTTACCTTGGCATTGACTTTGACTTCGACTCTGGTCGACGCCTGGGAGTAGTGGAGAGCTTAAGGTCTCGCCCGCGCCATCCACGTGTCATCTTCCGTATGGCTGATGGGACGTTCCCTCACTTGACTTGATCCTGACATTTTATGAGCTTCTGGCAAGATGCCCATTCTCGATGGCGCATCGTACCCTCGGGCATTCTGTCGACGCGACGTCTTTTCTGAATGTTAACCAGTGACGCTAGGATCATGCTTTCGTAGCCTCTTTGCACCACTTCTCTTCTTGCAAAAAGTTCTTCCGGCATTCGTTCTCCTTCGACCTTCCAACTCCTTCCCAGATACTGTTCCCACATGTCTTCCCGTGCTCCCCCCTAGGGTTAGCCCCAAGGACCTGTATGCATGGGCCTCGCGCGAGCTCCTTGACGAGTGTTCATGCTTGCTTTCTACCAGGGCCATAAGGGAACACAAAGGGGATTCGTGCTCCTACGATCATCGTGCCTTCGCGAAGAGGCACGACGACGATATAGCCGTGCTCCCTTGCACCTTAGGGGAGCCGGTGTGCGGAGACTTTGACGCGACCGCTTTGATTAGCTTGCGAGAAGTTTTTAAAAGGTCAATTCACCCCCCCCCCCCCCCCCTCCCCTTTCTTAAATTTAAATCAAAAAATAAATTTAATTATTGGAATTGTTTTTTTATTT
>Ga0123341_1004573_pt1 | contig 12160 bp, 5 predicted proteins | sample Turbeapinknodule_FD_89959 | JGI IMG/M metagenome (GOLD analysis project Ga0123341, IMG submission 89959) | Root nodule microbial communities of legume samples collected from Mexico - Turtle bean Mexico pink nodule | ecosystem: Host-associated > Plants > Roots > Nodule | place: Mexico: Nepantla... | reverse complement strand
GAAAAATAAATTATTGTATTTTAGAAATGAAAATCTGGAAAAAGAAATGAAAAAATCCATTCTGGATAAAAGAATCAGTAATATAAAATTTCGTTAAAAAAATAAATTCAAAACACATATTTCAATTTTTTTTTTTAAAGAACAGTTTCATTTTTCCGCTGAAATTGGGTGCAGTGATATGGTGCAGTAAGTAATTGCATTTTTTAAATATAATATCCAAACTTTTATAAGTATTGTTCGTACTGGTGTCCTAACACATGTATCGTTAGGCATCACTAATAAGAAGTTTGATAGGACCAAAAATAAGTCACAAATTAAGGTTGTTCCATACAATTTCATATTTATTAATATTTTACGAATTTGCAATTATTTAATTTTTTTTAGTAAAAACAAAATAATCAATGATAAATTTGATTCGAGTTTGAGTGAGGTGTGTGTGTGTAATTTTTAGAACCATACAATGTAGGATAGTGCTTTATGAATTGCAACGAGATCGTTGTTGGTGTTGTTGAAAGTGGAAGTGAAATTAAGCGGTGAGGGTGTTGATGAGAAGTCAGTAGTCTGAATCAAAATTGAAAGCAGATGTTATATTGTTGGCAGAGTTTGGGCATTGTGCCAATTTCACAACCCCAATCACTGTTTTCTTTTTCACAAACACATGGTAGGTTCGCGAGGCAGAGGGTTCCTTGTTCACTGCTTCAGGAAATGTCCGTGGCGGAACCATCCTCACAATACAAGTATCAACAACAGAACTACTATACAAATACAAGTAAGAATCCCGGTGTCGGAGGGGATGATAATGGCGGAGACGAAGAAGACGGAATTTCGAAAATACGAGTGCCGAGACAGAAACACATCCCTGTTTCCAAGTCCCAACTCGTGGATGCCATTCTCTCTGTCATGTTTAACCAACCTCAAGATGATGCTCATCACTTTCGCCTTCTCACCTCGTAAGTCTCACATCTTTATCTTTATCTGCTTCTGCATGCATCTCATTTCATTCTCTTAACTCCAGGTTCTGTGTTTCTTCACTCTTTGTTTTTCAACAGATGCTTAGACTCTATACTTCACGTTGAGCACAAAAGCATTTTAGAGGAGATGCGTTCCGATTATCAACTTATCAATTCACTCCAAACACGCGGTTCTCTTACACAACTTGTGAATAATACCAAGGATTCGGACATGCTTACCGATGACAATGACATTACTTCAATTCAGGAGGACGCCAACCTCTATGACTACCAGCAGGATCAGCGGGCAAAGCCTGTGCTCCCTTACCCTGCTCTGGACCTCACCGCTCTTTTACGATCTCTCGACGTAGCAGCTACCAAGAAAGATTATGATAGTGGCTCCAGGTTTGTCTCAACACACACGCCTTTATCATTATGCTCCTTTCCAATTAGTATGGGCTAAATATTTCACTTAATTTAATTCAATTCATCATCTATAGATCAAAATACAATGAAAAACTGTACTACCAAGTTCTGCTGTGTATAGTTTAAAATTACCGAGTACAGACATCATTAATGATGATAAAACCTCTCAGTAGGATGACAGGTTGGAAAGGATAAGTACTACATGTCTCTCAAATGACTCATTTTTTGTTTTTCTAATCCTATTTTTCCCCTGAAATGAGTTGGGTTCATTCTAATTTCTAATTAGGTGCCTTAGATCCTTCATTGGCAGACTAAATCAGAAATTTCATACACAGAAGGACAAATACAAACTTGAGAAGATTAGAAGTATGTTCTAACATATTTTTTTTCTATAATAAGTTAACTTAATGAGGTAATCTTAAAGGCCGGGCTAGGTGTCTTTAAACAATAATAGATGTTTTCTGTAGCTAGGTTTCCATTTTGTTCAAAATGGTGATTGACACATCATTCCAAATTTGTTGACAGGGTTACCATTGCTACTCGTTTCCAACATGCTTTCATGAAGCTTCTTTCAGATGCACAGTTTGAAGAACTATCAGCTAGGGACCTGATGTTAACGTCTGCATTGAACACAGACTATCTCCTTACCTTGCCAATATATGTTGATTGGAAAAGAGCATACGAGTCTAATGCCATAATATTTAGGTAATTCCAGACGCAGTATTTCTGCATGGTTGTTATTTCATATTGAATTTTATATCAAATTTCAAATAATTATTCTTAAATACTTTATGCGCATATATATTATCATTTTGGCTTATTAAAGGATTAGATGAAACATTGCTATGCAATGCTAGCGATCTCTAAATGATAGTTTCAAAATAAATGCTTCATACAATTAAGTGAATTTCCTTCTGCATGATTGATTCCTGATTAGCTAAATAATATACTTAACTTCTGTTTGCTTCATGCTTTTTAATTGTTGCATAGTTACATTCTTCTCATCTTCTTTAGGATCCCAGGTCAAGGGTTGATTTCTGCATTTTTTTATAGATTTTCTTCAAGCTCTAACGGCCCCTTGCATGAGGAGTTGTGTTAGAAATATTATATAAAATATTCATTTGTTTTCTCCAAATAACTTAAGCTTTTGAGGTAGTTGATTCGTGACATTATTAATATTTTTGAGTGTGCATTGCCTACCTTATGTTTCTAATTGGTCACCAAAAGCTTAAGGATGAAAATGGGATTGGGCGGGTGTAGGTTTAACTATACCTTCCTCGTCGCCAAAGTGAAAAGTCATTCATATATGTTGTCAATATTCAACGGGTATGGAAGGAAATATGCTATCAAGAATTCAATGCCAAAAAGACAAAGTTTTTTTTCTTTTCATTGACAAATAATAATGAAGAAATTATAATTGTGTTGGGATCCCACATCTATAATAGGGGCAAAATATAAATTGACATATTTCTTGTGTTATTTAACAGTAATGTATTGTATTTTTTTATTGTAGGCGTGGTTATGCAACAGAGAAGCAGAAGGGCTTATTAATTGTTGAAAAGTTGGATTACCTACAGTCTAAGATTCTGCGAACGACCTTCTTTGTTATATCAAAACCACTAACAAAACTTGGCTCCTGGATCAGTGAGGTTAATTTTGGTGGTAGTTCCTTCATTTACCTTTTTCTATTTGTGTGCAGATATACAGATTCATGGCATTTTTCAGGCATAGGAAAGGGCAGATTCTTTACATAATTTCATGCATAAGTATCTCATTGTTCTTGTATATATACATATTTCAGAAGATGAATCAAACATGGCTTAAATACCCCTTTTGTCAGTAATCTTAGTTTGATATTTAAATGATTAACAAACAAGAGGTTAGGCAAGGAAATTCAGACTCATAAGGTAAAATAACTTTGAAGACTAAGAAAAATATAACATATGTAGTTATATCAGAAATATCACCCAAAGACATTGTCTTTATATTCATCCACTCAATTCAATTAATCTAGGAGCACAGTTTTTGATCTTCTTATATGTAGAATATGTCCAGGCAAACTAGACACAATAGAAGTATTTTTACGCATTATGTGCTCCATTATTGTATCTGTTGACTTTGGTACAATAAAATGTTAATCTATAGTTAGAGTAAAAAATGGAGATTATGGAAAAACTGATTTCTATACTTCAATACATGCTTCGCATATAACATTTGACTATTTGATGTTTGGAATTCATAACACAAATGTTATAAGAGAGAATTTAGGGAATTCAGAAACATATTTGTGTTTAGGTAATAAATTAGTCCAATTTCTGAAGGATTAGTTAAATAAGCTACCTTGTAATAAATCATCACACACTTTTTCTGACATTCATGCTTCTTGAATTGGGAAAAAATATGTTCATCAGGTTTCTTGAATCATAATTCTCTAGTGTATCAACCTTCAAAGACCCTTGTTCATATTAGAGCTTTTTCCATGTGGTAATTTCGTTCTCCATGTATGCATGCAATGGTTTTTATTTTCAGGATAGAATAGAAGTTGCATTTTAAGGTTGACTGTTGCCTTTTATGGTTATGAGGGCCATAAATAGTCTACTCTTGATTTTTTTCTTAACTGCACAAAATATAAAATATTTTGACATGGTTTATCTGTGAAATGTGTTTAATCAATTTAATCCTTGAGACCAATCTATCCATAAGAGTATGCCTTATGGTTACTTAAGTAATATATCTGGTTTAGTATTTTCATGTTTAGGGTTATGCATGAGATGATGACTATGTCTATCTGATCAAAATTATCTTTAAATTTTGTACCTTAAGTGTTAGGTATAAATAGTATAACATGTTTCTTTCTCTCTGCAGCTTTACAAAAATGCCAATCAGAGACATGAAATACAAAACTGGACAGAAAGATTGAGGCTTTGGCTAAAGGAATTGTCAGTATTTAAGAAATCACTACTTTATAATGACCCTGCTTCAGATGAGCATATAGGTATAAATCAAGTACCAAATGCAGAACTTCCTATTTGGCTGGCAGCTCAGAGGGCAGTAGCTCGATATGAAGGGATTTTGTCACCAGTTGGTCCTCGTGAAAGGCTTTTGAGGAGAATGCTTTCTTGGATAGGACTTATCCCCCCTTTGCAAGAAACACGTTTTGAGGTTCACAACGATAATAATGCTCCTGAACCTTACCTTAGGTTTGCTCCACCAATCATCATTTTATTACAATCTGTTGCAAGTTCCTAGGTTTGCTCCACAAGTCATCTTTTTTATTACAATCTCTTTGCTAGTTGCTCCACTTATCGTAATGGAACAGATGGATATGAACTCCATAGATGACTTTTCTAGGACTCTAGATACTTACTCAAAATTACGTGAAGATACTCTCAAGTCTCAACAAGTCTTACATGAATGAAATAAGGTGCCACAAAGGAAAGACTTTTGATAAACCAGATATTCTCATGAGAAACCAAGTAACAAGTAACAACTTTAAAATAATTGAATTCATTCTACTCTTCACTTTTTTAGTACACAGGCTTTCCCGATATATTGGCAAAGTAGAGTTACCCATAATCTAACTTAAATCCGGGCTTTAAATACTACGGATATATCCAAGATTGTGTCATTGTAATAAAATAGAGAAAGGAAAAGATAATATATTGTCAATATCTTTAATGAACAGGTTCCTAATTAAAACTGTGAATATGTAGTTGGTAATTGATTATAATTTATTTTAAACGAGTTCATCAATTTATTGATCTAAATCTATGTTTAGTTTGCTAGTTTTAATTTAGGATAATTTAATTGAAGCATCATTGTTTGATATGACCAATCAAGAGATGTCTCCTTCCAGGCCTACTTTTTTATCAAGGATATCACTTAATGATATATGGAGACCTGCAACAAGAAAATACTGTGGAAATGATCCTTGGAAAATGTTGAAAACTTCCATTTCCATACTTTTCTCACAGTCAGTCCTGCAGGTACTCCCCATTGTGTACAATTCTTTGTAGAGCTTCACAAATGTGTATTTAGGAGAGCCATTCTTATTTGACCTATGTGTATTATTTATTTAAAGGCATGCCTTATATCTTTGACCTTCATGTCTTCAATATTTCTTTCCTTTTGCATAAATTTTCTCAAAAGATTGGAGATAGATTATACATCTATTATTAGTTATAAATATAGCAGTGTCATGATTCTCCTAATAGTTGACATGATTTTTCACCTTTGTAGTCTGGTATTGACTTTATGTTCCTATGTGTAAGAGTTAATAAAGTTTTTTGCTGGCCTTGATTTTTTATCTGTTCATGATACTAATATGATTATGCTGGAAAATTGATCCAAATCCTACATGCTCTGAAAATAGGAGCCAGCATTTGAAGAATTAATTCTACTATATACCAAGGAAGTTGGCGAAACAAATGCTAATGATACAGCTTCCGTTTCATCATTGCAATTAAAGATCTATGAGAGAATTCCTATTCCAGATTTACCGGTAATCATTTTGCCTCTACAGGGACTGACAGGTCCCAGATGAGAAGACCCTTCTTAATGTTGTTCCTGTTGTAACTTTCTATTTCTATATTTATATTCTTTAGAGGATATTGAATTTATTTTCAGGTAATTTTCCCACACAAAAAGCTATCATTCCGTATCATAGACACAGTAAGAAATCGGCTAACATTCTTGCTCTTCATTTTAGAATTAGTTTTAAACTCATTTGAAGTTACATGTTGTGTGTTAAGTATTTTATATTCTTGTTCTGTATATGTTAAAATCGTGATGTAATTTCAGCTTCCTCTCTTTACTAATAATTTATACTAGTGCAAATATTTTTAAATCAGAGTCTGGCCTAATTTGACCAATTAGGATCTTGACAATCCAGTTATAAAGAACTAAACCTTTCTAAATCAGAACTGATATATATATATATATGTTTGGTTCAACTTTCATGGTGTTAGTATTTATACTTCCTTAATGTATCTTTGGTTGAGATCAGTGCACTGGATAGATAGAGCTTCCATTCTTCATTGAAACAAATTTAATAATAATGGGGAGACAATTATGAGATCGTGAAGGTATCTGTTGGATATAGTTTAAATGGTTGTGAACTCAAGGGATTATGATAATCCAAAAAATAAGGAGTAATTAGTGTATATTTGTAATTATTAAGAGTGTTGTGCCCCTTTTTATAGGATCTGAGTTGTAGGTAATGTTAAGGAATTTATTATTTTTTATCTCCAAATTTTTAACCTGATAGCAACCCATCCGTTGTATATAATGTACCTTGGTTTCATAGTGAAGATACACGCAAAAATTGGTTATTCCCTAGCTGTAAAAGAAACATCATCACCTTGGAAAAAAACAATGAAAGCCCACCCAAGTCTGAAGATAACATAGAAACCCTTCTACCAAATACTGGGTCCAATTTTCAAGAATGGTGCCAATCGGTTCTCCTTGTTATCAAAGGGAAGGGGAAAATGAAGGGATCATGTTAATCCCAACAATAATGGTTGATTATTTGTATATTTGTTGTAATTATTTGGAGAATATTGTTTCCCTTTACAGGAATTGATTTGTAGCCAATGTTTAGGGATTTATTCTTTTTTTTATCTCCTTACAAACTTGATAGCAGCCCATCTGTTATATATAATGTACCTCGGTTTCATAATGAAGATACACACATAAATTATCTCCAATCCTTTTATTTACAGTATCTCTACATTAATTTCCTTAACCTTGTAACGGTTAAATGTAAACTTGCAGGTGCGCTTGGATGTTGCCACAATTTTGGGACTTTTGGCATACTTCATAAACTACAAGTTTGAGAATGTCGTATCTTCCCCGTATGTACATTTCTGTTTCATAAGATAATATTCCTAAATATTTTGTTGCATCTCTATAGGTTATTTTTAATTATGTTTCTAAGTTCTTCATAGTTAAGCTTAACTCTCTCATGCTATAGAGGTTTTTCATTTTTTCCTGGACAAAGTGGATTAGCTCCTTGTATTCTTGAGTGTGTGGGCACGTGTCTATATATAGATATATATTTATATATTTTCTCCTTTAGCAGTTGTTCAGGAAAATATTATCAAGCATGGTAATTTACTTCTCTAAGAAGGGATTAGGAATTCAAGGTGAGTTGAAAGTCTCACATTTTGTAGAGATGAGTAAGATGAAAAATATGAGTAGAAAGACCCACAAACCTATTTCCTTAAGGTTTTGGGTTGAAAGTGGTGTCTCGATCTCTTATATGGATTTGTTCATGATTCATTGATGTCAAATCTCCTAGGTGTCTTGCCTCAAAGAACCAACAAAAACATTTTGAGCTGAGCCAACATTTTAAGAACATCTGTGAAGTATCTTACATGGACCATGGTGCATAATATATTAGGATAATTTAAATTATTTTGGGATAGTAATGTTACCTTATTATTAGTGATCTTATTTGGTTAGGAGTCTTATTTTATTCTTAGGAATCTTATTGTATCTTTAATTCAGAAAATGTTTTTCTAATAATTTGATTTGGAGAGCATTTTTTCTTAAATAGAACACATAAGGTCTGATGAAGGTAATTCCTAAACTACAACATATAATTTAGTTCCTAAAAATAAGATTAGATGATTCCCATACAACAAATACAAAATTTGATGGTTAACCTAACCGTAATATAGTATATACAATCAATTACAAAATTTGTCAATTAGCCTAACCTCTTATTATAGTATATAATATACTACTTATACAAGGATTTAGGAACCCTGAAACCAACAAACTAACACACAACACCTACTTTGCTACAAAAACCAAGTAACAAAAAGAGTTTGTATTCCTTCACAAACTTAAGCTAAACCATACACACCAAGGTAAATAAAATTACCCTAGAAGGAGCCCTCTCCTTTTCAAGTTGGAAAATTCTAGTGCATCATTGTAAAAACATAAGCTAAATCACCCCACTACAAGACGACCTATTTATTAGAACAAACTATATACTATTAGATACTTTTTGTATATGGGCTTGGGTTCATACCTATGTAGTGCTTTGTATGTATATATGTTCCTTAGCTATGCTAATTGAAATACTAGAGGATTCATATAAATGTATACCATTTCTCTCTTCATGGTATCTAGATCCTAGTCTAGTCCTTTGAATCGTGTCTTGGATTTTGTTTTTCCTTTAAATACCAATGTATTGTTTACACAACACACACCTAAGCATGCACGCAGACAAAGATCAAATTACATGGGTGTAACTTGTGACCAAATTTTACATCATCGATACCTTTATATAAAATGTTAATTTATCAATCCAACCATTAAATTATTATTTTATAACATTATGATTATTATCCTTGTCAAATTTTGTGAAATTTTAAATTATAGTAAAAAGGTGATTAAATGACTCTTATTTTAGCATATATTGAAAACTCTGTGTGTGTGTGTGTGTGTATATATATATATATATATATATATATATATAAAAGAGACATCAAATAATATTATATTAATATAAAATTATGTGTATGTGATAATAATTTTCAATCTAATAGTAAGTTAAAAAAAAACATAATCTATATAAAAGTTGTGTAATCTGATCTCTCCCCTGTATAAAATGAATGAATTCTTTATGATCTAGAAACAGCTGATTTCTGCCTTCCACCAGTAACTTTCTAGCTTAAAAGTTACATCATTTGAAAACTGTTGGACCTCTGGTAATCGATATTTACTTTAACTTTTGTCAGATCAGCAATATTACTTGATGTTGTTGCCATAAGTGCTCTAATAATATATGGGAGTCGTGTGGTTCTTGGTTACAAACAGACATGGGATAGGTATCAGGTAATTAACATTCTCCTGTGCTATCAGAGATTGTGGTAGAACATTGTGAAAGCACAAATCTTTCTTTAAGATTCTGTGGAAAGGAAAATATCTGAACTGTCATGAATGTTATATTGCAGCTGTTAGTCAACAAGACACTCTATGAAAAAACATTGGCAAGTGGCTTTGGCTCAGTGCATTTTCTTCTAGATGCTTCTGAACAGCAGCAAGTGAGAAACTTCCTTTGTTGTGCTTTCTGTGCACCGCGTGGATAACATTGAAAAAATCAATACTGCTGAATTATTATTTGATAAAGTGGTGCTCAATCTTTTTGGCTTTAATAAAATTATTTGAAGGTCTTGAACGATTTTCTTTGACAATTTTAAGGTGCAATCTCTTTCTAAACTATTGAATCATGTGAATGTTCTAGCATCAACTAGTCATCATGCTAGTTTTTCTTGCATCAACTGGTCCGGAAACATCTTAGAATCATGTAATGGTAAATTTGATAAACTGAAAATCAGATCACGAAACACTTAGTAGAATTAATTCAAGTTTTGTAAATAGAAGCCATTATGAATCTATTTTGTAGTTTATGTTGTGAAATTGAACGCCTGAACAGTAGCCCCAGTCATAGTAAGTGGACAGGGTTATGCACAGTATTTATATCGTAAAATGGGGACTGCCCTTCCAAAATAGGGTTTCTTCTTTAAAACCTCGTTGTTACGTATTTTGATCTTCATTGATATCAATCTCCCTAAACTTTATGCATACAATTGTGCAGTACAAGGAAGCTGTTTTGGCTTATGCCATCCTGCTCAAAGAAGAGAATGGTCAGGTTTGTCAATTGTTCCTCCTAATTAAGCTACTCTGCCTTCAATTGTCTGCAAATCCATCTTATGATATAGCATTCCAAGTGAAACATAAATCATGTGTAACATTCTTGGTTCCAGGTTATTTCTCGGCAAACTGTTGGAGAAAAATGTGAGAGATTCTTGTATGAAATGTTTAAAGTAAAGGTGATGCATATGTAGATAATTTTTTTTTGGGGGTTCTGCTCTCTATATTATAGTCTGTTAGTGCTGTTGATCATAATCATTGCATAATTAGCAGGTTGAAATGCCAATTGACAAGGCACTTAATACATTATTAAGGCTGGGCCTCGCAACTGAAACTTGTATTGATGGAAGGCGGGAATTGCTGGCTATTCCTTGTCTTAAGGCTTATGAGGCCCTTAAAGAACGATGGAATATTTTGCTCAGTTAAAACCTGCACGTCCCATAGAGTACTGGAAACGACCTTCGCAGTTTACCAATAAAGGCATTGTATATAGTAAGTACATAATCCCTCATTTTATCCGGTAATAGTTCTCTGTAGATATATATAGAAGTACTCCCAAACACCTAACGGTTGATAAAATCAAACAATGAGAGGTAATTTGTGAGTGACACATGTATTATAGGTGAGGAGTAGGAGTAAGTTGTTGTTGTTATTACGAAAGAGAATATCTATAAACAAAATGTATTTGAAATTCGCATTTTGTAGTGCTATTTTAAATGTGTTACAGAAAAAAAAATGGGAATGTAGTTCTTTTGGAAGACCTATTCTTCTTTATTGATAATCATACTTTTATAATTAGAAAATTCAAAAAATAATTACAAAAGAGGCATTTTGGACTCTTATGAAACAATTATTTATTTCATAACTACTGAAACAATTTATAGTGTTCCAAGGTTTGAGAGTGTCCTGACCCTAGAATACGGCAACTTCTTACCTAATAAACTTTTTCCACCAAATTATCAAACTAAACTTTCTCCACCAAATTATAAACTAAATATCCTGTTTTAATCCAATCAATCTAAGATGGATTGCTTACTATTCTTGGAAAACAACCAAGTTACATACACTCTTTACAGTATGCAACACATTAAAAAATATATAATTTCGTAAAGACCTCAAAATCTACTGCACACTTTAAACCTAGGCATAAAGTCCAATAATAATAATAATAAAATAAATGGGTACTATAATCTATTTATGAACTTTTATGAATTTCGATGATATTTATTTTTTAGGCACAAAGTCCAATAATAATAATAATAAAATAAATGGGTATTATAACTTTTATGGATTTCGATGTTTGATATTTATATTTATTTTTTCATATGTAACATATTATAATATCTTTTCATAAAATTTAAATATTATATATATAGATTGGAGTATTCTGAAATATAATCGATACAAATAAAGTAAATCAATATTTATGTGATGTAATTAGGAATATTGAGCGGTTAAAATTGTTGTTAATGAGAGCTTAAATGACCTTTACAAGGATGCGAAATGAAAGATTGAAAGGCACATTCTTTATTTGGCAATTGCTTCCTGCACCTGATCAATTGTGACTGACATCCGATTTTTTTTAAAATCTTATTATGTGCTGAGGATGAATAAATATATCCCGTAAGTACATATGAGTTTCCCGATACAGGATGAGTTCCAAACTGGGTTTATGCCCATTTTACCACGTTTTGAGCATGTTCAAACAACTTCTGATCCGAGACCCAGCGTCAGACGCTACCAGCGCTAATGGACCACCAAACTGGCGAGCCTACTCGATCATGGGACGAGCAGGCCCGGATGGTACAGGGATAAAATATAAAAAAAAATGAGACTATATTATTAGGATCTATGTTTGAACCATGCAATTTGCGGTTCATAATGACCTAGGTGTGTCTACTAGTAAAATTATGTCCATTACATGAGATGCAAAGGAGAAACCAGTTTTGGAGTATAATTAGTTAGGGATAAGTTGCTGGGGCAATCAAGTACAATGGCTGAAAAATATGCTTAAAATTTATGTATGATAATTCTCTTAATAAATTTCAACCTTTCGGGTATTGGGATTATAAGTCTTTGAGGTTGTAAACTTATCAATATTTAAGTTTATTATTTAATAT
>Ga0123341_1004571_pt1 | contig 12162 bp, 9 predicted proteins | sample Turbeapinknodule_FD_89959 | JGI IMG/M metagenome (GOLD analysis project Ga0123341, IMG submission 89959) | Root nodule microbial communities of legume samples collected from Mexico - Turtle bean Mexico pink nodule | ecosystem: Host-associated > Plants > Roots > Nodule | place: Mexico: Nepantla... | reverse complement strand
ATTTTGTATTGTTTTAAACATAATCTTTTTGATAATCTGAAAAAATAACAAAGAAAGTAATAATAAAAATAAAGTTAAAGTAAATATTTTTGTATTTAGTGAACTTGGATAAAAGAAAATTATCCATATACTCTATTATTATTGTTATACTTTTGCATTTATTTGAATGGTGTGTATAAATTATTGGTTAAAATATTTTAATAATCATCATGTTACGTTATTCTTAGAAATGTCAAAGAGTATCTCATTTAAGAAAGAGACATAGATTTTGTTACAATGAGTTGAGAGTAAAATAATGTATGAATGTCAATGTTTGGGAAGTTATAAGGCTTTGGACTAGGATATTCATATACCAAACTTTGGACTATGATACTGGCACTAATGTTAGATAGTGAGTATATGTTTTCTTGTAGGTTGAAGTATTCTTGAAAAAAAAAATTATTATTGTATCAATATTTTTAATGAGAAATATTCAACTACTTAATCATTTCATGAGTAACTTTTGATGTTCACTTCAAAAGTAGAATATGGACACATACGTTTCATACTGATATTGAGTTTTATGGTTGTAAGTCAAATCCCAAACCCATATTCAATATCGTTTGTTAATCTCATTAAGATTGACATTTAAGGCTTACAAATACCTCACTTTTATTCATGTTTTTTTTTTAAGTATTAACTTACGAAGGACTTAGTTTTAATATTTTCATAAAATATTAAATATATAGATACTCTTTATTATAACGTAAAACTCTTATCATGGTATAAAACTAACATATTTTTTTGTAATATATTATAAATAATTATAAAGATATAAATTTATATATATATAAAAGTTATCTTATGATTAATGTTATCTTCAATAAAATCTTATTATAAAAAAATATAATCCCAATTTCTATCTATACACTCATTTATATAATAGCTTGTGTGATATAAGTTTTTCTTGGTCTTTAATATTGTTACATGTCATGAAAGAAAACGTCTTTAATATGCAATTATCATTGAGGGGAGTATTTTATCATTTGCTTTTTGTTTGGTAAAATAAAATTTCTCCGTGTATCCCTTCAACCTTAATTGCATATTAAGGTTGAGTTAATTAACTTTGTAAATTTAAAATTCTTCCCTTCAAGTTTATTTCATGTTAACATTAATATTTTCTTAACAAATACACTTTACAATTACTAAACAAATCAAGAAAAATAAAACTAATAAAATCAAAGTTGTTGTATTAAGATATATATCAATATATATTTTTATTGAATTATAAAAAATAAGAATAAAAAAGTTTCTCTTTTGAAAATATATATTTTTATGAATAAGGAAATAAAACATTAGGAAGGGTTTGAGCTTTGTAAAACTCTTAAAATTTGAACAAAAATTACAAAAATATAAAAAAAGCGTGATATAATTGGAAAGTATAAAAATCAGATTAATTTAAGTGATAATCAACATTGTAGATGCCATTAGTGGTAGTTTCACACATTTTATTGATTAAAGTTCCTAGGTAAGTATTTGTTCAGAAATGGTATTAATAAAAATGAAGTTTGTTTGTAGTGGTGAAAGAATGCCAATGAAACTCAGTGTGGAGTAGTTCCCGCCGGAACCCCAGATTCGATCATTCTTTCTTATTTTTTACATTCATTGATTCCTTCTTTCATTCCATTGTTCCATTTTTTTATCATCATCTGCATGTTCCTTTGCTGCCATCTTCATACCACACTCCACTTCACTCAAACATAGCTGTCAATGGCTGCAAACGTAGACTGCGGCATGCAAATCGCTCACCCTCAATGGTTTTCACCAAAATCTGGCATTTACCATAGCAAGCATGCCCCTGTGGACCTTCCCAGCGACCCTTTTCTCGACGTTGTCTCCTTCATTTTTTCCCACCGCCATGATGGGGTTTCGGCCCTCGTTGATTTCTCCTCTGGGTGTTCCATTTCCTACTCAAAGTTGCTACCTTTAGTCAAATCCGTTGCCTCTGGTCTTCACAAAATGGGTGTTTCTCAAGGTGATGTGGTTCTGATTCTTCTTCCAAATTCCATTTACTATCCCATTGTGTTCTTGGGTGTTCTCTATCTAGGAGCTATTGTCACACCGTTGAACCCTCTTAGTAGTGTCTATGAAATACGCAGGCAGGTTGCTGAGTGTGGTGTGAGTGTGGCTTTTACCGTGCCTGAAAATTTCAAGAAACTAGAGCCATTGGGAATTTCTGTTATTGCCGTGCCAGAAAACGAGAAGGGTTTGAGATATGGTTGTTTTTCATGCTTTTGTGACTTGATTTCTTGTGACTTTGATTTGCCTCAGAGGCCTGTTATCAAGCAGGATGACGCTGCTGGCATATTGTATTCTTCAGGGACTACTGGGGTGAGCAAAGGGGTTGTTCTGTCACATAAAAATCTTATTGCTATGGTTGAGCTTTTTGTGAGGTTTGAAGCTTCTCAATATGAAGGCTCTTGCTTGAGGAATGTGTATCTGGCTGTTTTGCCAATGTTCCATGTGTATGGCTTGTCGCTATTTGCTCTGGGATTGTTGTCTTTGGGTTCTACTGTCGTTGTGATGAGAAAATTTGACATAGACGAGGTTGTCAGGGTGATCGATGAATATAAAGTCACACACTTTCCTGTTGTTCCGCCGATGTTGACCGCATTGATAATGAGGGCAAACGGTGTTAATGACAGTAAGTTGCAGAGTTTGATACAGGTCTCTAGTGGTGCAGCGCTTTTGAGCTCAGGAGTTGTTAATGAATTTCTCCGAACTTTCCCCAATGTTGATTTTATACAGGTAAAGAACCTCTGAACAAGATAGTCTTATTCAAACAATGCAAGTCATCTGCCAGCATTCATCTAATTGCTAGAGTCAATACCAAATATGTTGATTCCAATTCATTTCATATTGTTACGATAAATTGTGATAAATGAAATGAAACACTATAAATTCTTTAAAAAACTTGTGCAGTTTATTTTGAAACAGATACACTACACACAAGAAGCCATGTAAAATGTGAAGTTCCCCTTCTTTCTGCTTATGAGCTTTTAACTTTTGTGTAATAACAAATAACAAATACTCTGATAGTGCTGTTAATATTCTCATCAAGTACATCTATACTTGGACTTTTGTTTGTTTATGGTAATGTTGTTTCGCTAGATTTTTAAGAATGTGCAGCCGTAAGAATGTTTCTTTTTAGGGTTATGGAATGACTGAGTCCACTGCCGTTGGAACACGTGGCTTCAATACTGAAAAGTTTCGAAATTATTCTTCAATAGGGTTATTGGCTCCAAACATGGAGGCAAAAGTGGTAGACTGGAATACTGGTGCATTTTTGCCTCCTGGCAGCAGTGGTGAGCTTTGGTTGAGAGGGTCTTCAGTTATGACGGGTAAAACTCTGTTTTCCTTAATTGAAATGAAATAGAAAAAATTCCAATTTTACCGTGTATAAAATATTTGACAAGGCTCAGAAGCTCCATTTAAGTTTATTGTTCTTCTAGTGAATGATATTATAAGCTTATCTGTTAGTGTTTGTAACAAATTAACAGTCTCGTAGTTAAGGGTCGAGATGCTGTTGGTCAACAAATTAACACGACTTGTCAAGTAGAACAATTATTAGGAAATAATTGAGTTAGAGCTGTAACTGAGATTGAGTGCTACATATGGTCTAATGAGAGGAATGGAAGTGATTGATATAGAAACTCCCCTAAGTTTTTCTGTAGGTGGCGTGGAGCAACTCAAAGACGATTTTTTCAAGCCAATTGATAATTTAGGTCATGTAGATAGTCATAAATATGTGCCTACCTATATACAATTAGGTACAAAAGTATCTACTTTTGAAAAAGGAATAGCTCTATATCATCATGGAGGAAAAATAAGTTCTATATTTATTGGTGTGTTTGGGAACAATTTATTACTCTGAAATAATTGCTTATTTTTCAATAAGATTTATTGAAAAATTATGAAAATAAGTGGTTATTTCTTCAAAATAACTTGAACCAAACACACATTTTAAATCGCTTGTTTTAATGTTTACAATAAGCAGTTGCTGCCATTGTTGCTTTTTCAGTTAAAAATTGTCATGTCTGTGCCACTAAAATGTTACCTAAAGTTTTCTGTTTGTTTAGATTAGGTAAAAGTTCTTCTCTGGTAAAAATTGTCGTTGTGACTTCTTGTTTGTGATTTTCCAATGTTAGAGGTGTTTTCTTGTCTGTTCCTTTGTTGTTCCTAAATCTAATCAAGTCAAGCCTAATCTGCTAATACCTTTTTCTTTGCCTATTTTATTGATATTTCAATTGAAATACGTTAATTTGAAATTTTCTCAGGGTACTTGAATAATGAAGAAGCTACAATGTCAACAATAGATAGAGATGGTTGGCTACATACTGGAGATGTTGTTTATTTTGATGATGATGGATACGTATACATAGCTGACCGATTGAAAGATATCATCAAATACAAGGGCTTTCAGGTATCTAATTTTAAATTTAAACAGAAAGCAAAAAAAAAAATCCTTAATAAATAACAGCCTTTTCTCTTGCTTCCATACAAATATGTAACTTTTCTCTTGAGACAGCTTAGTTAGTTCGATTGTAGGACAAGCAGATTTTGCGTCCGAATGTTCAAAACCCATCCCTGCCCCTTCCTGATGGGTTGGGATCTCCCTTGGACAATAAATAAATACAATACATTCAGAAGTTGACAACAATGCACACTCTGTGTGGATATAGTACAAACACATGAAATGCTTATTGGGTTTCTTAAATATAATATAGATCAGCTTAGAATGACATAAAGTATGTAGTAAAAAAATAAAAATATTGACTGGGAAATTGTGGATTTTGATATATATTCTCAGAAGAAACTGCAAACCTTGTTGTATAGTTGAGATACCAGTTTTAGAAACTTTACTTTTTGGGCGGTAGCATTGTATTTTCCCCCAAACAATTGTCTATATTGCACAATTTTCAATCATAGGGAGGATTTTTTTTTTAATTTCTAAATTACAATTTTTGTGTTGTTTGTTTATATTCTTACATGTGGCTTATGATCTGTTACAGATTGCTCCTGCTGATTTAGAAGCTGTGTTAATTTTGCATCCTGAAATAGTTGATGTTGCTGTTATAGGGTAAGTATGAACTCCATGAAACACACACTGGATATAGCAAAAGGTCTAAAATGATAATTAAGACTTATATATGTACATATTCTTGTATATTCATCTTATAATAATGAGCCTAAACATGTTTTTTTTTTAAATATTTTGTATTACATTCAAACTAATATTTCTGAATATTTTAGATAAAAGTATATTTTTTTTAATACTAGTGTCCAACTGTTCATTTTGACTCAAGTGTGTGAAGTCTGAAATAGAATTGCCAGCATGAATTTTTTTTTTTAAATAGATACCAAATGATGAATGTCAGACAGATGTTGCATAAGCTTCTGGAAGGAGAAACATGTCTGACATTCCAGCACCTTAAGCAAGAGAAGTATCCTTGTTTCATAGCTCACTTCTTCCCCCTGCATGTGTTTTTTAAAAGATCAAAATATATTCGTATGCTACTGCATGTACATATTAGTCATCATACTCTAAATGTTCTTCTCTGGCCCTTAAAATATACCCTGAAGTGTTGCATCATTTTGCACTTCAGTGCTATGGATGAAGAAACTGGTGAGATCCCAGTGGCATTTGTAGTAAAGAAGGTTGGAAGTGTGCTGTCTCCAAAGCATGTTATGGATTATGTTGCTGAGCAGGTTCGTCTTGATAAGGCAAACTTTTAAGTGCTATCTATGATATTTCAGTTCACATTTTCTCTTGAATCAATACAATAGTGTCTATAGGAATGTTTCACATTTATGATCATGGTCAAGGTGTTACATCAGCTAGCCACTATTTTTAGAGTTTAATGGTCATGCACTGATAATGTAAAATGGTTTTACATTGTCAAAAATTTTAAGATTGTAATCGTAAGGATCACCAAACTTACCATACATTTTGGTTTGTGATTTGACGACAATATAAAATAACAGCCTACTTTCTACTATTTGAATTATGTTATGCTATGTTACTGTTGGCTACTAAGACTTTGTCCCATTTGTAACTGTTTTGTGGCAGGTTGCTCCATATAAGAAGATTAGGAAAGTGTTCTTCACCAACCACATACCAAGGTCTGCAACCGGGAAGATCCTAAGAAAGCAACTGCGGAATTGCTTGACTTCTAAACTATAATGCATTTTCTCAAGACTCGCGTCAATTGTTACACTGAAAATTACCGAGGAAAATTTTGGATGGTGGATAATCTTAACATATAATTTGTTGAGTGAATGTAATTCATACTTGTCTAACCATTCATGAGAGCTAGTAAAGTATTGAAGAACATTATGTCATGATATCACATCAAAAATTTCAACCATGCATATCTCCTAATAAAATATACTTGCGTACTGAATTTTTTTCTCTTACCAGTAATTGGTATATTCTATGTTCAACCTATAGTCAGACTCCTGAAAGAAGAATGGAATGATTACATTGCTTTTAAAAAAAAAGGGTCCTAACATCACGTGACATATGAGATAGGATGAGATTAACTCAGTCTTTTATAATGAAAGGAAAATATCTGGATCTGTTGTTGATCCCATGAATATTTTCATGCGTTGAAAATTAGTTGGGAGTAATTTATTGTGTTAAAACTCAGAATATTAATTTAACATCATATGCAAATTGTTTCGAGACGTCCAATTCTAAAACCGACGTGTGGAATTTGCACTCTGTATTTTGTCTTTTTCTGTATTCGATCACCACTTATAAGATAACGATTCCTCCGCAGTTTGCACAATCAATTCGAGGTATTGTGTTCAATTTATGGTTGTTAGCAAATGGGTACCCCAGAAAGTTGCAAAAGTGAAGAACTTTGCACAGAGCTACTCCAATCCCAAACAGGGGGCACTTCCACTTCCACTGAGTCCGTCACCCAAACTTTGCGTCTTCGAGTGTTTGGGGTGCTACATTGGGTTGTTTCCCTTGGCCTCATTCTGGCTATTGATTTTCTCTTGAAGAAAGCCTTTGCAGCAGCTTCAATCGAGTTCCCTAGCGCCTTGTTTGGGATGTTCTGTATTTTCTCTGTTCTGATCATTCTTGATTATGCGGTGCCCTCTGCTGCTGTGGCCTTCGAGAAGTTCTTTGAACCGGGAATTATTTTCATTCATAGATGGCTCCCTCTGTTCTATGTTCCCTATTTGGTTGTGCTTCCCCTTTCTCTTAAAGATATTCCCGCTTCTTCGGCAATCAAAATATGCCTTATTGTAGGTATAGATTACTGGACAAGCTCTTATTCGAATGATCATGATGGTGAACAATGATGATGATGTTTCAAGCATTCTTGTAACGATGACGGTGTCTGTGTGTATGTGTAATTAAGATCTTATTTGGATAAATTTCTCATAAGTACCGAGGATAGATGGAAAATAAGTTAATTGCAGAAGTTGATTTTGAACACAATTCACTTTGTCTTCTTAATGTTTTCACCTATAATTTTTTACGGAGAAGTTTATGTAAATAGAGTCTAAATGTTACAATTTCATTATGAGAGTTGAGACTTGTTGAACTTTTGCAGTTGGAGGATGGCTAGCTACACTTTGTGTAACTGGTTTGACAGCTATAGGTGTGAGGAAAGCTGTGAAGACAGAATTGATCGATGCTGAGCCTATGGAGAGGCCATCTCCATTTTCTTCCATTGAAGTGTGGGCATGGACTGGGGTTCTCCTTATATCCTTTGCTGCTTCATTGGTTTTTCCAACAGCATTGGGGACAAGAGCCAGAACATATCTTCCATTCTTGCTTGCGTCTACAGTTTTAGGCTACATGATTGGTTCAGGGTAAAGGTTCATTTTCATTACTGCATATACATTGAACTCTTTACATGGCTGGTTCTGGGGGCAGTTACTTTTTCTTTCTTTGTTTATGATTTAGATGGAGAAAAAATGTGATACTGTCATGGAACATTGTATTTGGATTTTATTAGAACTAACTGTAGCTATGCCTTTTCTTATCCCCTCCCTTTGTTTTCAGATTGCCATCAGGCTTGAAGAAGGTCTTCCACCCAATAATTTTTTGTGCAGCATCTGCAGAGCTAGCAGCAATTGCATTGGGGTTTCTTTCTAAGTCAGGGCTTGATGCTGTTTTAGGTGCAAATTTAGTTAAAGTTAATATTCAACTCTATATTGTATAAGGGCCTATTTGTTTTGGATACAAATTTCTGCAAAAGTTAAATTTGAGTTTTATGATGCAAGATTTCTCGAAGAAAAAGTCTTCTTTTTGCTCAAACATAGTTTGGAGCATTTGCACTGGTAAACCAAATGAGCACTAAGTTGTTCTTTGATGGCCTACTTTAACTAGGAAATAGAAATTTCTATTTTGACTACAGACATCTTATGAGTTACTGTAAGCATTTAAAGCCTTTTCCCACTCCCCATGTTAAGTTCAAATGTGATTAATCATTAATTAAATTTTAGTATGACAATGAGTTATAAGAAAATAACTGACAGTTACTCTTGAGCTAAGATCACACTATTTGATTTGATTTATGGTCTCGTAACAACATTAATGTAGAAGTGTAGCACTAAGTCTAGGGCTAATTTATCTATAGACACTAACATCTATGACTTAGCTTTGATATAATTTTGCTGATTCTTCTTTTGACACTCACAGGATATTACCTTACAAACTCATCATCCAATCCTGGTGCCGGTGACATTCTAATGGGATTTTTGGGATCTGTTATTCTCTCATTTGCCTTCTCTATGTTCAAACAAAGAAAGGTAACCATCTAGATTTCTAATGATCACTACTGCTTGGATGGTGTGAAAGTGAAGGACTAGAAAATGATAAAAAGAAATGAATTGAAAGGTAGTAAAAAATAAGATAATAATAGAAAAAACAAAAAATAATAAAAGAAAAAGTTATAATCGATAGTGGTGTCCCATAATTAATTATGGGTGTCCTGTATTCGATTATGTATACAAAAAACACTTCAGAACACCTATTATTTTAGCAATATAGTCAATTATGTGTATAGCATAATCAATTGTGTTGCATGCTCGTCCACTTTTACTGTTCTTTTTTGTTATTTCTTTAATCTGTTTCTTTTTTTCCTCTTGCCAAATTAGAAAACACCTTTATAAGGAGAACAGGATAGTTATTTGCAAATGACTTTATAGAGTTTGATCTTACTTGAATTGAACAAATATATATTCAGATAAGCTCATGTAGCCAAAGTCTTCATTGTCTTCTCCATCCATATAATTAACAATGGCTAAAATCCATTAAAGCATTGACTAATGATTTATCTACTGTGTTCAGCTTGTAAAGAGGCATGCAGCTGAGATTTTCACCTCTGTCATAATCTCTACCATATTCTCATTGTATTCAACTGCCCTTGTTGGACGTCTAGTTGCTTTAGAACCATCCCTAACTGTATCCATTCTACCCAGATGTATAACAGTGGCGTTGGCTCTCAGCATTGTGTCTCTTTTTGAAGGTAAAACATCATGTTATGCATGGTCACTTGTCACAATCATTATGTATACAGTGAATCTAAATTGGATTTAATTCAATAAATGTAAAAAGGTTACGAAATCCTAGTTTGTTACCATGCCTCCTCTTGAAGCAGAAGCGATTTCATCTTCGAAATTTTGCCATGTCTGCAGGTGCCAATGCATCAATCACAGCAGCTGCAGTTGTAGTGACTGGTTTAGTTGGTGCAAATTTTGCGCAATCAACACTTGATAAACTCCGTCTTCGTGACCCAATTGCTCGTGGCATAGCAACCGCGTCAAGGTATATTTTGTAATTCATAGATACTTCATTTGACTAAGAAACCATGATGTCTGCAGAGTGCAGACCAATCTTCAATTACCATCATAAGCAATAGTCTTTAAACAGTGCTTTTGAATGTGCACTGTGCCTAATTTAGCTTAGTAGTAGTTTGGACATGGAAAAATCTGATTACTTTAGAAAAAAGCCATTAAGGTAGATTAAACTATTTTCTTCTTGAAGCATATATGCTTATATATTTCTTGCTCTTGGATCAATATATGCAGTTCTCATGGGCTTGGAACAGCAGCTTTATCTGCCAAGGAACCTGAGGCTCTTCCATTTTGTGCCATTGCTTATGCTCTGAATGGTATATTTGGATCTATACTTTGCTCAATTCCAGCAGTCAGACAAAGTTTGCTTGCAGTAATCGGCTGAAATTGTGGACACCTCTGTCATAATCTCTACCATATTAAGTCCCAGCTGCGATTTCAGGACATTCCTTGAAATGCCATACCTTCCATTGCATACCTTATTGCTACACACGAAGAGTGAGAACATAAGCACCATTTCTTGTAATATTATATTGGAAGCCATACTAAGTTCTTTAAGTTTTGTAAAAAAATATGTTTGGAAGAAGAGATGTATTATGCAGAGAAGTTTATTAAACTTTTGATCATAAAATCTAGGCTAAAATGGTCTTAATCTTAAAATCAAATTCATAACATCCTTAAGTTTAAATGAAAAAGAAATAGTATCCTTATCCTCCTCTGAACACCATTTTAAAATTTTGAAACATGACAAAAGTCTTTAAATCGTCTCGAGGAAGTTGCTAATCTCATTTTTTCTTGACAATTTTTTCCTCCACCTCCATATTAATTATGAAAATTCAGTTTAAACTTTTTTAAAAAATTTAAATAAAGCATAACTTTATATTTTTAAATAACTTCAATTGTACTTTCATACCTCCCTTCCAGTCGCATCACTTTTATTCTTCTCCTGCCACAACGTTTGAGAGAATATTCGTTGTATTTGATGTTTTTCAATGTAAAGATAAATTATTTTTTGAGTTGTGTATTCCATTTTTCAACCTAACTACTTTACAATTTTTAGTTTTGACTTCTAAAAAATGAAGAAAAAAAAAACAATAAGCGAACGAAAACACAACTACCACCAGTAAAAAAACACTATAAAACTTATTTCAATCACCAACGCACTAGTCACTCCAAGCAACCATCACAAGTAATTATCATCACTTGAAAATGAAGAAGATATTATACTTTACTCCTTATTTAGAAGGGTATTGTCCGAATTAAAAAAATTATGAAAATGCATTCCGAATTAAAAAAAATATGAAAATACATTGGAAAAGTATGGAGGTGCAAGGATAATTTACCTTTTTTCTCTCTTAAAACTTTTATGGATGAACCTATTTAATGAACTTCCATCTTCAAGTTGTAAAACGGAGCTTTAACTTTTTTTAACCATTATGAAAATTAAAAACTGCATTCTGAAGTAATTTAATATATATATATATATGAGTAAAATGTAACTTGAAATATTAAATATTGTAGAGAAGGTAAAGTATCTTCAAGAAGTAGAGATAACTTATAAATATTTCAATTATTCGTGTTACTATAGCTTCAGTAGGACGTAAATTTTCAAAATTAAAATTTACAATTTCTTGTGCTAAAAAATATTTGAAGAGATTGAAGAATTTAGTGACTTCATCAATTGAAAAAAATATTTTAAGAGATCAATCATTAATGCTTACACCAATATATTCCAACAAGACTTGGACTTTACTATCAATCTATTATGTCACTTACATGAATTAAATATAAATTTTTTTTCATAAGATCCAAATATTGTTGAGTAGCACAAATCCACATTAATGCTTTGTTTGGATTAAAAAATTAAAATTTACAATTTCTTGTGCTAAAGAATATTTGAAGAGATTGAAGAATTTAGTGACTTCATCAATCGAAAAAGATATTTTAAGAGATCAATCATTAATGCTTACACCAATATATTCCAACAAGACTTGGACTTTACTATCAATCTATTTTGTCACTTACATGAATTAAATATAAAAGTTTCTTCATAAGATCCAAATATTGTTGAGTAGCACAAATCCACATTAATGCTTTATTTGGATTAAAGAGTGGAAATGAGGAAGTGAATTTGAGATATTTTGAGGAGAAAGTGTAAAGAAAGTTAGGATGTTTAGATTAAGGTAAATAAAGTGAAAAGTGTGAAAAAAGTTTATGAAAGTTTGTGAGTGATGTGATGGGTATGATTGAAATTGTATTTTTTTTAATTGATAAAAATGTAACTTTACATATTTGCCCTTACAT
>Ga0123341_1004569_pt1 | contig 12163 bp, 11 predicted proteins | sample Turbeapinknodule_FD_89959 | JGI IMG/M metagenome (GOLD analysis project Ga0123341, IMG submission 89959) | Root nodule microbial communities of legume samples collected from Mexico - Turtle bean Mexico pink nodule | ecosystem: Host-associated > Plants > Roots > Nodule | place: Mexico: Nepantla... | reverse complement strand
GAATAATATAGTAATGTTATTAATTTATTTTCATATTAATATAATAGTTGAAATGACAAAAATTATTAAATAAAAAATAATATTTAATATTAAAAAAAAGAGTAAAGACATTCTCGTCTGACAGTGTTTTTTCTGCAATATTTCAAACAATAATATCTTGAATGTCTAGGGAAGTGTTCTCTTAACCCAATCAAATTCTCCAAATTGGTTTGCTCTCAATGCATTCCAGAGACCTTGGAGAACACTTCCATCACCAATCCATCTCCATGCCTGCAAACTCCTTCATCATTATCTTTCTTCTCCCTTCACTCTCTTTGGTACTCTCAAATCATTTTGTTCTCCGTCTATAATCAGAGTAGAACTGATCAATTTTTTTGAGTTCCCAGCACTCAAAGTCTTAATCTTTTCTTCTTTAGGAAAGTTTTGATGTGATGGGTGTGTTTGTATTCAGGTGGTGGGGCATGAAACCGTGCAAACGGAAGAGTACCCTTTGGTCGTGAGCACATGGCCCTTCGTTGAGGCTGTCAGAGCTGCATGGAAGGCTGTTGATGGTGGCTCTTCGGCTGTGGATTCCGTCGTTGAAGGTTGCTCTGCCTGTGAGGAACTCAGGTGTGATGGAACAGGTTGGAACTTCAATGTTTGGAACATAACATTGAGAATTTATAATAAAACTTGTTTCGTGTAGCACTCACAATTATATGACACGAACACGAAATACGTGTCCTACACTCACACTTATATGACACGAACACGGAAATACGTGTTCTACACGGACACTTATATGACATACACGAACACAGAATACGTATTATATGTATTAGAACACGGAATCCGCATCTATATATTATATAATTATGAATTATATAAATTGACAATAAAGATTTATGTGCAGAAGTATTATTCAGTTTTTTTTATCAAAAAGATGTTTCTCATGGTTCAAAAAGATTTGTTACTTATTTTTACAATCATAATAAAAATTTATACAATAAAAACTGTATTAGAATTGTGTTAGAATTGTTAGAAATCCAATAAATATATTTTGAATTGGACACTTCACTAATATGTGTTCTACTAGTGTCGATGTTCGATATGTGTGTCCGACACGAATATACCATATAACATTTAAGGGGAGTGTCTGAGCCTTATAGTTCGTGGGAAGGGAAGAGTTGTGAAAAGTTCTCTGCTTTTACCCCTATAAAAATGAATCAGACAGAGTTTTGGTTCTGTTTTTGTTCTTTCTGTTTATAGTCCTTAACCATCTTGAGATTCCTTTGAGTTTTTTCTTCATTTCTTCATGATATTACTGTTATGCAAATGCATGCCTTTTGAATATCCTACTCTGAACAGTTGGTCCAGGTGGAAGTCCAGATGAGAATGGGGAAACTACAATTGATGCTCTCATCATGGATGCGGTAACTAGCAATCACAATTTTCTGAATCTGCTAGTAATTTTGTGTTTTGCATTGTACTTTTTCTTGATCTGGCATGATTTTTTGACCCATGTTCTGCTAAGGGGACACACAGTTGACAATGGAAGTAGGAGCTGTTGCAGCCATGAGATACGTAACTGATGGAATCAAGGCTGCAAGGTTAGTAATGCAACATACTGAACATACCTTGCTGGTAGGAGAGAAAGCATCAGAATTTGCTATTTCAATGGGTCTTCCGGGACCAACAAACTTGAGTTCACCAGAATCAATGGAGAAGTGGACCAAATGGAAAGATGGTAGTTGTCAACCAAATTTCAGGAAAAACGTGTCACCTGCAAATAGTTGTGGTCCTTATAGTCCAACACATTACCTGCGGCATCCTGGTGAAACATGCTCCAGCACTGCTCATATGCTAACTAGTAATTCTGGATTACCTCTTGTTGGTCTTCACAGCCATGATACTATATCAATGGCTGTTATTGATAGAGTAAGGTTTAGAGTAAAACTGATTTTTAGACATCATTTTTGTCTATGCAAATGACAAGTTTTCTTTGGCACAGATGGGACACATTGCTGTTGGCACATCAACTAATGGGGCAACATTCAAGATTCCTGGCAGGTAACCTTGTGTATTAGAAGTGGACTGATCTTTTCATTTCTTGAATGACCGCACCTTTCTTCCTTTTCAAGCTAAATTATCTTGATTTATTGAAGTCACATTTTTGGTCCCTTTTTTATGATTGTGTACGAATCCCCATTAACTCCTATGACTATTATACTTTGCATGAGAAGGGATGGCTTTAGCAATTAGACTGTTCTCTTAGTCTGTTCTATTACTGATTTTTATGATTAAGTTTTCTTTATATTTATTTCTTTGATTACAGGGTAGGTGATGGTCCCATAGCTGGATCCTCAGCATATGCTGTAGAGGAAGTTGGTGCATGTTGTGCAACTGGGGATGGTGACATCATGATGCGCTTCCTTCCATGGTAGCACAGAAAGTCTCTAGTTTCTCTAGTTTACATACTGAGTTGCTTTTTATTGTCTTCAGAAAGTTATCCATATTGGCATATACACACAGACAGTTTGATGGTGTCTTATCTTCATTGCATATCTATTGCTTGTTAATTTTGGCAAGCAACTGCTATTTCGGGCTGCGCATAACTGGTCCATCATGTAATGTTCCTGGTTAATAGCTAAATGATAACCCTTTTGCAACTATAGTGCATTAAACTTCTTTTTGCATTGCATTAAACTTCTTTTTGTAGTGCATTGATTGACCTGTAAAAAACATATTCTTTACCTTGGTAGTTTCAACTTTCAAGCAGTCTTACTCTTTTTGTATAGTTAGACTTCAATTAAATAGTCTTATGTGTTTTCAATTAGGAATATCTAGATTGATGATACTTGTATTCAATTTCAGCTATCAAGTTGTGGAAAGTATGAGGTTGGGAATGGAACCCAAACTTGCTGCCAAAGATGCAATGGCACGGATAGCAAGAAAATTTCCAGATTTTTTGGGAGCCGTTGTTGCCCTCAATAAAAAGGGAGAGCATGCTGGTGCCTGCCATGGTTGGACATTTAAATACTCAGTTAGGAGCCCTTCAATGGAAGACGTTGAAGTTTTTACTGTGCTACCTTCAGACTGAAACTATTCAAGAAATGAGTATCTCCCAACAAAGGAATTCAAATCTGCAGGCTGATTTTGTTGACTGAGGAAGATTAATAGCGCATAAATGTGCTTTTATTGTAATATTATTCTTGCGTTTGATATTTCAATTAACAATGATTGCAAGATTGTTTACAATTTTAACAATGTTTGCATGAGATTCAGACTACAGTTTCAATGTTATCTGCTCAAGTAGTAAGGAAAGTGACTTACAAGGTATGATATATACACAAAAGTTTATGCTAACATTGGTAGAATTTGATTTACAACTTCCTTGAAGTATCATATTCATTTCTCATGTTTGTGCTCTCTCTATCACTTATTTCACCCACTATTCTCTTCCAAAACCAATGTTCGTGCCAAACTTTCTCCATCTGTTCAAGTGGCACACTTTTGGTCTCTGGCAGGAGATAGTACACAAATATTGTCATCACCACCACCCATCCTCCAAAGAAGAAGAAAATCCCAGACCTGAAGTGGCAAAGCATGGACAGAAAAGTCTGAGCAACAATGAAAGTGAAGATAAAGCTCACTGCCACTGTGATGCTTTGCCCCACTGATCTAATTTCCAGAGGAAAAATCTCACTTGGCACTAACCAACCTAGTGGCCCCCATGACCACCCAAACCCAGCAACATATATGAGTATCATAACCAAAACAACACAAGAATACACTTTGCTTAATCCACCATGATCTCTCAGATGAAAGGCCATTATGCCACCAACTATACACTGTGATGCAAACATTTGAATGCCCCCAATCATAAACAAGGTTCTCCTTCCAAGTTTATCAACCATGAACATTGATATGAATGTTGAGCCAGTACCTACAACTCCCGTCATCACAGCTGACAACAGCGATGCACTTTCTCCTAACCCAATTGTCCTAAAAAGTAAAGGGGCATAGAAAGCAATGACATTGATCCCTGTCACTTGCTGGAAAAATGGTATAGCTACTGCCATCACAAGCTGAGGCCTATACCTTCGTTTCAAAATGATCTTAAATGATTGTTTGTTGTTGGTTTTTGAAGAGCTTGCTTTGATAAGATCATCAAGTTCTGCTTGCACATCTTCTATGCCTCGAATTCGCTGAAGCAGTAACTTGGCCTTTTGATGGTCATGGCTGCGCTGGATTAAGCTGTTGGGAGTTTCAGGGAGGAAAAGTGCACCTAGTGTTAGGACTGAGGCTGGCACTGCTGCCATAGCTAGCGACACACGCCAACCCCAGCCACCTTCAATCTTCTCTGTTCCATAGTTGATTAAGTTAGCAGACAAAGCACCAATGCCAATGCTTAATTGGAAGCCATTGCTAGTTGCTCCTCTTAGTCTTGGTAGTGCCATTTCAGATAGATACAAAGGAACAGCCTACAGAAGCAGTACAAAATTTGAAAGAAATTAGTGTCTTATTGTTTTGATTTGGCTCCTCTAAAGTAACAAAATGATAGAGTAACTAATCTTAATCATTGATAAGAAAAAAATTGACATTCCAATACATTCATATTTTCTGGTCAATGACTAATATTTTAAGCTTACTCAAAAGTAACTTGTTAACCAAAAAGACATGGGTCAAAGAGCATTAAAAAGTACTGATTTTTCTTATGAAATGCTTTAATTTTTTTTCTTCTTAAACAATACGCTTTCACTTGTTAGTATTTGCTAAAACTACTAAAAAACATGTCCAAGTTTGCAGCATAGTAGAGATCAGCCATGCTCAACTTATTCTAGAAAGCATGACAAAAGTCCTGAACATATAATTTGGATCTTGCAGTATTCTTTATTTTCATTTTGTCTTCAACAGGATAAATGAACTTTGCAAAAAAGAAACTAGATCCTAAATTTCAGGAAAGTAAATTACATAGTTTTAATCTTCTAAAAAGGGGAGAGGGAGGCCCAGAAAGACATCCTAAGTTGTTAGGATAAGAGGGGTTTCTTGGTGAAAAATATCTCTGAAGATTTGGCTTTTAATCAACATAAATGATATCGAATGGTCCATGTAACCGATCTGACCTTGTAAGATAAAACTTTTGTTCTCCTTTTGGTTGGCTAGACAAGCATTGTCTAGTTTCCAATTGAATCTTAAGTTCTACTCAATATTTGAAATGCTTGTTACAGTGTAGAAAAATGAAGGAAAAGGTAGCTACCTGGTTTGCAAAACCAACTCCAACTCCAAGCAAAAGTCTACCAACTATGAGCATGTACACATTAAAAGCTGCACCTCCAAGAGCTGTACCAGCCAGAAAGGCGGCGCCGCCGGCCACCATAGATGGTTTGCGGCCAAAGGCTTTGGTGATATAAGAAGCAAAGAAGGAAGTAACAAGACCAGCAATATAGAGAGAGGATGTAAAAGAGGTCAATAGTTGGCTATCAAATACACAGTAGTTGCTGACCTTGGCATCTTCTTTCTTAAGGTACACTTTGTGGAAGAACTTCTTCAGAAATGAGTCCATTGAGGTCACCCCTCCTGCTGTTCCAATGTCATAGCCAAAGATGACACCTCCCATGCCAGCCATCATACAAGACAGCACAACATATAGGGTTATCTTACCATTGCTTTGGCCATTTTCACTTGCTATAGCAAACCCAACAGCCATTAATAGCTTTTTCTCTATACACAGATAAAAACTTAAGAGAGATTGATTGAGGTTTCATATATGGTTCATGATAATTGAGAAGCAAGTAGTGCTTCTTGACTTGTGTAGTCAACCAAACTAAAGTACAGTACACTGGTTTGAATTTTCAACAACATAACTGTCACTGCTTAAATTTGGTTGGATAAAATTATGTTTTTTTTCTTCTAGAAATATAGGAAGAAAATTGTATAAAACAACTTTTTTAACTATCAGGAAGTGAAAATTAAACCCAGTTCAAGTTCACAAATTTGATCTTATTTCTAGTCTTCTAACACCAGTAAGAAATGTCAAACTTGGATTGCCTTTATGATAGGATAAGCTTTTATGTGCTGTGAGAGAAATGTAACCATATGCTTAATGACAAAATCAACAGCATAAATGGTGACTTTTTTCCTTAAAGTAAATATAAAATATAAAATTTTAATACAAAGAACTGATATGAGATAACATATGGTGTTGGAATGTGCATATATAGTGTGAGTCAATTCAAATTTAGTGAAGGACTTGACCAAGTGCAGCTTTTCTTGACTAATTCTGTATACATCAATACAGTTAATTTTTTTGGCCACTTTGTATAATGTTTTTGGATAAATATTTGGAGGAGAAAAATAAGAGTGAAATAAGATTTTCTCAGAAGATAAGATTAGATTTTGAAGAAGATAAAGAAAAAATATTTTATGAATTTCTTGCCAATTTTGTCATCAACTTTTAACACATTTTACATTCAACTTGTTTCAATGTTCTTTTCTTATATATTACATAAAAAAATTGTTTTTAATATAGTGACAGTTTTTAACTGTTACTATTAGTAAATTTTATTTTATTCACTAACCATATGCTTAAGGAAAAGATCAACAACATAAATGATGACTATTTTCTTTAATGTAATGATTGTGTAATTTGACTAAGTCAAGCTTGTAGAGGGAAGTGCATAGGACCAAGGAGTTGACACATATTGGCAAGTGCTTAGGAACATTGCACATGATGTTGAAATTCTATAACCTAAAGTGGAATCTCTGACTGAATATCTCACAAGTAGTTTCTCATCTGTTAAGTAAAATTGCCAGGAATTCTATATGAATATAAAGTTTTTAAATACTGATAAGTATCTGGTTGCTTTACTTTGCTGAACATAATAGTTCAACTGGGCACATTTTTTTTTTATGTTTAGATACATTTTTATCTTATAGAAATATTTATTTTAAAATGGATTTTAGTTTTTTTTGGAACTTACTAGTTTGTTCTAGTCTTTATAATACTCACTTTTTCTTTTTTGTTCTTATAATATATGAAAATTTTATGTATACCGTTTTGCTTTTCAAAGGGACTACTTAAAAGAATCATAGGAACTAAAAATAAAAGAAATGTGGTAAGAACTAAAATAAAATAGTAATCTTGAAAATGAAAAAAAATATAAATTTTACAATGACAAATTTTCAACAATAACAAGGGTCACTTGCATTTTTAATAATAATCTATAGATAGTCTATATAACATTATCACTATGATCATTATTACTGTTATTGTCATGGTAGAAGATGATCATGGAACAGTTGCTTTTAGGAAATTAATTTCTGTAAGATTTGATTCAAACAGAAGATGATCATATCTTTAATTTTTCTATAATTCTATTAAAAGATAAAAAGCCTTTTTATATTGTCCACATGTTGTATAAGTACTAGTTAGGACCCCAGCTAAACAGTAACTCTCAACCTTATAATAATTGATCTTGAAGATGTGGTATAGAAAAAAGATGTTCCATTCTTACTTTTATTTATTTATCCACAAAATCTCAACTTTCAATTTTAAAGTGTTTCTTTAACTTGTGAATTCATTAATGGATATGGATATATACATTTTTGCATCTGTATGAATATTTTATATATATATATTGGAAATTCCTTTTTTATAACTGATCTATTGAATATATTATAATCATTCCAAAATTCAGGCAATGAGAAGATCAACATTGATATCTACTATAGTGTAAACAAAGAAAGAGAATTAGTTTTGATTTTTCCAACAATATATATATACATCAACTCTTTTCTCCCACAATTGTTTTCCAAAAAAAATGTTCTCTCCACACCCTATCCATTTGCTCAATTGGCACATTCCTGGTCTCTGGCAACAGCAAGTATACAAACACTGTCATCACCACAACCCACCCCCCAAAGAAGAAGAATGTGCCAGACTTGAAATGACACAGCATGCTAAGAAAAGTTTGAGCAACTATGAAGGTAAAGAGAAAATTCACAGCAACAGTGATACTTTGTGCTGCTGATCTAATCTCCAGTTGGAAAATCTCACTAGGAACCAACCATCCTAGTGGCCCCCAAGACCATGCAAACCCTGCAACATATATGCATATCAAAAGTAGAATCAAATATGCATATATTTTGCTTATTTCACCATGGTCACCAAGCTGAGTTGCCATGATGCTCCCTACAATAACTTGTGACAAGAACATTTGGATGCCCCCAGATATGAACAACACTCTTCTCCCAAGTTTATCAACCATGAGCATTGAGATGAATGTTGAAGTAGTGCCTACAACCCCAGTTACAATTGCTGACAGAAGAAGTGAAGCACTTTCTCCTAATCCAATGGTTAGGAAGAGGATTGGAGCATAAAAGGAAATGACATTGATTCCTGTGAATTGTTGGAAGAAGGGAATGGCTATAGCCATGACAAGTTGAGGCCTATACTTCCTATGCAAGATGTTCTTAAAAGGGTGTTTGATGGAGTTTGAAATATCACTTGCTTCATAGAGGTCTTCAAGTTCTTGTTGGACATCATTGGTGCCACGGATGCGTTGCAGCATTAGCTTAGCCTTGTGACGGTCCTTGCTGTGTTGGATTATGCTGTTGGGTGTTTCTGGGAGGAAGAGTGACCCCAAACTGAGCATTGAGGCTGGAACTGCTGCCATAACTAAAGAAATACGCCAACCCCACCCATCTTTGATCTTTTCTGTTCCAAAGTTTATCAGATTAGCTGATAGAACACCAATGCCAACACAAAGCTGGAAACCAATGTTGATTGCTCCTCTGTACCTTGGAGGTGCCATTTCAGAGAGATATAAAGGGACTGACTGCAAAACAGTGAAATTTTACTTCCATATAACATTATAGTAAAGGTTCTAAATTGCTGTCACAGTGTTGATTTCGTTACTATTCTTGATGTCACAGAAAGTTGCAGACAAATGTGACCATAAATACCTTATAAATCTGGCAAGTGAGAAAATTATTACATGAGTACAAGATTGTCACATATCTAGAGATTAGGATATTTCATTTTTTTTTATAAGTGAGTGCAAATCTCACCTTAGATATATCGGTTTTATGAAATTGAGTTAGACTTAAAGTGCACGTCTTAATAGTTATAATGTAGACTGATTCCCACACAACAACCAAATTCTATTAACTCTTTGTTTTAAATATAAAATCTTGATTATATGGGACATGAAAGTTGGTCACAAATCATAGGCATGTACTATTCAAGATCATATAATAATTTCTCATTTGGTGTACATGGTAAAACCAATATATATAAGGAAGCTGTAAGGAAAATGGTACCTGATTGGCAAAGCCAATCCCAACTCCAAGCATAACTCTACCAAGTATAAGCATGTATATGTTGAGAGCTGCACCACCAAGAGCTGCTCCAATGAGAAATGCAGCACCACCTATGAGGATTGATGGTTTTCTGCCAAAGGCTCTTGTGACTGATGAGGCAAAGAAGGATGCTATAAGACCTGCTATGTAAAGTGATGAAGTGAATGTTGTTAGGAGCTGGCTATCAAACTTGCAGTAGTTGCTAATCTTTGTGTCTTGCTTCATCTTGATGTATACTTCTGGGAAAAATTTCTCCAGAAATGGCACCATAGATGTTACTCCACCTGCACTTCTAGCAAATTAGTGAAAGTTCATCTAAGTATATGGCTCAATGATCAAAATGAACGAGAAAACTTAAGGACATGATTTGAATGAATGGATTACAGAGTAAAACAAATATTAATGAAGTACAAGTACAACAAGGTTAAACATTTTGTCTAATAATCTTTGTTGAAAAATCTGAATGAACTTTAACTACGTTTTTTTTATATGATTACAGATATGATTGTTGTTACTTGAGATGTCAGTGTAGCCGATATTTCAAATTGCATAGTGATGTCTAAACTTTTATAAAAAAAATTTAAAAAAACTACTTTTTCTCATCCACAATACATGAATATGATATTTTACTTAACAATATTTAGTCTAGTTCTTATGATAGTTTCAAGAGAATATTCTAATACAAAGAACTGATATGAGATAAATTAAACACAAAAGTTAAACAAAATTAGTCAGTTTAATCCATCTGTTTTTCCTTCCTAATTTTATTTTCCCTTCACTAAGCTTTTCAATAAGTGTGTGTGGTCTTGGAAGTAAAAACAAGAAAGGAACAACACCAAGATCTTACAATCTAACACATATTTCCACAGTAAGAAAGTAACTAAAAGCATCAATAGAATGAAATTTAGGTATATATTCATGCCTGAAATTCCTATATCATAACCAAAGATAATGCCTCCTGTGGCAGCCACCATACAAGATAGAATCACAATACAAGTGATCTTCCCATTGTAACCTCTTTCATCATTTGCAATTGGCACCTCCACTGCCATAGCTGTTCCTGCAATTTGTTTCTTCTGCAGACTTGAGTGAACATATGGTGTTGGAATGTGCAAATATAGTGAGTCAATTCAAATTTAGTGAAGGACTTGGACTAAGTGCAGTCTTTCTTGACTAATTCTGTATACATCAATACACTTAAATTTTATGGCCATTTTAGATAAATATTTGAAAGAGAAAAGCAAGAATGAATTTCTTGAAGTGACATCTATTAGATGTCAGCTTAACTGAGATGTCAAATTACATAATAATACATAACATAAAAACTTTTATAAAAAAAAAAAAAGTTAGAGTGAGTTGAGTTTTTATTTGAAGATAAGAATAGATTTTGAAGAAGATAAAGGAAAAATATTTTATGAATTTCTTGCTAATTATGTCACAATTTTTACTTCTAACACATTTTACATTGATCTTGATTTAATGTTTATATATTACATTTCAAGTTGTATTAACACTTTATAATTTTTGAACCGTCAATAAAAATGTGTATTTAAAATATTCTGTTTAATATAGTGACAGTTTTAACTGTTACTATCAGTAAATTTTATTTTATTTATTAACCATTCACACCTCAATTTTTAGCACAGAAAAATTGTAATAAAGATACAAATTTAAAATAAGATTTATTAATAATGATAGTTAAAATTTCTCATTACATTAAAAAAAATATTTATATTGTTAATTTCATTTGGAGTTTAACATGAGTATAGAAAGAAATTTTTCACAACATTAGAAAGCGTTGAAAACAACAATGTGTAAAAAATAAAAGTTATAAATGAAGCAATAAAATGAAAACTTAAGAGTCAAAAAATACAATTAAACCAAAAGTTTATTCAAGTTTATTTTTTATAAATATTTATTAAAAAGTTTATTTAAACATAGTCTTTGTCTTAGTACTATGAGTCAATTGCTGCCACTAATTTTGAATGTCACTTTCTTTAGTCTCTCACGTGCGTAGAATGTTGAAGTTGCACATGAGCTGTGTACACACGTGTGGGCACTCTCTAATACACAATTGTTGCTTTCTTAACTCCAACAAAAAAATAAATAAAATAAATAAAAAAACATGAGTATCAATTAAGCATAAAACTTTTGGTACACTAAAAAAATTATTAAATAATAAATAAATTTATAAATAAAAAATAATTAGTCATTTTATTAACTAAATTAGATATTAATTTAGAAACTAAAAAATTATTAGTATTTAATACGGTTTCTATTATCAATAAAATATTATAAAATGGTATCTAAATTAGCTACAAAAATTTTAACTACTAATATTTTATATTATAAATTAGTCTTTGAAAAATTAATAAAAATTAATTTAGAACATAAGTAATTAGTAATTAAAACATTGGTTGCTAATAGTTATATACCAATTTAGAAACTACTTTATAAAATTTTATTAATAATAGAAACTACTTTAAATACCAATAATTTTTTAGTTTATAAAATAGTTTTTAATTTAGTTAATATAATGACTAATTATTTTAGTCTCTAAAATTAATTTTTATTTAATAATTTTATTGTATTTGTTGTTAATAACTTCAAAATGTTATCTCTAGTTTGCATTAAATTAATTGAAAAAGGATGGTACTTGATATTCTCTAAGATATTAAGGATATAGTAAGTAATATCCATGTAACTCTTTATAGTTGTAATGATTAGAAAAGTAATACAAGATTCTAAGAATTATTTTGTCGTATGTAACTCTTTCTATATTATATATGTAAATTTTTTACAATTTTGCAAGTAGTATAAT
>Ga0123341_1004568_pt1 | contig 12164 bp, 7 predicted proteins | sample Turbeapinknodule_FD_89959 | JGI IMG/M metagenome (GOLD analysis project Ga0123341, IMG submission 89959) | Root nodule microbial communities of legume samples collected from Mexico - Turtle bean Mexico pink nodule | ecosystem: Host-associated > Plants > Roots > Nodule | place: Mexico: Nepantla... | reverse complement strand
ATATAATTTTCTTCCTCTCTTTACATTGGGCCTTAACTTAATTAGGGTCTGATCATAATTACTTAATATCTTGTTTGAGTCCAGTATATTTTTCAGTTAGAAAAAAAAAATTATAGATGGAATATTTACTTGTTAACTGGAGTTGCTTTTTATTGTATAATACAATATATAATAATTTAAAAGAAAATAGTCAGTGTCACATTTTTTTTTTCATATATTGGACATCAATTACATTATTTGTTCTCACCCCACCAGGATTATATTATAAACTTTATTTTTTAATATAAGTTTAATTAAAAAAAATAATATAAGTGATAATTTAGACAAAAATAAGTATAGTATAAGGGTTACAAAATAGAAAAATACAATCTTTATACAATGTGAACTATTGATACATTTAAATTAAAAATATTAAAGACAATTATAGAAATTATTCAAGATTTTATATGGTCAGGTGACAGATATTTTATTTGATGAATTTGTTTAGATGGATTAGGCAAATCTTCTTTCAAATGGTATTGTCTATAAAATTTTAGATCAATTAGAGTTTTTATTTGTAGACTAATTACTAAATATAATAAAAATGTTACAAATTCAATACTCTTCCATTACTGACAATATATAAGTTTTTTTTATGTCACAATTACAAGTTTTATTTCAGTAGGAGGATGCATAATCAACTTGAAGTAAGTAAAAATATTTAAAAGTAAAGAAAGTAAGTTAGGTAACTGAAGAAAGAAAGAAAACTCCAGAATGGAAATGAAGTAAAATAAAGAAACCACTAATTACATCAATTAAGAATAATAAATGAATAATAACTTAAGGTAAATAAAATAGATGTAATAATGAAAAAAAGTCAACTGAGTAACCAAAGGCAACGCCAGAGTTAAAAGAAAATAAATAAGGAAATCATATATTGTATTTATTATTATTATTATTGGTGGAAATGTTTTTTTTAGGTTATCGTAATTTAGTAAGTTAAAGTTTTAAAATTAATATTTATATTAATATCTTTTATATTTATCTAAATAAAACCTATATTATTAATTTATATTTTGAAATATAGTAATATGAAAAAATAATATACGTTACATATACTTGAGTACAAAAATTACAGAATAGTACAGATAGGTACAATTATTTGTATTAGAGATATAATTTATACTAACTATTTGTAATAGATGCAAAATTCAAAATATAATTACATTCGGACCATAGACAAAATCTCTAAACAAAATAAGAATATATTATTATAAATGATGATTATTATTAACATAATGATTTATTTTATTTATTATTTATGAAGGCAAAAGTAAATGGTAGAAGGGTTTGGGGTTGAAGAACAGAAAAGAAATTAGGGCTGAAGGGGTCATAGCTGCAGAGTGTGAGAGAGAGTGTGCTCATCTGCAGGTAACAATGGCTGAAGAGGAGCTTGGTGTTTTCAGGATTTACAACTCCATGACTCAGCAGAAAGAGATCTTCAAAACCAAAATCCCTGGCAAGGTTTCCATGTACGTTTGCGGAGTAACTGCCTATGACTTCAGCCATCTCGGCCACGCTCGTGCCGCGGTTTCCTTTGACATTCTCACCAGGTACTTTTTCATCATTCATTCTTCAATTCCCACCAACCCTCTTTTCATTTCGTTGGCATGCCTCAATTCAATCTACTGGTTTCTGTACCGATGAAATTGAGAATCTAGCCCATGGTTTTAAAGTTGTTTCAGACTCGGTCTTTTCTGGATTTAAGGTTCACTTCGTATTGGGCTTATTTGTTTTTGTTTATTACCATGTAAATGTGTAGTTGGATTTAATTTGGTTTGTCTGACTGTTATTATTAGCCAGATTTAAGTAGGTTTAGATATTAGATTATCTCAGTATTTGAAAGGTTAAATTGGAATATTACTTTTGAAACATTTGTTCTGCTCACTCTTTTTTGTCTTAATTTTGTTTTTTCTAGATGTGAAGATTGAGAGTTGACTCACTGTTTGTACTCTGATTGATATGAAAACTTGTAGGTACCTTAGACACTTGGGATATGAAGTAACGTATGTGCGGAATTTCACTGATGTTGATGACAAGGTGAGGATGAATTCAATGTCTTTCCTGGAGTCTCAATATAACATTATATCTTGTTGTAACCAGAGCTGACAACTTCTTGCTTTTTAGACTTTTTCACCATCCAGCTGCCATTTTTGTTAATTATTTTATTTTGAGTATTTTTCATCCTTCTTTCCTTTGCACGATTCTGGTTATTGTCACTCCTACATACATGTTCCTTTGGATCTGTGAAGGATACACAATTGCAATATGAAACTATATGAATGTATACTATCAATGCGATGGTGATTGGGATAAGGTTTGTGTTCCTTCTCTGAAGTCTGGGTCAATATATGGTAGTTCCCTCTCTAATAAATGTTGTAATCTTTCCATGATCTTTCCTTTCATGGTCAGTTTGGTATGGACGTAAAAAAGGGTTATATTATAAGTAGATCAGGTGGTAGTAGTGTTTATTATAAGTAGATCTGGGCAATATATGGCAGTTCATTCTCAGACAAATTTTGTAATGTTTCATGATCATTCCTTTTATGGTCAGTTTGAGGTAAAAATGGGTTAAGAAAAATTCATTTTTGGTTTTCTTTGTAAAATAGTATTAAAAACTGAGCCATTTCATTTTTTCCTATTAATATTAATATATTGAGAGCAATACTCTCAAGTGATTAAGATTTTCTTTAATTTTTATTGAATTAAAGTTTAAATTTAATGGAGTGGCTTGTATGGTTATTCAGTCATGTGCCATTCTACTATTGAGAGCAGTTCTCTTAGAGTTTGCAAGAATCTCAATTGTTGTCACATATGCTATAACCGACTGACCCTTATCATATAAGCAATACAAATCTATGAAATCGTTTTAGAAAAATGAATAGGGCTTAATGTTATAGAGTAAACTTACTGGGAAATGGGGAGATGTAGTGAATAATGATTTAAAATAATATTATTTTGGGACTCAAAATATAAATTCTTTGATTCAGACATCTAATCACCCTTGTTAGTTACCATATTTCTGTTCTGTGACTTTAGAATTCATTTGTCAAAGTGATTCAAGTGTATGGTAGAGGATCGAGTTTTGTAGGTTTTCTAATTGCTATCAAGTCTTATATTTTGTTTAGAATTATCTTCCAACATTTTTTCAACTGGATAGAATTTCATTGAGATAGGTTTAGTCTGTGCTTTTAACTATAACTTTTACGTGGGCATAACTTTTAGAATAAGCCATTCACACAGTACATATTTCTATGTGCTTCAGGAGTCTTTAGTGTTTGGAAGCACCATCCTTTTTGAGAATACCTCAATTGTCAATCTTCAAATATGGTGGTGTTTTTTCTTTTCTTTTGCTATTGTTTGGACTATCTTTATTTCTTTTTGTTGTTGGCTTCTTGTTTTTCTTATTTCTTTACTATAAGTTGGCATCCTTTACATTTGAACGATGAGCCTATTTTTAGTAATGCTGGTTTACCTGGATGGTAAGGGATAACAATCATTGTTTGAAGCATTGCTGTCAAAATTGCAATGTATTTTACTCACAGGATTGCATGATCCTGCAAGTTCACATCTTCAATTTTTTCCATGCCTAGCTTTCTAATCTGGTGGGATTGGAGTAAGATTGCCAGACAAACGCATAGGATCAACAAGCTTGTAGGAGTTGTGAACCTGCAACTGAGGTGATTTGTGTTGGTTGTCTCTGGAGAAGCAGCAGACCACCCTCTCCATTTTTTGACCTCAGTTGTCCCCTATCACTCAACCCCATGTTCCACCTCTCAATTCCCCATTCATTTCTCCTGTCTTCTGTGTGGAGCTTAATTTTCCTTTGTCGGTGTCCCAAATCCATCTTTCTCTGTTCAAATCTCTCTACTCAGTCTCTATGTGGACTATTCCACCCCAACATAGTTTTTGGCAGTGGTTCTCTACCTCATGGTTTTTTGACTTATTGAGTTGGCATTTGATCTTGTTCATGCTCAATTTAACTTTTAATTAAATGTTGTGATTTGAAGGTTATTTTCATTTCCCATCTGTTTTATATGCATAAATACATGGTAGAGCTATAGGTAGGATCTTGTGATTCGGATAACAATACCATGATTCACACAGTTCCTCTCCCCTTCCCAATTCTTGGTAGGATCTATGCTTTCACAAAACATGGTTACAAGTTTCACCATCCTTGAAAACATGAGTCTTGAAAGCATATGATTTTACACTTCTTATCTGAATCTTTAATGTTTATTACAGACTGCTAATATCAGAATTGCTGCAGATAATTAAGCGAGCAAATGAGACTGGGGAAGATCCATTGATGTTGAGTAACCGTTTTTGCGATGAATATAATGCTGATATGGCTGATCTTCAGTGTGAGACACCAACTAAGGAACCTCGTGTTTCTGAACATCTTGGCGATATAAAGGACATGATAACCCAGGTTTAATTTTGCTAAACATATTGCTGTCTCCGCTTTAGTTTGAAATTTTTAGGGGAATATCCTTGTAAAAAGTTTTTTGCTCCACTTGTTTCGATTAAATTCCAGTTGACAGTCTTGCTTGCTGTTTTATATTAATCAATACTTCCCTTTTTTCAAGTGCATTTGGAATTTATATGTTTCCTTGGACAGGTTAAATTAAACCTTGTATACATTACATGTTAATAAACCTCCTGTATACACTATTATGCTATTTTGTGTACTTTTTATAAGAATCTTGGATATTTACTCTTATTGTTGTAGTGATTTGTGGGGATGCGTTTTGATTTTCTGTCCTCATGCTTTTGCCCACCCCGCTTCCCTAAACTATTGAACCTTCTATATGTTTACATATATAATATTAAATATAAAAGCTATTCCTTCTTCTTTCTTTCAGCAATGTAATGTATAATTTATCCTATTATGATAATTTAACTCGTTATCTTGTTAATAAATAGATTAAAATCAAGCAGGAACTATGAAAGCAAAACAAGAGTTAAAAGGCCAGTTGTTTTTAATTTTTTAATATTGAGAGATATGAAGCTCAGAAGCTGCATGCAATCTCCAACTGAAATATTAATGAGACTTAAAATGATAACAAACTTACAGCTTCTTTGCTTTGAGTTCTTTTTCAAAGTTTCCTGTTTTTGTCTCATTTGCAAAAATGTCACCTTATATTTTCTCATTATTTATTGTTTTCACAGATCTGCATAGGAATTTTAAAACCTGAGACAAAGTAGCAGTTTTTTTATTAATGATAACAAGAAACATATCTATTTGAGGTTGCATGTCATTTTTATTTAAATGTATGGCATAGAAGTTAACATTTCATTGGATAAAGGTATGTCTTTATTTATAAATTCTATCAAAAGATGCTTAGTCATTATTCATTAATGTACTATGCAGATTATAAAAAATGGCTATGCATATGAAGTTGAGGGTGATGTTTTCTATGCTGTTGATAAATGCCCAAATTATGGCATGCTTTCTGGACAAAAGCTAGAACACAATAGAGCTGGGGAACGAGTAGCTGTGGACTCAAGAAAGCGTCACCCAGCTGATTTTGCTTTGTGGAAGGTGAGAACCCTTTCCAGTTATTTTAAAATATGTTTTGTAAACATTTGAAATCTCTTATATTTCTTAATAATAATAATTGCAGGCTGCTAAACCAGGTGAGCCTAGTTGGGACAGCCCTTGGGGTCCTGGAAGACCTGGGTGGCACATCGAATGCAGTGCAATGAGTGCTTGTTATTTAACTCATAAATTTGATATCCATGGCGGTGGAATTGATTTAATATTTCCTCATCATGAAAACGAGATTGCACAGAGCTGGGCTGCAGACAACGAGAGCCATGTCAGTTATTGGATGCATAATGGCCATGTCACTAATAATAATGAAAAGATGTCAAAATCCTTAGGCAACTTTTTCACCATTCGCCAGGTCAGTTCTTAGCCAACTTCCATTCTCCTTGTCAATGACAGTTTTATTTCTTTTTTAAATTTGTAGAAGTTCTTACAAGATGTCTTATGCATATTTTTCATGATATTTTTTCTTGCAGATCACTGAGCGCTATCACCCACTTGCTTTGAGACACTTTTTGATTAGTGCCCATTACAAATCTCCACTAAATTACTCTATCTCACAGCTGGAGAATTCATCAGATGCTATTTACTATATATTTCAGGTAAGCAGCCTCCAAATAGTCTGTATCAGGAATTGTGTGTTGTTGCTTAGATTTTGATGGGTGAGTTCATCTCTCAAGGTTGATAGTTTTTCTGTTATGTAATCTTATATTAATTTATTTTTATTTGGGATTGTGCCTGTGAAGTGTCCCCTTTATTGTGAATGGATATGAAATTCTATATATCCTACCTAAATACTGCTATGTAAATTAAGCAACTTTTATCTTGGAGATAGAATTTCCTGTGCTTCTTTCCTGCTACTTTGAGTTTTTGAGGACGAAGGTAGTTACCGATGTGATGAAAATCCCTAGTGTTTATTATTAAATGTCCAAATGTTTCAAGGTTGACACTTGTGAGTCTCATTATAAGGGAAATTATTTGTCTGTGGTGTTCCTGTCATGACTTGTATGAAACACAGTTTGATTTATCAAGGTAACTACCACAATTTTCACTGTGATTTGGTTGTATTGACATAAATTATTAAAGCTACAGATAACTGACGCTGCTATTTTGTTAGCTTTAACAATGCCATTATGCTAGGGAAATTGTTCGAAATAGCTTCCTTTTATATCTGCTGAGTCGATAACTGTGAGACTGATTTTGTCCCTTTTGTTGTTAGACTCTTCAAGATTGTAGAGATGCTTTATCACCATTTCTTCAAGAAGGATCCGAGAAGAATGAAAAGGTGCCTCAAATTAATGAGGCTGCCAAGGAATGTATTAAGAAACTGAGTGTTGAGTTTCAAACAAAAATGTCAGATGACTTGCAGACGCCAGTGATACTAACTGGTGCTATCCAAGAGGCGTTGAAATTTGTGAACAGTTCATTGAAGATGTTGAAGGTACATAAATGGAACCAATTTCTTGTATTGCATGCGTGGGTGCTGCTGCATTCATTTTTGCGTTGGAAATGCACTAGTAATTAATGAATATGTTTTGTCTATCTTCCAGAAGAAAATGCAGAAAAGAGCACAATTGCAATTGATTCAATCCTTACAGGAAGTTGAGAAAGAAGTTGCCAAAGTTTTGGATGTATTAGGATTATTGTCCTCTAAATCCTATGCTGAGGTTAACACTAGCTTAATTGCCCTGTTTTATATAATCTAATAGACACATTCTTTCTGAAAACCATTGCAAATGTTAAAACAATTGTTATTATTATTTGTTCACCAGATTTTGCAGCAGTTGAAAGAGAAGGCATTGAAGAGAGCAGGTCTGGCAGAAGGTGAATTGCTACATTTGATAGAAGAAAGAATTCAAGCTAGGGTTAATAAGGATTTTCTCAAAAGTGATAAGATTAGGACTGATTTGACTGCAATGGGCATTGCACTTATGGATGTGGGCAACGAAATAATTTGGAGACCATGCATCCCGAGTGAACCAGTTGGAGTTGTTCAGAGAGACCAGAGGACACCTATAGTTGAAGAAAAGCAGTTCACACCTTCAGTGAATAAAAAAGTGGAAGAAATACCAGGGGATCGAGAAGGGAATGACCCTCGTACAACATAAAGGTAGAGTAAATGGCTCTCCTTAGTTATTATGATTAATACAGAAATGTTATAATTTATCAAATACTACACAAGGCTTGAAGATTGTATATCAGTTGAAGGTTATTTATGACCATACCTAGCAGTCTAGGACAAGAATATTTTTTATACGTTTCTCAGATTGGGTCTTTTTCGGTCCTGTCCGTGGATTAGTTTAACTGATTTGACCATTGCATGAACAGTGCTGCATACCGAAAATTTTGAGTCTCAGATTTGGTTTTTAGCTCTTAATTCGTACTACAGAATGCTTAATATTTTTTCAAGAATCTGGAGCCTGATTATCTCTTATCTTGTTTGCTATTGATGAACATTAGCATGATTGCTTAAATTATCATATTCGTTTGGTTTATTATATTGGTTTTCTATTCTGTTTTTTGGTTAGCGTGGTTATCTCATTTGATTTGAGGCTGCCGAGCTATGCCTAGGCAGTCAAATCGCCTAATTTTCGTAACCGCATACCTTAATTTGCAGACAAGTTATTTGAGCAGTCTGAATTTATGGTTTTTTTCTTTGAAGTTTTATTGTAATACTGTCAAAGTGAAGCTAGATAAGCAAATCAATGCAGCCTTGTATGAAGAGGGATATTTAAGGTTTCTTCAAATTATGAAATATGCTTCTCATTGAGTAGAGTTGGATTGATTTAGTGAGGGGTGGGGGTGAGAGGTTGCTTAACTATTTTTTTATAAGCACGTTGTTTAACAAGAAGAACCATTTAAGCTGCAAGGTGTTCTTAACTTTTAAGCGGGTCTATGTATTAGTTTTCTGTTTTCTTGAAATATTAAACTTTGGTTTTTATGTTGTTATTTGTTATTTTTTTAATTGAGCAGAACATCTTTACTGGTAAAATGAGATTTGTGGGAGTCATTTCAGAAATTTTCTGAGGTGTTGGGTGGGTAGAGTGTGGGTGCTTAAATTGAAAAGGATAAAAATAGACATGTTCAAGTGGATTTCATTTAAGAACCCTAAATCCAGATGTTGGGTTGGGAAAACCTAAACCCATTTAAGCAAAGCGGTTGAGTAAGTATACACGTCACAAAAATTAATGAAAAACTGTTTTCAGATTTTAAGCGTTTTTTTTCTGATTTTTTCCTAGTTTTTTTTAATAATTTTTTGTAGATAAAAGTCAAAATTACAACGGTAATGCACACAACCTGTTATTTAAGTTTTTTTTATTTATTTTATCTTCATTTTACAACCGATAAAATTTTGTTGTAAATTTAAAGTTGTACCCATTTTTTAATTGTTTTCTTGGTAATTTATACGTTAGTTTACTATTCAGTACACTACAGAATATTAAAATTAGGATTAAATTACACTAATTTATGAGATTAATGAGGTACAATTTATCTATTTTATGGCCGTTTTTTATTAGATTTAGGATTTTGAAAGATGAAATTAAGATTTGAGTAAAGTTGATTATATAAACATTTATTTGTAAAATTAAATGCAATGTCTAAGATTAAGTTTTGTCACCTAGAAATTACAGGGAAAAGAAATTCTTGGAAAGTTATTTGTTCCACGTCGCTTATCACCAGGTTAAATGTATTTTTCATTTTTTATTTTTATGTAAAATTATTTTTTATTCTTAATTTAAATTTTAAACTAATATTTATAATAAAAAATTATTGAAATATATCTTTATAGATTATGATGTTAAAATATTTTTTGTTAATTCTTCACTACTAATCTGATGTATTAACATTGACACCGATAGAAATAAGAAATATGAAATATCGTCTAAACAAAACATGGATTGTTTCAAAATATGTTATTTAAAATTTTCTAAGCGTGTTTAAATGACGCAAATCAATCAAATAATTAAAGAAAATGCTGATGTGAAACCACTTTTAATGGCTCAGGATTCAACGAATTGGAGCTTAGGATTTGGCAATCTTATATTTTTACTTTTATAAAGAAAATTTAAGACTTCTTTCTTACTTCATTGGAATAATTTAATTTTTAGGCACTCGTCAATTAGAATAAAAAACTATGGTTTAGTTTAATTACACTTTGAGTATCTAATTCAATAAGAATATTTTGTACTCACGTCCTTACTAAAAGAAGAGTTTTGAACTGATCACTTTATATTTAAGGTGGATAAGGAAAAGTACGATTATTTTAATTTTTAATAGGTTAAAATAATAATATATTTAAAATAAAAATATATAATTTCTTACTTAATTTGTTTTAAAATAAAAATAAATAAAATATATACTAATAGTGGAATTATTTTTTATATTTTCATCTAATTATAAATTATCATATATACGATGTATATTAACTTTATAATATCTATCTTAAACGTTATTCAAAATGAATTTTAATGGATTGATTGATAGTATAAGAACTTTTGTATTAATTTTGCATGTCTAATAAACTCATTATATCTTTTTTTAATCTTATCTACAAAATCTTTGAGTATATATGAAAAAAATGAATCAACCTATATCTAAGTTACATTATTTCTTACACCATCAATTATATAAAATGTGTTTTTTAATCAAAAATAATTATTAAATTACAATTATATATTAACTTAATAAATTTACTAAGATTATATTACCTTAACAAACATTATTAAAATTATATGAATTCGTATATGATAGTATATTATTTTGATTTGACAAGTCTAAAAAGCAATAAATTTATACACATTTTATTTGAGCGAGAAAATATCACAGAAAGTGACTTAATCTATTTCTCTCATTTTTTTCTTGAGTGATAATATTTTATAAAAAAATTCATTATCTAAAAAATTTGTAACCTCCAAATCTTACCCAAATATTTTTCTACCAATTCCAACTTCTTTAACCAGTAAAAAAAACCACTTTAGGGTGATTCAAAACTCATGTACACAATCAATTTCCCATGTAAATAAAATAAAAGTTAATTTTACAATTTCAATCTGTTATAACATTAATAAGTATCAAAAGATAATTAGTCCAAATGTTTAATCATGTATTAATAGCACACAAACTAGTTACTCAAAAACTCCAAAATCTAATTAACTTTGTAATATGTCAACTCATAGTAATTCATCTAATTTTTAACTCTAATAAACTAAATAAAATTTAAAATCAACTATAAACAATATGAAATTATTAGTTGCTCTTACTTCAATTCCTGTAATGTTCAAGAAATTGCTCCATAAATATAATCAAGTTAGAGATATTTCAAGCTAACTTTTAATCCTTTGTGTGTTTGAGTTATTTATATAGTGTCCCTTTAAGTTAGAAATGTTTTTTGAAAGGAAAGAGTGATATACTTTATAAAATGACAATTCTAAATGACAAAGGGAAACGTGACATTTAATAATCTATCGTATTATACAAATAATTGTGATAATTTTTAATAACAGTTATATTAAAACTGTCACAACTTACATGTTTTTTGTTGTGAAAAATGAAAAATATTTAATTTGGTACAATTGTATATGCGAATTATGGATTTACAATGAATCATTACATTTGAAATATTATTCATTTTGTAATTAAAATTTTGGTTTATTTGATTTTATCCTTAAGAGATCCCACATTTAATTAAGATTTAGTTAAGAGATGAGATTATTTATAAATTATCATTGACCTTAACTCTTAAAGAATGTGAAACTTTTGGATATGTCGTAATAAACCCTTCAATCGAGAACTAAGAAATGAGAGTGACTTACACCTCTTTATTAAGTTTTTTTTAATCGACAAATAATAAATTGAAACATTTAAGGAATGTTCTAATCCGTATACAAAACAACCTAAACTAAACTTATGTTCCAAGATGCATACAAAAAAACAACCAAGAAAAATCCAACAGAGAACATTAGTTAACCCTTAGAACATACTTGCTAATATGAAACATCTATACCAAGCTATCATAAAAGATATACCTACACTAGCCAACTTTGAACATATCAGTTTCACAATTTATCAAATTAACTAGTGTAACACTAATGGCAGCACAAAGTCCTGCATCACCAATAGCCACTTAAGCAAAAAAACCTCTTTATTAAGTTAATATTGTTAAGGTTAAAAAATGAATTTGATATATTTTTCATTTTGGTGCTTAGACTTGTATAATTCATGATTTTGTCCTTGAAAGACATTTTTATGGTGTGTTTTTCTAGACGCGGAAACATTCAAAGGAAGGAAAAACAAAGAAAGTGTCAATTTTAAGAATTTGAAACTTAAGAAAATGTTAAAAAAGGGAAAAAGTTATTTGTAATAAAAACTTTCACTCATATAAGAAGAGATTTGTCGAAAAGTACTCTTCACTTCAAAAAGACAATTCATTATATTTATTTTAATAATTATGTCTATTATAATAAAATAAATAAATAAAGGTAAAAATATTAAATTAATATATTAAACAAATTAAATTATTCTTAAATAATTATAATTTATAAATCATTTTAAATTTTTATTTTACAAATTATTT
>Ga0123341_1004566_pt1 | contig 12170 bp, 5 predicted proteins | sample Turbeapinknodule_FD_89959 | JGI IMG/M metagenome (GOLD analysis project Ga0123341, IMG submission 89959) | Root nodule microbial communities of legume samples collected from Mexico - Turtle bean Mexico pink nodule | ecosystem: Host-associated > Plants > Roots > Nodule | place: Mexico: Nepantla... | reverse complement strand
TCACCATTGTCATTATGGTTGCTACCAATCTCATGGTCACAATTGTTTTTACTACAATTTAATAATTATCAGAACTATAATGGTCACTACCAGTGTAATTTTGGAAAGACGATTAATAAAATCATATTAATAAAAAAAGGGTATTAACGTAAATTCAACATTATGTGGTTTCATAAAAAAATACCCATAATGTAATAAGTACTTCTTCTGTTTTAACCATTAAAAATATTATATCTTAGCCAGTGGCAAGCGGTGAAATTTTAGGGAGTAACTCGGTATAACAAATTTGTGAACACACCAGATCTAAACCCGGGTGAACAAGATTAAACCTTTTGAATCGCTCTAGGGTTTAATTTTGCATTCTTATTCCAGTGGAGTTACTCAATTCGACGGAAGCTACATCTGAGAGTTTGGATCCGCCACACGCCGGTAACTTCCGTTTCCTGTTTTGTTGACTCAGACATTCATCTGAACAACCCAATCTATGATTTCAATTTGGATTTGTGGTTGTGTTTGATTGAAAACCTTGGAAGGTGTGCGCGCCTGGTTTCAAATGATGATTTTAGAACTAAATTTGTGAATTTCATTGTGTAACAAAGTTATCTAGCCCTCATTAAAAAAATTGCCAGTATACGAAGTTCATGTTCATGTTCTGTTCGCTGTTCCTATGGTCAATATCTACCCTCTAAACTCTGTGTTTGCTATCTGTATATGACTTTGGGAAGAGGATTTTTTTAGAACCATGTACTGGAACATTTTGATCCCATTTAAGAGCTTAAACCATGTTTCAGATTTTCTTGGAATTTTGAAATGAAATATTAGTTTTTAATACTAAAAGTTTCAAATTCTTGCTTGGCTGGGTTCGTTGACTCTTTGAGATTATTTTTCAAGTTATGATGGAGAGGAGGAAGTGTTCTGTTTTTTTTTTCTTACTGTTGTGGGTGAAGAAACCTATTGTTTTTATTAGTTGAATTTTGAAGAGTGATCAGCAAACCTGTGAAGTTCTTTCCACAAAATGGCATTCTCTAGTATTAAATTTGTACGGTTGTTCTCTGCCAATTTGATGTGAAAACTTGCCTCTTGATTTCGACACAACATCTGGGATTTGATGCAGGGAGCTCATTAACTGTTATTGGTTTCGTACTGAATTTCACATAATTCTTCCTTAGTGATTTCAGATTGCAAGGAAATCAAACCATATGTTATACTGCCTACATAAATCAAGTTCGACTTTGTTAGATTTTCTTACCATATTGCTTTTAAGCACTTTGATAAAGTAGTTCAATAAAGTAGCCCTTTCATGAATGATGCAACCCTTAATTTTATTCTCCCAGTTTAAGAGAGAGTACACTGTATATACACTATATAAGCCTCTTAGTGAGTGACATAGAATCTTATTTAATATTTATTTTTGTTCTTCATTCTTAATTATTAATCATAGGTCTGCATGAGGTTTTGTTTAATCTATATTTTTATCTGTTTTTATTTCTTTCATTTTTTAATTATTTAGGCCAGCTAACCCGCCAATTTGCAAAATACTGGGGGTTAATATATTTAACCCGTTTCCAAAATAAGATGGGCCAACCATCCTGTCCCCCTTTTGGCCACTTCGTTGTTCAAAGTGGGCTAACATGTTTTGCCAATGTTAATTGCAGCTAATTTGCCTTCATTTCTTGAGACATCACATTTGCAGAAGATTGTGATTCCTATTAGTTTCATTTTGGAAATTTGCGAAATCGAAGTTGCAGATGGCTTTGCGAGGAGTTTGGCAACTTGACAAGCTGGTTGTCAGCTATTGCAACTGGGGTGGAAGTAGCAGAGGTATAAGGTACAGATGCATTCTTACTATGTCTTCAGTCTAATGCATTTACGCCAATATTCTTATTCATGTTATTGGGAACAATACTGCTTTATTTGTTGGGTATCTGGGTTTATAGGTTTTCCAAGTTATTATACTGCTCTTTATTTGTTTATACACTGCAAATTTGCAAAAATATGAGGCCATATTGTGAGTTTTGAAAGGATATAGTGGAATAGTTCATAAATGTTCTGCCGTCTTGACTTTTATACATGATATGTAATTTAATGAGTGGATAAATAAATGAATATTCCTTCCAGGACTTAGCAATTGAAATTGCTTACATAATAGCTTATCTTCTAATAATAACAAGGTTTTAATCAGATTACTGTTGTTCAGAACAGATATTGTGTTGCCCTTGTTTGATCTTATTTCTCCTTTGCTGCCTGCTTAATTTTTGTTCTTCGATTTTGGTTACTAGTAAAATTCAAGTCTGGAAACCTAGTTGCCTACTTAATAACTGAATTTTCACCTCTGACTGGGAAAATTTATGAATTACAAATTACAAACTACAATTTGTTCTTGTTTGTATTGGTGATTTTACAGAAATGTAAGAGTTTTGTTTTTTGTGCCTTATTGGCTTCGACTTCATGCCAATCATAGCCTTTTAACAACCAAGTTAGAGAAAGTTTTCAATCAACTGTTTTTCTTGATAACCTCAATTTTCCTTTTGATGGCCTTGCACTATACCTAGTATTGAAGGCCTGGAACCAAAGTGTTAAAAATAATATATGCTCCTGCTTTGAACAGTGTATTCTCACTTTAGTTTTAAATATTTGATAGGGCATTTATGGAGTCTCATTTGCCAGCATTTAAGGAGAAGAATCCTCAATTAGAGGTGGTTACTGAACTAATACGTGGTCAGCATCCACATCTGAAGGGATTTTACAGTAAGATTCTTGTGCTCTTTTGTAGCTTTGTTACTAGTTTATCTTAGTTGTAATTGATGATTCTCCTATGCGATTTCACATGGGGCTGAATGCTGGGTGGAAAAGGAAACGATAAATTTAGCTCTATTATTACAATGGACGAGTGGACACACTGCCCAAGATTAATGCATTAGAGAGAAAGATAGATAGCATCTATTGTGAAAAGAAGATCCAAATAATAAGGATAATCCAATATACCTGTGTACATAGTGGTTTGTTTGATTTATGTAGTCGATCCCACATAGTGGGAATACATTTTTGTTGTGATTGATGATTAAGTTATGAAATGCAGAGAACAGGAATCAGCGAGTGATATGTGTGAAGAATATGGATCCAGAAGACATACATTTGCACGCAACTAGGCTAAGGAATGCGTTAGGAAGGAAGGTGGTGAAATTGAGGACAAGACACGTAACTAAACATCCTAGTGTGCAAGGTACTTGGACAACTGCTCTGGAATATTAAGATATAAAACTGTCTGTGTGAGAAAGTTCCTCTACTTAAGGTGATTTAATCAATTTGTGATACAATGGGTATAAGTTCTCACATCTGGCACAATTTTTTCTTGAGCTCCTTTTCTGTATTAACTCATTCTTCTTTTCTTTTTCTGGTTTGTATTGTTTTCTTCCCAACCATGAAGCTAATGAAAATTTAGGGCATGATAAAAGTGTTTGTTAGTTCAGTTTGAAGCTTTTTGTTTAGCGCGTGTTGCATTAATGGAAGAAATAGTTGCTTAAGGACACATGATTTTTAAGTTTGGCCGCAAAAAAACAAAAGAAAAAAGAAACTAAAATAAACCACTTGTAAATAAATAAATAAATCCTTTCGTAGTCGAAATTTACAAGCTTAATTCTCACCTTTTTAAGTTGGTTTTGAAATGTTCGTAATTTGGGTCTTGAATAATCTTGATTGGCATCTCGTATGGTTCTGAAACATAATAGACAATTTGGCTATTCTTTTTTGGAAGTGATCGTAAAAAGTACATGCTTATGACCCTTTTTGCCAGACTATAGTAGCACAAGATTTAGTAATAAGGATAGGTGAAAGGAACTTCAAACATTTGGTATTTGCCCCAGTTTGCACAAAAGTATTGGAACCATATAAAGCTGACCACAAATACAATGATTTCCTTGTTGATCGAGCAACCTTTCTAAAGGAATTGTTCAGTTGTTAGCTTCTTATAGAGCATTTCAGTTAGCGCAGACCATTTTCTTAATGAGGTTATCTTCACTAAATTTTGAAGGAATCTATCATTGGAAATATTTTACTTGGTGCATCAGATTTCTTCAACTTAAAGAAAAAGTTTCTTATATAAGAAATTGTTTCTTAGAATAAAAACACGAATTCTTAAGTAAAGCAAAACAAATTAAGTACAGTTTATTTAAAATATAATCAAGTAAAAGTGAAGAAAATATTAAGTATGACTATTTTAAGGATTTTTGAAATATTTTGCTATTATGACAAGGCAGAGTATGTGTTTCTTAAAATTGATATGACACTAAAGATACAAAAAAGTATTACGAGAATAAAAAAATGACACATTCGAATTTATTATCATGAATTCGTAAAAGTGATTTCTAAATTTTGATCTAAAGTCTAATTTTCTTTGACAGTATTCCCCAGTTGAGAATAGTAGAAACTGAAAATAAGAACATAACTCGGTGAAAAGCAACCAGCCGAAAGCAAATGTAAAAATTATTATTACAATATATGAAATTGTATTTCAACCTTATGCTGCCACCCTTTGATTCACCTGTATATTACAATATTCACAAACAAAATTGCTTTTACAGATGATGTCATATCTAGAGAAATTTTTATGTACCTCTAGCAGGGTTTAATGATAACTGGATCGTAGTGACAGCCTGATTTCTTTGGGGAAAAAAACCTTCATCAGTTGAGTGAATGCATAAATTGCTATCTTGATAATAGTTGAATATGCCACTGAACTATTGACACTATCAAGTAAGATATTAAAAAGCAGTAGCACGAGCTTTAGCTCATAATGGCTGGAGTTCTTGCTCAGTAACAGCCGCATCCACTGGCTTGTATGTATGCAAGTTTTGCTGTCTTTTTCTCCAAATTAAGAACGTTCCTAATATTGACAGTCCTATAAGTAATGCGATCAGAAAAGCTAAACCCAGGACCCAGAAGTATTGCTGCCACCAATTCCTGCATCATTACAGGCAAGTATGTATAAATATCTGAAGTGATTATATATTGATAAGCCAAATTCAATAACGAGAAAATTTTAGATAGGCAATGCTAGCAGGGCCGTTCAGTTCAATATTATAAAAATTATCTATGCATGCAAGGTTGTGTTGATAATATTAGAAAATTTACACACAATGCCATTGCACCCGCCAATTAAATGGAATGTCAACCAAGAATTTCTACTTAACAAGTATGTGCCGGATACACATCTACCGTTTATGTGGCAAAAACAAGAGCATTATCACCAAGACCAGTAAGGCCTACAGAAGCAAATTCTGTAGCAACGGAGAGAGAAGTCCTAAAGTTAGCTTTCCAAAAGGAAGAGGTTATTCTATTCTATAAATGCTATCCCACAACTACCCAAGGCAGAAGAGAAGACATCATTCTCAGAAAGGTCAAAGGAAATAAAGCCCTAACCAAAAATAAATAAAAAAGCTGAAAGACTGAGAAGTTGGCAACTTTCTACAGAAAAACATGTTATCGAATACAAGGGACATGGTGATAATCCACTTCAAAGCTTATTTATCTCATTAATTTGCTCAATAAACTCATAAAAATATAATGTTTTAAAAAAAATAAGATTAAAGCTAGATTATTAGTTCCAACTCTCGACTGTGCATTGAAAGAGGCAACAATATGTTAGACACCGGGACCTTAAAACCCAAATAGGCCAAAAAACACAATAGACAAATACATAAAATAGTAAAACCCATATACAAACATATGGGGCATATCCAGAAAGTGTGAGGCGAGGAGCTCATCTTTAAATGAAAAGAAAAATAAAATGTCCAATGTGTTAAATTTAAAACGTGTACAGAGTTTCTTAATATTTTATATTTCTGAGTAATGCTGTTTTGAAGTGTTGCTTCATAGCTATCCACCCTTATATCCGAAACCTTTTCTGTTAGCTATCTCTTTTTATCAAACTTGTAGTATTTTCATAGAACTATCTTTGAACCCTACTTACTAATTAGAAGAAAAAAGTTAAAGGGCTGTACCAAGCCCATGATTAGTTGCTATTTAAAATCCAAACAATTTTGTCCACAGCTTCAAATTGAGAAAGCAATCTGTTCAATCTAGAATCAATGCTACGGATTGGAAATATATCAGACATGCACAATAAAAAGCACGGTTAGTTGAATTAATGCCCGAGAAACCGTCCGTCTATCTGAGAACGAGAGATACAACATTTCGCTGAGCAGTACTATATTTTCAATTGGGAGACAATAAATATAGATGGTATGGAACGGATAACATTGCCAATTTAGGGCTTTTTTACTTTCAAACTTACTTTGATGGATGCTCAACACTCCAATCAATCAACTCGTAATTTCCATAGGTGTCAGGAAGTTGAACGCGATGTTCAGCAAGCCGGGAAATTATATTCTGCACAGAAAATCACCATCAAATGGGCAGTCTTCATAAAAGTGTAGGGAGCAAAAATGTCAACTTACCGTTGCAGTTGTGTTAGAAATATAATGAGCATCCGACTTTGGGGTTATAGCCCATTTACTGAGGGAATCATTTCCAGAAGACGTAAAATTCAGTAAGTGAACCTGTAAACATCCCTCGTAAAGTAAAAAAAAAAAGAAAAAAGCACGTTAGCAGTGTAAATCGACCACAAATTTTGAGAGCCTTAAGCTTGGAACCTCTACCAAAATCCCCACCTATCCTAAACGGACCATACCATTTACACGTATATTTTTAATCAAACATTTTTTAACTTTATTAAAATTGTTAATTGAACTTCAATATATTATTAAGCAACAAATATTCATGCAATGCAGTAATAATTTTCTAACCTGGGAAGTATTAACATTTAACTCGTGAGCAAAGAGTCCCGCCAATTCTGTAATGTGAGGCTTTATATCCACATAAGTGATGTTAAAGGAAATTAACATTGTTATTTGTGCAATTTTGAGTTCACCTGTACATTTGGGTTTATTAAAGTACATTCGTCATCAATGAGTATACAATCAAAAGAAATTACTAATTACTGAGATATTAAAAGCACGATGAACAATGTTAAGAAATACACAACGCCTGATACGACCCATGTTAACAGATGATGTCTCTATACTTTAAATGCATTTGAAGACTAGCAGCTCATAATACCTGGAGGAGCATTATTCTGCGACAAAGATGGAGCAACTGAAGGCTCTGATGCTTCAGTTGGATTGCTTACTTCTGAATTTGGAGGTAATGGTGATGGGGCAAGGGAGTCCTGTAATCTTTCCCATAACTCGGCACAGTTTGTTTTCCAGAAACCAATCTTTTCCTGCTCCCGATCATACATTACAAGAGTGTTTCGGACAACAATACCTACGTGAACAAAAATGACAAGGGAAATTATCGCTAAAGAATTGCTGAAACCTATACAAAGAAGCTAGCCATACAATACAAAATTAGAGAGGAAAAAGATTCATGTGAAGATACCTCCTAACAGAGTAGTAGGGTCTTTTCCATTTTGGAAAATCCCTAGACAATATGCTCCTCGCACTTTTGAATGCTTCATGAAGAATGGCCCCATGAAAAGTAGGGAATATGGAATCATTAACATTTGATAACCATTGCACCAGCCTGTAAACACAGCTAAAGCTACAAATAAATAGTCTTGTATGACTAACCCGGAACATGTAGTTTTCAGGAGCCAGTGAATATTTATCACCGTTTCCAAATACCATGTCAACCACTGGAAAACTTTTAGAGAGTTGAGAAGCAACACTGAAATACAAGCAAACCCAAACTGTAATGTAAACTGCAATTAAAGAGTAATGTGAGCTTTATTGTAACATACATTCCAGCACCCGAAAAACATATATCGTTATAATTTGGATCTGGACCACTGATTTGCTTGAGAGATTGAAGTTCCTTTAATATCTGCAAGCCAAATAAGTATAATCAGAGTCAGCAAGTCTATAAAATACAATTTTGTTGCTAAAACTTTGCCTTGAAAAAATACACTTTAGATGATGCTCACTGATAGAAGCGAAATTCAATACTTAAAATCTTAATAAACCTAGACTACATACAAAGAAACCATCAAATGAAGCCTACAATCAACAGATTGGAGATTCTTCAAATTATTTATATATCAGAAAATGCCTGATAAAGAATATATGAAATACATAATATGACTATTTAAAAGAAGAAAACTATTTATGATTCTTAAAACCTCTAAAATTTATTCAGAAAAGGTTAAACAGTATCAATCTTGGCATCCCATTAACTAAAAAGAAGTCAAGGGTTGGTATTCAAAAACCTGGCACCAAAATCTGCACCAAATACTTGAGAAACCATTCAAACTTAATGAGATCTCCGTACAGTTTTCCATGCAATGGTTTTCATAAAACAAGGTAAAAAAAAACTCAGAATGACTTAACTGCCAAATTCAATCAGATAAATTCCCAAGAAATTTCTAAAAAAATGTCATCAAGAAAATTAGTGTTGGTGTTCAAGTCTTTCAACTCCACTTATCACCTAGCCTAGCAACGCCATAATATGTTGAGAAGCAATGTCATATTATGGTTCACCGCCAACAGCATCAGCATGTAGAGGTTGTTCCTCTTCATGCAACAGAGAAGTCCAGGCTTCCCCAAAATATATTTCAAGATAACTCCTACAGTATTTGTATATTGCTTTACCACTATTAAGACGTCTCACATTGGTTAGGAACATGGCCTAAATAAATACTCTTTAAAAAACTTAAATAACCCTCCCCCTTGAACTAACTTAAATAACCCACCTTCAATCTAGTAAACTTCAAAACACTCCAAAGCTCCATTCTCAATGACGGGGTAGGGGGAATTAAGATGGCCCACATCGGAAGGAACATAGTCCAAATACTTTACAAGACCTGGGAGTTGAGAATCCACCCCCCGCCAAGTTGATTTTAGCCGGTCCATTTCTAATAGCCTAAAAATTTTCAGGTTTTCCTTTTAAACCTTCTCATGTAATTAATTATATATGCCTAATAACATGAAACTCAAAAATTAGAAAATGAGAGGTGAAACTATAAAAATGAAACTCCAACTTCATATGAAAATATTTACAAAAGAACTTACTGCATCTTTAAATGCAAGAAATGCTGCTTCTGGCAGGTACGCATAAGTTGTACCGCTATCCAGGACAGTTCCATGTTTCCCATCAAAAATATTTGCATTTAGAGGCAGTTGCTTCCCCGCAACATGTATCTCCTTCAAATCAATATTGTAATATGGACTGTCGCCACCCCGAAACTAGAGTAAATGTGTGAGATTAATAAAATGCATTTGTTAAGAAAATGCATTACATCTCGTATCTACAAGATGAGAATTTTGTAACACACCTGCGCACAGGATCTGAATATCCAAAGACCATGTCTGATGGGGGAGATATGCCACCAAGAACCATTGCACCCCCTCCAACATCCATTCCGCCATAGCATAGTGAGAATGAATCGCTTATTACATTTTTGTCCACAAGTTGATCCATAATACTAAGATCTCCACGACCCAAACCCATGATGCCATCAGCATGCTGACTATAAAGATCACCAGTCTCAACATTTTCACAGCCAAAAACTGCACGCTGAGGAGGAAGGTCACTCTGATTTCCAAAGGATATGATATCCTCACCAAGGACACCACTGCTTGTACTCATTTCAGCATATTGTCTCTCATACACACACTGTATCCTGTCACCGTCACAGTTGCAATCAATTGTACATTTGACAGGCTCATAGGTGCTAGATGAATCAGGCTGAAACTTTGGATCCTGTTAAGATAAAAATGGGACACACAAGTCCAGTCTACTTGAGATAAAGTTATGGACTTACACAGAAACAAGAAGTTTAAAACAATTATTCTTTTGTCTTCTTGGGTCCTGTTAAAACAAAAATGGACATGCAAATCCAATCCACTACCACTTAAGATAAATTGGATGGTAACAAATTAACATGCATTGGTACAACAAGTTTAAACAAAGTGATTCTTTTATGTCTATATCTTACAAGAAAATGATGACATTCAGAAACACAATGGAAGCACAATTCGTCTACTGCATTAATAGGGATGGAAATAATAAGTTAGAGCAATCTTTGCACGACCTTAGCATGACCTACTACTTCCAGATGATGATATAAGCATTTTTGTTGGACTTGCATAGTTATATATGAAAATACAACAACCAAGTTTTTTTCTGAATCCTATTTGAAGGCTAATATTGAATGAAAGCCTTCAAATATGTTTTTATAGGCCCAAAAATCAAGGTCTCAAACAGGCATAGACACCAAATCACGACAAAAAAATCATTGAATTGCTTGTAAAATTAATAAATATATACATCAGAAACAAAACAAGCATATTAAAAAGAGTGCCACTCATTTATCAAAGATCCCAACAACACCCACCTATGTAGCTTTATTTATTATTATTTATTGTTTGTTCTATTTTAGTCATTTATGACTCAAAAAAAAAAATAGGAGTGTTTGGATAGTGCTAGGTGTTCATTTATCTCTTTCCTATTTAAAAACTAACACACACATAAGCGTCATCATGTTAACCTAACTAGGTCTTTTCAAAGACCTAATCTTAACCAACTGAATAACTCAGGTAATAAACAAACCAAGGCAAACGAAGCTGTAAGCCCAAATATGTTGTTGCCTTATTTCCCACCCTTACATACTACCCCAAGTGTCGGTGCTAAACGTAAATATAGAAAAGTAGAAAATGGAAGAATGGTACGAATGAATCATTTTATTATCAGTATCTAGACTTCTATTTTATCCAAATATGCTATCAATCTACACTCCCCCATTTGACTCCTTTCCATTTTTACTCTCACCAAGATCATGCTGACTGGCAGCGCATTGACACTAACAAAAGCCTAGACCATAAGCACATTGTCCTATAGCAGTTCTTTCATACAATTAAATTTTCGTTTTCCATTTGCAGTATTTAGGTATCCAAAATAACTTATGCAAGGATGTGTCTGAAAAAGGAAAAAAACAGATAACCAACCTTATCACATCACAACACAATGAAACATTATTATGTACGCAAATTGAAAAGGAAAAAAAAAACACAACGAAGCATTACCTGGTGCCTGCCACACTGTTCGCAAGAGGAGCACGGAACATACGTAACAGTGCTCCCCGTATCAACAATAAGAGCAAACATCTGCGCAGGAGTCCCGATCCAAAGCCGCGTCGTGTAATACCTGAATCATTGAATTCCACACACACATAAATCTCCAATTACCGAGTCCTATTAAATAAAACAAAAGCGAAGAAGAAAGAGCGCGAGAAACGACGACGTAACAGGTTTACCCGTTGAGGAGGAGATCGTCGTGGAGTCTCATACGCGCGTTAGGATGGCGCTTGGACTCGGATCCGTAAAGCTGGCGACGAGGATCGAGCGCTGACGAGGTGGAATTGGGTGAGGAGAGGTACAGGGGAAGGACCATGGCAGGGCGAGCGCCGGGGTAGCGGTTTCGGAGGAGCGCGGAGTCGCCGGCGATGAGTTGGAGGAATAGGGAGAGGGTGATAAACGTGATGAGGACGAGGTGAGTGAATGCCCGCGCCATGAGTTGCTGACTCGGGCTTGTCGAGCGAGTCACGATCCGAGTTATGGCTGTTTCTGCGGTAACGGATCCAAAGAGCGAAAGAGAGGAGCGAAGGATGGTGGATAGTCTGTGTGTCTCTGAATTGGAGAAAGGAGGGAAGTGAACTAAGCGTCTCTCAATATAAGGTTATGAGATATTCATATTCATTCATTTCAATTTCCGTTACACTTTTATGTATTTTAATTTAGGATTTTTCTTTTTTTGGTTAATTTTATTTATTTACTCTTTTTTAATTATCTTATTTTCCGTTAAATGATAAAAATTAGTTTTTGTAGATTGACAATATTAAAATTTGGACCTTTAATAAACTAAATCATTTTTCTTATAAAAATCAATAATTTTACTTTGTAGCAATTTATAATTAAACAGCAGGGTGAAAATGGCAATTTACTTAAAATAATTCAAACCTATACTGAATTTTTAAAGGTATTTTTAACTAGTAATCCCTTAAGTTTCTCACTTCTAATAATAAAACTACTATGGTAAAATTGAGATTTAGGAAATGTTGAAGAAAAAAGTAAAATAACTAATAAAAAATGATCAAATATTTGTTAGCTAGTAATTAC
>Ga0123341_1004565_pt1 | contig 12170 bp, 18 predicted proteins | sample Turbeapinknodule_FD_89959 | JGI IMG/M metagenome (GOLD analysis project Ga0123341, IMG submission 89959) | Root nodule microbial communities of legume samples collected from Mexico - Turtle bean Mexico pink nodule | ecosystem: Host-associated > Plants > Roots > Nodule | place: Mexico: Nepantla... | reverse complement strand
CTCGCTCATGTCTTTCCTCTAGGTTCGATGAAGGTCTCAAAAAGAGAGTAGCTCTAGAATAGGAATTGACTGCAAGCTGTAAAGAAGGCAGTTTTTTCGCTCTACGTTACCAAAAGGGAACCACACCTTTGTTTATTTTCAATGACTTACAGGTGTGAGTCACGAATGCATGTGGCGGGAAACCAACGGAGAGTCATTTATTCACGTTCCGCTTTGTTCCCAAATTTGCCGGAAGGCGAGGGCGGTGGCATATTTCTCCCCATGCCCTCCGATGCCGAAAGATTTGCTTCCATGGTTGGCGCGTTGCGCTCATCGGGCTTGACGTTGCGCGCCATCGGCCGGCAAGCCGGCCTGTCACCCGCCACCGTGTGGCGCATGGCCGAGGGCGCATCAAAGCAACCGAGCTATGACACCATCAAGCGGCTTGAGAAGGCGTGGGAACGGGCCGGCAAGCCTGTGCGGAAAGGCTAGGCCGGTTCTTAGAGTTTACCGGGGTAAAGAATGACGCGATTCACGTATATTCGCTATCGGAACGCCGTTTCCGTGGCCTATTTCAAAAAACCCGACAAAACCCAAACCGAGCCCGCCCGGCGTGCTTGGCAGGTATCCACGCCGGGCGGATCGCGCCAAGGGCAAGCGCGCCCCTGTCGCAGTCATGCCGCCCCGGTTTCTTCTGTCCCTGACTTGGGCCCACATTCCCGGGGCGGCCCCCCGCCGGGGGTTCACCAAATCGTTGTCGTCGTCACCGCCACGCGGTTCGCACGGCGCATGCCCCATCCGACGAATTCCACCACCCTGATGCCCAACAGGTTCATTTGCCAAAGCGAGCTTATCGGAGTGCCGGCTACACCGCCCTCGGAAACCGGCACCGGATTGTCGCGGGAAACAACCGCCGCATCTTCGGTGATGGTAATCGTGCCGCCCTCTTGGCTGATGCCCACGAAATCGCTGGCATCGATCGCGATCACCACGCCCGGGGCAAGCGTGTCCGTCACGATCACGTCAACGCCGCCGGGATAGTAGAGCCCGAGGGCGGTGGCTTGCGCCGCGCCCGTGATGAACGTGATGTTCAAGGCCGATGGCTGGATAACGGACACCAAGCCGGCGATATCCTCGGCCGCTGCCGTGGCCGGATCGGCTGCCGTCGAGGCCGGCACTTCAATGGCGCTTTCCAACAGCCCGGCCGGCCGTGATGTCGATGCCACGTTGTCATCCAGCAAGGCCGTGTCCAACGCCACGCTGATGTCATCGTTCAAGGCTTGGTCAATCACCAACTCGGCTGCCGGTGTCGAGTATCGGGCAATCTCGGCCGTCAGCAGCGAAATCACGGCGGCCTTGTGCGGGGTGATGAGCGGGCTTTCACTAAACGCCAGCGCCCGAACCGCGATTGGCTCGCCCTCGGAAACGAAGATTTGAGGGATGCTTGCCGGTGGCTCACGGGCCGGGAAGCGCACGCCGGCCATGCGGCCGATGTTGGCATCGATGCCCCGGCGCAAGAGCGAGGCATAAACCGAGGTGGGCGCAAGGCTCGGCAACAAGCCGGTGAAGCTGCTCACCTGCATCAACTCGGCCGCCCAACCGCCAACCGTCGTCATCGCCGGGTTGGTGATGCTCTTGAACGCGGTGGCCGGATCGCGCACCGCATCGACAACGCGCGGGCTTTTGTAAAGCTCCTCGGCCACCTTCACCGGATCGCTGTTGCTGTCGGCCGCGATCAACCTGGCGGCAACCGCCTTCACGAGAACCGCCCTCGGGCTCATCGATGCCTTGCCGATGCCCCGGCCCATCGCATCCAGCGAACGGCGAACGCTGACAAGGAGCTGCTTTTGCTCGTGAAGATGGCCGCCCATCGTTTTCATCGAAGCGCGCACAAGATCGGTGTGACCGTCGCCCCCGGCCGATTGCTTGATGGCGGCATCCATTTCCGCCCGCATTTCCCGGCGAGTTTCGCCAACGATGGTGCCAACGGCTTGCAGCACGTCTTGCGGATCAACAGTTTTAGGCATGGAAAACCCCGTGTTCGCGTTGAAACGAAACGCCGGGGCGCGGGGCATGAACTCGGGGGTGCCGGTGTGACTCCAGCGTTTCAACGAGTGCACGATAGCATTTTTATTTCGCTTCCGAAACAGTCTCCGGGCGGTGACACGTGCGATGCTCGCCCGGTTGCGCGAGGATAGCGGCGGGTTGCGGGGCCGCGCCGGGGCCGCGATTTCGCCGCGATTTTGGTGGCGGCGCCGAAAATTCTTTTTGCGGAAAATACGCCGCGATTTGGGTGGCGTGTCGCCTGCCGGGGGGGTGAAATTTTCGGGACTCCCCCCGGCCGATGGCCCCGCGACCTTCCGGCCCCCGGTTGCGAACGGTTCGCGACAATCGGTTGGCGCTTGCCTTCATTGGTCCACGTCGCTGATCGGTGACAATAGTTCGCTGATCGATGCCACCGCTGTCCGTGCTGTATCCGTTCTCTGTCGGGTTGGACGCATCGGCCGGTGTCTCATGGCCGGCCGCCATCCGTGCCGCTCCTCGGGGAAATGTCGGGGAATAGCAAAGGTTGGTTTCGGATGCGGGGGCTACTCTTCCTTGCATTGGCGGGCGCATGAGCGATCTAGCCATCAATTTTCCGGGAATAATGTCGCGAGCAACCATGTCCCCTATCGGCCCAAAGCGGACCCAAGGTCCTTGCTCCTGCCGGTATCAGACAGGCCCAACGGCGCTACGGCTCACAACATGATCCCGTATTGCTGCGGCACTTTCTAAAGGCGACGTGAAAGTCACATCTAACGTGAGCGCGTGTTGGTGCGGGATGTCGAGAACTAGGGCGTTCTGGCTTCGACTCCTTGAGGTCTCAACGTTGATCGATTTCAAGTGCTCGCGCCGTTCGGGAGACGAAACGCGGCGTGCCAATTCCTCTTCGGCACAAAGCAATCTAACTGGAACAAAAACCGCGTCGCACTGTCTGGCGGCTTCAACGAACTGGCGGTAGGTCCGAGTGCTCCGCTCATCTCCTTCTAAACCGGCATGGGTGAAGATGAAATTTGCCGAGGGCGGGCTGTAGGTGGCGATTGCATCCAAGACGGTCTGCCGGACCCTCCCAGTATACTCCCATACTCCTTTTGGCAGCGGAGCAGTCCCGTCCTCATCGAGGAGGCGTAATATCGGGTTGTTGAACCAGTGATTATCGACAATCCTTGCAGAAATAAGCGAACCGAGTTCTTCGGCGATTGTCAGCTTCCCGACGCCTGGGAACCCCATGAGCAACACGAAAATACTCATCGTCCCGCACAACCCTCCTCACATCATACACCCGTATGACAAATGACAAATGCAGACTAAGCGACTTCTCGGATATCGTGCAATGATCGCAACTGGCGCAAAGCCATCGTCAGCCGACGACCGCTGTCGGGCCCTAAGCGGTCGAACGTTCTTAAAAAGCTATCTCTTGACCATTATTATCAGCTTTCCCAACTCTGCCCCTCTACGAAGCTCCAGCCCAAGAGAAACTCCGCCCTTATAGAACGTCATTTTCATAGGCTGGATAGCCGCATTGAGTTGCGCGATGGATTTGCCGCCTTCCAGCGAGCATGGGAAACCGTCACAAGATACGCTCATTTGGAAATTCGAACCATCGACGACCGGTGGCTTGATTTTAATATGTACACCTGCGGCATCGTCATTGAAGATTGGGCACCAGCCTTGCGACTGGCATAGGCGATCCCCCATTTCTTTTATGCCTGATGGCTCTACCACTGCATAGCGTACCAAATAAGTGCCGTTGGGCATGGCCGCAGCGGCAACGAAGCTCACGGCACTCAAAAGCAACGCGCCCACCAAAACTACTTTCACGTCGCCCCCCGAGTTCTCATGTGAGCAGTTATGCGGCCATCTTGAGGTTCTTATCTAGGCAATCATTTAAGTTGCAATTATGACAAAATTGGCATTGCTGATTGCAGCAACTTTGACGTTTGCCGTGGTCTTTTGGGTGATACAGACTGAGATCGAGAAGAAAACCGATTTCATGAAAGCGCCTCCGTCCGAGGCTTTGCGTTCGTTAGCCGTTATGTGCAAGCGCGAATATCCTTGACCGCACTTCGGTAGGGAAAGAGGGACTTTGAAAGGGATGCGCATATGATCTTGCTTCGACGCATTACTCTCTTGGCAGCCCTCTTCGCGGCACCGGTGGCGGGCTTAGCTTATGACCTGTACACGACCCCTTTTCATGGGGCGCTGCTAAAGGCTCCGATCGGCAGCATCCAAAAAGTGGGCACTTTAACGCCACCAGATTTCGAGGCGGTCTGTATCCTCCACCCATATCAGGACCGACTGAACATAAGCGGCGACCTCGCCGCAAGGGTAAATGCTCATCTTGCGAAGGTCGAATATTACTCCGATGAGGGACACTTCACCTTTGTTTTCGTCAGAAAGCGCGGCATCGAAATTGAACGGATAAAGCGATCACAAAACCTGGATTTCTTTGGCAATCGAAAGCTTCCGGCGGCAATTTCTGATGCTGTGCCTCACAGTTTTTCCGAAGAAGATTGTGTTAGGGGGCTTTCTGCTGCCATCATCAAGACAAGGTTCGATGACCGAATCTACTTTCTTTTTGGTCAGGCACCATAACTACAGCAATGTGAACAATGACCGCTGTTGGCGCAGAGCGGCCGACCGTCGATGTCGGCTATCCGCCCTTGCGGACTTGTTAGCAGGAGGCGTATCGGTGCAGCACAGCAACTGGAATAGCTTCTATGGCTCCTCTCCCCACACCGCCCAAGCTCAAGCTGTCTCGCCTACGTGACATTGGCTGGTCGCTATGGGACCCGATTGGCTTATTGGGTCCTAACCAACGGTGGGACGAAGGCGAAGCCCAAGCGTTCGCAGACGAATACGATACATGTCTTATCGAGGCTGCTGGACTGTTACGACGCGGCATTCCAGATCAAGACGTTGTAGAACTCCTCGTAAGGATAGAGACGGCCCACATGGGCTTGGCGCAGCAGCCCGATACCTACGAACGCGCGAGATCAACTGTGGACGCCATCAAAGCGGACAAAAACCTCTGGTCCCACTCTGAATAAGACGTCCGCTATGTCGCAAAGATGCCAAAACGCGTTACCGGAGTGAGCAATTTAAGTTCGTGCACCGGAATCAGCATTGGAAAGCCCGGTTCGCTCGGTAAACGACATCGCGCCCTGACGGCACCGCAGGGTCATTGCCCAACGATGATGACCATAACTCGCTCCCCAACCCTAACGCGAGGAGATTGGCAGAACGCGCACGTCTGAGTCATTCTAACCTAAGCGATTCGCAAATGGCCGAAGGAGGAAGCTTGAGCGCGCAAGACATCGTTCCTTACCTTACGATACCGGGCTCGATCATCGGTATCATCACTGGCGGCTTTGTCATTTGGGAAAGATTTTTCCGCTATGAACCATCGGCGTACATAACAGCCAAGCCTTTGATGCCCGGAGGAGCGCAGAAACAATGCTACCTCCGTGTTATTAATCGAAGCGAACGGCCGATCATTCTTTCGTGGCCCAATGGCACCGAAAACGACGCGATGCGTCTTGCCACTGATCACTCTATAGGAGCGATAGTCAACTCACTTCACGAGGGCGAGCAGGCCATTGCGCTTGATGGGAAGGTGGAAGAAGAGTTTCCGGTGATGGTGCCTCCAAATTGGGACCAACTCGAACCTCAGCAGACTATCGAAATCCGGGTCAACTGGCACTTCGCCCAGCCAATGATATGGAAGCGTCACCGTTCGTTCCTCGTGCGCATCACCAAGCGTTCGTATCAGCTTCTCGGCGGTGATGATGACTAGCGGCCGAGGGAAGGGATTCACATGGGAACGCGGGCCCTTCTCCAAGTGTGCCTTATGCGGTGAAGAAAGTTTCGGCATTCTCCGTGCTGGCGGGCAGTCATTGGTAAAACGTTGTTGGAACTGCCGCTACTCCACGGACGAGGCACTGCCATCACTGGATAAGAAGGTTATCTATCTAGATCAGTTCGTCTTCAGCCTGCTTTTCAACGTGGAGGCCGGCGGACGCTTGCCCAAGGGACACGAAGCATTCGCAAAGGAATTGCATAAACGTTTGCGACGCCTTGTGCTGTTGCAACAGGTGATCCTGCCTCACTCCGATATCCATCGAGACGAAACTACGGTTTTCCATAGCGCCATGGAGTTGAGGCAAGCCTATGAATTCATGGGCGGAGACGTGGAGCTTCTCGAAACCCATAAGGTTGAATTCGACCAGACTCTTTTGGCGGCCCAAGCCTACTTGGCAGGAATGCCGTTGCAGTTGGACTATTCTGTTGATCAGGTCCTGAAGGACCGCCGCAATGGGTGGCTTCCGGACATGCACATCTCTGTTCGCTCAGACTTTACGATTTTCGCAGATGGTCTACGACGCAAACGCGACGAATCCCACATCGCACTAAGAGACCTTGCGGACAAGTGGGCGAGAGATAGACCCAGTTTCGCCGATGTTCTGAAGACCGAGTTGGGTTCCATCCTGTCAGGAAAGATACAAGCACTGGCGTCGTCTGAACGAAATAAATGGCATGACGATCCGATGGTTTCGCTCAATGCTATTCGTGCGCCGATTCAAAACGAGGCGCGTGAACTCCTTAGGTTGATGCAAAAAAGCGGCATTCCTCAGGATGAAGCCGGTCAGAAGGTCCGTGATTTTTGGGCAAGCGATGCCAACGTAAATCTGCCGCACCACCAAATTTCGTCCTATTTATTCGCTGGCGTAGCGCGGCGGGTTATTCTCGGGCAAAAGACAATAATCAATAAGGGCCTAATGAACGACATCCGCGCGATTTCATGTTACGCCCCGTATGTGGACGCAATGTTTGTTGATAAGGGCTGTGAACAGCTCCTGTCAGAGCGGCCAATCAGTGATGATCTCAGATACAAAGCACGCATTTTTTCTTTGTCAGGAACGGAAGCCTTTTTATCGTATTTGGACGAGTTAGAGGCGGTCACACCCTCAGTCGTAAGAGAGCATGCTTCTCAAATTTATGGCATCGCCTAAGCAACATCAAATAGCGCCAGGAATAGCGGAAAATATCTCACCGCCAACCGTGCTTGCTTGCGTACGTGTGTGACAAGCGCGTCAACAACCGCCGCACTCAGCCGCTCAAGACCTCTGGAACCTTCCTTTAAACCGCTTGAATATGTCGGCGGCGGCGATCTTCCTGCATCGCTTGAGCTAAACCTTTGACGGTGGCGGGAATTACCATCGCATCCATTCCTGCGGCGGCTAGCGCCGGGCGCAAGGCATCCTGAAAATCCCGCAAGATATGTGCTGCCTTCTGCTCGTTCGCCGCTTTGCAATAGCCCTCAATCCAGCAATAGGCGGCAATCTCGTCCAATGCCGCCTGCGTCATCGTGCTCTGCTTCTCCTCCGCGTATTTCAGCACTCGTGCGCACAGCTCGTTGATAAATTCATCTCTTCGCTGCCCATCGGGTAGCTCCATAAAGAGACGCATTTCATCGTCGGTGGCCAGTTCTATGAACGCATCGATAAAGAGCCGTTCGCCGCGCTCGCGATCCATCTTTGCCCTTACGCTGATCTTCATTTCCATGCCTCCTCTATTCCAGCTCCTCGGCAATCGCTTCCAACGCTTGCGCGACGGCGGGCGGATTCCGCTTCAACAGCTCGGCTATGTCTTCAAGGGTGACGTAGAGGTTGCGCACCTCGCGGCATTTGGATTGGTATTGCTCCTCCCATTCGTCACAGTCGCTTTCGAGATGACGGATGCGGGCGGCCTGCATCTCCCGTTCCCGGGTGGGCAGCGCGGGGGGCGCGGCCGGTGCCGGTGGCGGCCTTCTTAAAGACTTGGCCGAGGGTTTCGTCATGTTCCTTCCTCCTTTGTAGCTTCCTGATTTGCATCTTTTAGTTGTTCTTCCCGATGCGCCACACTACCCTTCGCGGAGCTATGTAGGAAAATCTGCCTTCGCAATTGCCACGTGCCTTCGAACCTGCGTGTTTTCAGTAGCTTAACAAATTGCGTTTCCGGCAAGTGGCTTCGATGTGCCTTCGACGCCAGCCGATTTTCGAAGGTACTCAAAGCAAAAGCGAAGGCACATCGAAGCCACCACGGTTTCGTAACGCGCTGATTTTACACAACTTCGAAGGCATATTCGCTTTCCGAAGGCACTTTTCCCTACATAGCCCATAGACTCCCCTTCACGTGCCGCGCCGCTTCCACTGCGCTCGCCGTGTTTTCGCGTCTCGCTTGCATGGCATCCACTCCATGACCTGTAGGCAGGCACGGATTCGGGTATACGCGGAAGGCGTCAATTGCGACGTGGAAAGGCCGAGCTTTTCAGCTATGGCGGCGAAAGTGACGATGTTCTTGCCGATGACAAAGGACTCGATCACCTCCATCCACGGATCGACAATCAGCCGTTCGTCTTGTTCTGCGCGGATGGTGGTTTGTTCAAATTCCCGATCCGGCCACCACCGCTGGCCGCCGCGATAGAGGTGGACGGCCTCGGCAAAGAGCTGGTCCCGGTCGTGTGCAAGGGCGTCCAACCGGATCGTTCCGGTGCTGATCGGCCAAAAGCGCCTGTTGCCGGACTCATCCCTGAGATAGTGCGTTGCATTGGTGCTGCCGATGAAGATGCAACGCCTCGGCTCTACCACGTCCATCCGGCCATAGGGCGGCCGGTAGCGTTCCACGCGGTGAGTGCAGAACGCTTTCAGGTGGGCGGCCTCGGCGCGGTTGAAGCTTGCCAGCTCGGAAACCTCTACCAGCCATTTGCCGCGTAGATGCTGCGCCGCGTCCTTGCCGGTGGAAAGATCAGGCAACGAGTCGGAAAACCATTGGCCGCCAAGCACGGCGCAAGCACTGGATTTTCCGGTGCCTTGCTGGCCTTCGAAAATCGGCATGTAGTCGGACTGGCACCCCGGATCGAAGGCGCGCGCCACCATGCTCACCAAGATCATGACGCCAATCCGTCGATTGTAGGGATCATCGGCGGCCCCGAGGTAATCGACAAGCCAACGCTCCACGCGGTGCTTGCCATCCCATCGCAGTCTGTCGAGAAAGGCCATCAGCGGATCAAAGCTACGCTCACGCGCGACGGTCTCGGCTGCATCGGCAACCATGCCTTTGCCAAGGTTCGGAACGGCATCGCGCTGGATGTGCTCGGTGATGTGCAGGATGTCGGCATCGGTAAGCGGGCGCTCATGGAAAGGGGGCGACAGTTGCGCCAGGCCAATGGTGATGAACTCACCAACATCGACACCCATCGGCAGCGGGCCGCGAAGAACAATTCGCTGATTGAGTTCGTCATATACAAGCAAACCCGCCAGGGCGGGGCTGTGTCGGAGATAGCAAAGGGCGTTTGCGAGATTCGCCCGCACCCGGCCTTCATCGTTGCGAAGCAGTCCATCCATCCAGTCCGTGCGGTTATCCATCAACGTCGCCCTTTCGGTGGTTGTGGGTACGGGGTGGTTTTTCGATATTCGCGGTAGTCCGCGTAAAGCCGCTTCCATTGCGCGTCGATTTCCGCTTGCAGTTCATCAGGCGGCCCGGCTGGTGGCCGGCCGCGTTCGTCATCCAGCTGCCGCGAAAGGTTGCCGATCTCGGTGCGTTGATTGCGCACGGTTTCATCGCGGCCGCTGAGAGCGGCACGCAACCGGCAATTCATTTCATATGCTGAAACGCCGCGCGGATCGGCGCGGCGCAAGCGCGTGCAAAGCTCGCGCAAACGCTGCTGATTTTCGAACAGTTCGCGGGATAACCGGACATATTCGAGAAGCTGCAAGGCAGAACGGGAGGAGGGCGACTCGCCCCCCGCGTTCATTGTTCAATCGAAGACGCGAACACCGCCAACATGTGGAAACTCCATCAAAAACAAGATCAATCTTTGCCTTGACGGAAGGGGCTTGCGACGGCAGACTCCGGGGTGCACGTTCACACCTCCTGAGTTTCGACTCCGTCGCCGGGCCCCAAACGCCCGGCGTTTCTTTGAGACTAGCAACCCCGCGTTTTTCGCGTGTGGCCGCTCTCTTGTTTTCGGCTTGGCTGGCTTTCGAACTTCAAGCTTGCAGCCAGCATAAACCAACCTTCGCAATGTGCGCAAATACTAATTTACGCAGTTAGCGCAAAGTCCGCTTTCATTTGCGCTGCCCGCGCATTAAAATTGCGCCGTTCCAAACAACAAAAAGGAGTCGGAACGGATGCATTCGAAAACAAATCAAGAGCTTGCCGAGGTGCTGAAGGAATGGCGCGGCAAAGTGCCAGCTTGGAAGGCGGCCGATCAGCTCGGCATTCCCGTGCGAACCCTTCAAGGCGTCGAACTTGGCAGGGGCTTTCCCTATCCCATCCTACTGCAAACGTTCATGAAATATGAGGCTGTTGATGGCTCGCAAAGCTAGGTTTGAAAATTACCCGGGAGTTATCCAGCTTTCGAACGGCAAATACATTTTCCGGCACAAGCTCATCGGCCAGCGCGTCTTGCCTGCCGTTTTGGGCTCGGAGGAATTCGCCGCCGAATATGAACGGTGCCGTCAACTGGTTTCCGGCCCCAAGGCCGAGGCCCCGGCCAAGCTGCCAACCTTCCAAGATGCGATGATCGAATTTCAGAAATCGGCCGAGTGGGGCAAGTTTGAGGAAACTGAAACCATCCGATCCTATAGCCGCTATTCCAAATCGTTCCTTGGTGCGCCCATCACCGAGGGCAATCGAAACACCTTTTCAGTGTTCCCGATTGGCGCGCCCGAGAGCGAGCTATTGCCGCTCTTGCGTGATCATGTTGCCACGTATGGGCCGCATCAGGGAAAGCGGGTTCGGATTCTCATCGGCAAGCTTTTTGAAGTGGCGATTGCCAAAAAGTGGGCCTTGCGCAACCTCGCCAATGATATCGCCCGGCCCAAGGTGCCGAAATCGAAGGGCGCAAAGCGGTGGCCCATCGAAATCATTGAACAGTATTTGAATCGCCATAAGCCCGGCTCACCGGCTCACACTGCGTTTATGCTGGCGCGATATGTCGGGAGCCGTCGCGGCGACGTCTGCACCATTGGTTGGGATTCCTTGCGCCCGCACCGCTACATCGACGATAGCGATCAAATCCGGGTGGTGACGGTCGTGGAGTTTTGGACGGAAAAGAACAAAAAGCGTGAGGCCAATTCATTCGTGACGGTGATCGTTCGCCCCGAGCTGGAGGCGGCACTAAACGCGCTTGACCGGTCCAAGGGCGGCACCATCCTCAAGAACAACCTTGGCGGTTCGTACAGTGTCAAAAGCATGACCGGGCAAATGCGGTTTTGGTGCAAGCAAGCCGATATCCCGAAAGGTTATTCTTTGCACGGCTTGCGAAGATCATTCGCAAGCGAGATTGCCGAGGGCACCAACGGCGATGTTCTGGCGTTGCAAAAAGCGTTGGGCCACCGGGATTTGACCACAACGCAAATCTATTTGAATGAGTTGGATGCCGAGCCCATGGCCATCCGTGCGGCCGAGGCGGCAGAACGCCGCGCGGCCCAAGTGAAGCGGCTTAGAACGGTCGAAAAATGAGTCATTTATGGATAGATGATTCATTCGTGACTCGCTATTCCAAGATATTGATTATACAGAGGTGTGTGTTGCCAAAAGGGAACCAAGGATGAGCGGCGCCGTCGTCAACCTGAAGAACAAGGCACCCGGCATTCGTCGAGACGTCGATCTCAGCAAGCTCGACTTCAGCAATTGCCCGGTCCGGGACATGATGCAGCAGATCGGCGGCAAATGGTCGACGCTGATGCTCGAGGCGCTGTCGCAGCGTCCATACCGATTCGGCGAGTTGCGGCGGATGATCCCTGACATCTCGCAGCGCATGCTGACGCAGACGCTAAGAGATCTGCAGCGTGACGGCTATATCGAGCGGGAGGTGTTTCCGACCAAGCCGCCGAGTGTCGAGTATCGCATGACCGATCTTGGCCGCTCGCTCTACAGCACCCTCGCACTGCTGCTGAACTGGGCGGAAGAAAACCATGATGCGGTTCGCGCCGCCCGGTTCAGGTTCGACTCAGGCAACGTCTGAGACTATCTGCGTGCCGCGGCCTTCCGTCAGGAAGAGAAGGAACGCGAAGGCCGGGAAACAGAAGCCGATCCAGGCAGTCATCGTCCAACCACCGGTGGCGTAAGCCCAGCCGCCCACGGCCGATCCGATCGCTCCACCG
>Ga0123341_1004564_pt1 | contig 12172 bp, 7 predicted proteins | sample Turbeapinknodule_FD_89959 | JGI IMG/M metagenome (GOLD analysis project Ga0123341, IMG submission 89959) | Root nodule microbial communities of legume samples collected from Mexico - Turtle bean Mexico pink nodule | ecosystem: Host-associated > Plants > Roots > Nodule | place: Mexico: Nepantla... | reverse complement strand
ATGTAATATATTCTATGTGACGGTCTCAAATTATTCTATTTTAAATTGTTAATATTTTATTTTTTCTATTCTTTTCTTCTCTTTCATTATTATTTTAAATAAAAAGGAAATAAAAATACAAAAAGTTTGGAGAACTAAATTTCTTTGAACCTGCATCTAATTAAAGATCAGAATTAGATTCTCTAAAAACAGATTCTAACCTGAAAGAGGACTACTGTGTAGAAAAAAGTCTACATTTTTTTTTTTTCTATTCTCTATTTTTTTAACCAAACTATCATGTAATTTTCCCTCTTTTGGATGGAAATTTCATTATATATGAGCTTGTAATCAAACAACATTATATATGAGCTTGTAATCAAACAACAATCATTCAATATATGGCAACCACCTAAATTCCAATTATTATTTTTGGAAGAAAGAAGGAAAAATAAAATTTGTGGGGTTCCTTCCAAGTGTGTGGCAATGGAGTTCGGTTAATCACCGAAGGAAACAATTTCCGTATTTTGTTCATTCACGTCAACCAAACCCATTCGCCCACCAACGGATCCATGGGATGGGTGGCGAATCCCTGGACGGCCGTCGCCGCCGCCATCTGGATTCAGTCCAGCTGCGGCGCATCCTACACCTTCAGCATTTACTCCTCCGTCCTCAAGTCCACGCAGGGCTATGACCAATCCACCCTCGACACCGTCTCCGTCTTCAAGGACATCGGCGCTAACTTCGGCGTCCTCTCTGGCCTCCTCTACACCGCCGTCGTCCCCTACACCCATCGCTCCGCCCTCCCCGGCTCGCCCTCCAAGTCCAAATGGACCTTTCTCGCTGGACCCTGGCTCGTCCTCGCTGCCGGCGCAATCCAGTTCTTAACGGGCTTCATCTTCATCTGGGCCTCCGTCGTGGGCCTTATAAGCCCGCCGCCCGTGCCCGTCATGTGCTTCTTCGCGTGGCTGTCGGCTAATGGTCAAACCTTCCTGAACACCACCAATGTCGTCACTGGCTTGCGCAATTTTCCTGGGCATAGCGGCACCATCATTGGTATCATGAAGGTAACTGAAACAAAAAAACGGTTCAATGATTAGTGATTTGTTCCGAACGTACTTATAAACATACTGCACAATTTTTAATTTAAATTAAAATGTATATAGGAAATGTTTATTTTAATTTAACCTAAAAGAACAGCATTTCTGCCTTATTTTAGTTTCATTGTGATTCTGTTGTTTCAGTGAGTTTTATTTGTGTTGACCAATTACAAATATTCACGGAATTTTTTTAGTTGAATCCGGGGTTTGAAGTTCATGCAAAGTTCTGTAGACTAGTCAGAGAATTTTTTTTTGTTATGATCTTTTTCGGTTTAAACAAATTTGTCTTAGTATTTGTGTTGTCTTACAAAAGAAAAGAAGAAAAACAATCAGAAATCATTATTAATCTCAGCATATTCCATGACCTTTTATAAGAAGACAGTGTAGAAAAGAAAACCTTTAACATTCTAATTAAGTTCTGGTTGAATTGGAATTTTGTTGTTCAGGGCTTTCTTGGACTGAGTGGAGCTATCTTGATCCAAATTTACCATACGTTTTTTGATGGGGACCCTTCAACGTTCATTTTGATGCTTGCTTTGTTGCCTTCATTCATCTCCGTGCTGCTTATGTTCTTGCTGAGGATTTATGAAGTTCATGGCAGTGATTACAAGAAGCATTTGGATAGTTTCTCTGTGACTACTGTGATTATTGTTTCCTATCTCGTGTTCATTATAATCTTACAGAACTTCGTTAGTTTGCCATATTGGGGACAGATGTTTGAGTTTGTGATTCTCATGGTTCTGCTAGCATCGCCTTTTGGAATTGCTATCAAGGCACATTGGGAGGAGTCGCAGAAGTTTACACAGTCCTACACCATTGAGAGGGGTTCTTCTACAAATAAGGGTTCTACGTCTTCCAGTTATTCTGCATCAGTGGATCAAGTGGAGTACACTGAGTTGCCTAGTGGTGAGGAGCAGGTACAAGTGACTTCAGATGACGAATTGCCCCATGAAGAAGATAAGAGCCCCTTGCAAGCTATGTGCACGATTGAATTTTGGATGTTGTTTGTGATCATGATATCAGGATTGGGCTCTGGGCTTGCAACTATCAATAATATGAGCCAAATAGGGCAATCCCTTGGCTATAGTACCATTGAGATTAATAATTTGGTGTCACTATGGAGTATGTGGAACTTCCTTGGTCGTTTTGGAGGTGGCCATATATCGGATTATATCATGCACAGAAAAGGTTGGCCAAGGCCCCTGTTGATGACGACAACACTGGGGATAATGGTTATTGGTCATTTAATTATAGCATGTGGTTTCCGTGGAAATTTGTACTTGGGCCCTGTCCTTGTGGGCATTGGCTATGGTGCGCATTGGTCCTTGATGCCTACAATCACTTCGGAGCTATTTGGTGTAAAGCATATGGGTACCATTTTCAATGCCATTGCTGCAGCAAGTCCACTTGGATCTTACATACTTTCTGTGAGAGTTGTTGGATATTTTTATGACAAGCAAGCCGATGAAGATAATTTGTGCTTTGGCATAGACTGTTTCATGTCATCATTTTTTATCCTGGCAGGTGTGGCTTTTCTTACATTTTTGGTTGGTTTGGTATTGTACTTCCGGACCCAGAGGTTTTATAAACAAGTTGTGCTTAGAAGATTAAAACATTATGCAAGATGATGAAGATTGTATTTGCCTGCGTTTCAACACGGGGTAAAGGCTGAGGAAATCACTCTTGCTTTCTCTGTTCCGTTTGGCATAATTATAATTACTGCAGTTTTGTACAGGTTGTCTACTGAATTATGTATTTTATTTGTTATAAATGTATACATAATTAAATAATAACAATAGATTCCCACTTCTCAGAAGGCATTTCATTCTTTAATTCGCTTCCCAAATGATTGATGATAGACCTTTGATTTGTATACAAGAGAAGAAGGTTGGAAAGGGTTGGGCCAAGTAAAGGGGTACAACAGAAGTTTGGAGTGAATTGGTGGCCCAGAACAGGGAGAGCAGACTCTATACATAATTATATTTATATCAGTTTCTGATTTTTTGCATTTCTTCCATTCTGGTTTATACAATTCCATATGTTGACCCTGAAAAGGAGTTTTCCTCCTTGAGTTGTATTTTATTTCAATATTAACACCAGTACCTATGAAACTGGCATCACAGCTCCCATTCCCAGGGAGTCTTTGGATGGCACTGACATGCTTGGAGGGAAGCTCGGAAGATCTGGTGGGATGGAGGATGGATGGAATTCCTGACCTGATGAAGGTGCAAGTGGAGAGATATCAGCATGTGAAATAGTAGTACTTTGAAATCAATAAGATATTATGGGTGGAGAAGGTGACTAAGACAGCGGTTTTTTTGGATGGAACGGGCACTGGATTGGTCCAAACTTCCAGTGGTTAGAACTGTGGACAAGGGTCATGATTTGGCCATTGTTCAACAGTGGATTGTTATTGGTTTGTCAAACAGTTCATGAGGTGTTAATGTAATTTGAATTCTGTTAATAGACTTTGTATCATTTAAGTGTTCTAGCAAAGGCATTAATCACTTTGAAAATTAAGAGCTTGTAGAATTAAAATCGTTTGAAGAGGTTTTCTTGTGATTGCAGCATGCTACTTGTCCCTATGTGAAGTTTTGTAGTAGTGGAGTGTAAGACAGAACAACTTTAAAACTGCAAGCTTCACATATTTGAACGTGTTTTGTGTACAAATTAGTTTGAAAGTGGTTCGTATTTTGTTTTCTTTGTTAAAATGATTATTTATGTGCTTTGCATTTGGGATGAATAATGGGTTCTGTAGAAAAAACATTGACATATTTAGTTTTTAATATATAATCAATCTTAAGAAACTAATTGGGATCTAAAATTTGAAGGCTCTCCTTAAAGTTAATTTTGTATATTAATGTCATTTTTTTAATAAATATACATGACAGGTAGCATGTACTCAATTTCCCTGAATCATTAATAAATTTTAAATAAAATTAATATCATTAAAGTTTTTCTACTAAGATTTTTTTGTTGTACTAAAAATATGAAATATATCAATAATTATGGCAATGAATTAACTATTTACTCTTAGATTTGAGAGTATTGTTATATGAAAAATTAAACATTGGGAGGGTTATTGGCAAAATAACGAGTTACCTAAATTGAGGTACACATTTATTGTTCAATTACCATTTTCTCTTGGCAAAGTAAAGTAAGATGTTTTTAAGTATGTGCAGCATTAATATTGAGATTTCATTTTTTTTAACATGTGTATGCTACAAAATTTTATTAAATTATAATAAAGTGATTTAGGAATAAGAAAAAAACTACATTAAACATATTCTCATGTTCCTTTCTGTTTTCTTTTTCTTTTTTACACTTTATTGGATCAATTTAACTAACTGTTTTTTTTAAATATATATTTTTTTAAAAACACTAATTTACTTAAATTAAATAAACTAGAAGACTATTTTTTTTAATTTAATTTTTTTTTAAAAATGGGATGAATAATAAATATATGACACCGATGAATAATTGAATGAACTAGCTTTTAAATCAATTCATTCTCATTCTTTTAAATTGTTGTTTTAAACAACAATAACCCCGTCTTAATTTACTAATCATTTTAACTTATATTTTTTGTAAACTTTATTTGAAATTTGTTTTTTTTTTAAATCGTAATTAAATTTATTGAGATATGACTTTGGGTTAACTAATCCTAATATATTTATTGTTTGTTGATTTTTCATTTAGCAGACAATTTAGATTGGGCATCAGACGATCTAAGACCTTCATTAGATGATCTATAAGTTAAACTTTTTTATTTGATTGAGTATGACATCAACTAATACACTTTTGAGGAGTAGTCTTCTTAAATATACGTTTATCCCTTTTATTCCGAGATAAGCTAGCTTTACAAGTGAACAATATTTGAGGAGATAATTTTTCTCAACCTCGGACATGTTGGATTATTTTTTGGTGATGGATTTTCTAACCATTGAGAGCTTTTGAACTCACCTAGCTTCATCTTTTTCGTCTGTCGAGCATGCATGTAGGGGTACATTAAATGTGCTCGATGCATCATTAAATACCACGTGTTTTTTCAAGCAAGATCTCGACAACTAGAAATACTTATCACCGCTAGGTCATATATGTTTTTACTCAAAATGTAATAATAACAGAGACCATACAATACAAATAGATGAGCTAGAGTTAATATAAGCTTGTGTCAAGATGATTGTTGAAAATAATTTTATCTCATATCTCAAGTGATCTTTATGTAAACATACACTTTGTGCAGATCGTCTTAGTAGATAGAAGATGAAGACATTATTTGCAACACACTGATAAGTTTAAAGAATGTTTTTGTTAGGTACAACACAAAATTAAAGTACGTCTGTATTATCATTTAATGAAGGTTTCACTTATCATATGAAGTGAAAATGACAATGTGTTGTATCATATGTCAAACAAAGTGCATGTGTCTTACATGATATGCTTGTTTTTCATATTTTAACATCTTTTAGACGATTTTTCATGTTTCTTACTTTATTGTGAGAAACACTTAATCAAAATTATAGGATTGTTAGACTTTTGTTTTAACAAATACATATACATATATTTATAGCTTTATTTTACATTGAAAATACTTTTAATATACTTTATTTTCATTTTTAAATTATTTCTGTAAATTTTTAGAAAAAAACTTAGTTACTTTGATTTCAAAACGATATTGAAAATGAACCAACAGCAAGATTATACTCTACACTTGAGAGCCACACACAAAGCTACATTTAGAAGAACACTACAACTTTATTATTTTAATACTTTATTTTAGTATTTGGTGTAAGTGATAAGATATAAAAGGGTAAGCACCTTGTTAGAGTTTGATGTAATTGCCCAACTCCTATAACTCTTCTTGTACTTTTGAACAAGATTGATTAATTTAGGTTATTGTTTTCACTTTGCTTTGAATTCTTTCTAGCTTGATCAACCTAATTATCGTTTTTACTTTTATTTTCAAATCCTAAAGTTCTCTAAATTATGTTTTCTCTGATTATTTATATATATAATGTTAATATTACGTGTTTTTAATGTTTTTGTAAATATATTTTAGAACCTAATTTTTTGACATTGAAAATTGTTCTGATTTGTAGGTGTACTGGAGAAATGCCGGCACATTATTTATGTGGAGTCTTTGATTTAGTTAGTAAGCATGAAGGGCAATGATTATTGGTCATAAACAAACCAATTACTGATCGCAACGTTGGACAGCTTGTATTAATTATTTATATGGGTGGATCAAGGAACCACTCATGCTTCATTAAGAAGATACCTTTAATTAACTTATCTTAACAAAATTCTTGTCCCAAATTTTGTATCTATTTCCTCAACTTTCTTTCTTGGAATTAATGAGGAAGACGGGAATATATGCATCATGCTAATTTCATTTCTTACTTCCACTAAATTAGGGATTTGTATTAATCTCTTCAAATTATTGAAATTTGGTAAATTTTTTAAAAATAATCAAAATGGATAAGTAGTTAAAGGTGATAACTTAAATGTTAATTATATTTCTTTTACTAAATTCGTGCCATCATGACAAAACTTACTTATTCTATTGTTTTTAATAATTTTACATATTTTAATAATTAAGCTGCAAAAATTTATCAGATTAATAAAATAATTCACTAATTATATGATATGATATAGCAAAATTATTTATCAGTATAAAATATCATATTAATCATATAATTTTATAATGTCTTTTATGAACGCTAGTGTAACTCTTATTAAACAAAACCTATTCCAATCAAGAGAAAGACTAATTCTCGATAATAGTATATTTTTTTTTATTGAGAAATGCCTTTTAAGTATCTTCAAAGTGTATATGAGCATGATATAAATTAGTGAATAATATATATTTTTTTTAGATTTTAATGGTTTAGTGAAAAATAATTTTATGTTGTTATTTAATCATAAAGTAATGGTTTAGTGTGTTTCTTAATATAAAATTATCGTAGAGTAAGATGTGATTGTATCATCGTACAAAATGATTTTAGATTGTCATCAGATAATGTTTTTTCCTCATCAAAGAACCTTAATTAAAACAATTATCAGATATAATATCAGTGGGTGTAAGTTTTACAGTGAAGATACAAAACTACGTAAAGGCAGATTCCATTTATTGGAAAGAAAGCAAGTGGTGAAAGAAAACAAGGGAAGATCCAGATGAAGATCATTGGATTTAACAAAATTCGGCCCAGAATTAGTAAATTACTTTGCTTCTTCGCTAATTCAAGCTCCAACGAAACATCTATCTGCTTTATAACTTTCATCATTGTAATAAACTACAATACCTTTACAAGGCACCAGAAGACAAAGTATATGACAGCAATTTTGTTTGGAAGCAGATAAAAAACTTTTGGAACAGCAAATAGATAGAAGATTAAAGTTGGTTTAGAGTAGTTTGATCCTTTACACAAATTGAGAGTGACCAAAAGGGATCAAAGTGTGCATGCCCAACAGGCTTAACCAGGAGCCATTGTGGATAACCAACACTCCTCTAATGGATAACATCTCCATATTCTTGTTTGCATCCAACATCCTATTTTGGATAATTTACAATGTTTTAGATACACAATTCCAAAAGGGCATTCAAAGATGAAATAAATGTGGCAGATTTTTGAGTTGCATCACTTAACCAGCTCAGCTTGTTGGAGATGTTAATGGTTAATAATAATAGTGGTAGCAGTGACAGTAGCATGGTAGAATGTGAAGTAATAGTTATGGAGGGCCCACATGAAAAAATCTGTTGTAAATCCGACAAATAAGAAAACATATGAGTAATAGAAAGTCCAGAAGAATAACGGTAAGGAACCTTTCACTTCTTTCACTTGATAGTACATATGTAGAGAAAGAAAAGAAGCATTTTTTTTTCATAGCAAGACAAAGGAAGGAATAGTTGGGAATGCAGTTAGTTTTAGCAGGTTCCTCAGCCTAAAGGATGCTGATGTGGAGGAATCTGAGGCCGTTGGATGAAGGGGTGGCGTAAGATCCTCGGTTGAGTACACGTGCTGTCTCTCTACCTTTACCACCCCTTCTCTTTTTTTATTTTTTTTATTTCTTCTTTTGTTTGTTTTTTAATCTTTGCTTCCATGCATGGATTTCTCCTCCTAATATAGTGAAGTTTAGAGAGAGAATTGGAGAAACAAACGCTCACTCACTCACTCACTCTTGTTTGTTCTTTTCTCCCTTGGCTTCCTCATCCATCATCGCTATCATTAGCAACAAAGGTAACACGCTCAACTCCTCTCCATCTCTTCCAACTTTGATTTTTTCTTCAAAATTCAACTTCCCAAAGGACACCAGCTACTACTCATGGTGGTACTATTCTCAAGAAGCTTTCTAGTTTATATAGTTTACCATACTACTACACCTTCTCTTGTCCCTTTTGTTTTCCTCTTTTTCTGACTTAGATCTTGCACTCACCTTGGAACTTTTGTGTCAACCCAGACATGGGGTTTCTCTTCTTCTTCTTCTTCTTCTCTCCCACCGCTTCCAAGATGCTGTGCTGATCTGGGGTCTTGCTGTTTTTCCTTGTGACTCTCTTGTGCTGATGATCAAGAAGTCACTTAATTTGGCTTTGTTTGCTGATCCGTGTGTCGTGTCGTGTGTGTCTTCGGTTTCTTGAAAATCCAATGGAAGAAGATCAAGAAGTGAAGCACTTGTGCAAGTTCTGCAGCAAGAGCTTCCCTTGCGGGAGATCCTTGGGTGGTCACATGAGGTCACATGTCACCAATGTTTCAACCGAGACAGAGAAACTTTCGTTTTTCAGCAACAACAATGGTGGAGGAGATAGAGACACGGGAATGATGGGTTCTGAAGGGGGAACTAGCAATGGAGGCTATGGTCTGAGAGAGAACCCGAAGAAGACTTCGAGGTTCACGGATTCCATTGAGGACACTATGTTGGTCTTGGACAAGTTGTGCAAGGAGTGTGGCAAAGGCTTTCACTCTTGGAAAGCTCTGTTTGGTCACATGAAGTGCCATTCCGAGAGAGTATCCCAAAACAACAGCAGCTTATTGGAGGATCAAGATTCGTGGACCGAAAACACGAATGGTAGCCAGAAGATGGTCTTGGATGATAGCCACTCTGACGATGAAGCCACTGCTCCAAACCGAAGGAGAAGATCCAAGAGGAGAAGGACAAGGTACGTGGCCCCATCAACTTCTTCTGTGTCCTTTGTTTCTGAGTCAGAGCAGGAGCAGGAAGAGGTCGCCATGAGTTTGATGATGCTTAGCAGGGATCTTAGTCCTTGGTGTGGTCTCAGTTCTGTTAACTCATTGCACTTTGAATCTCCTTCTTTGGTTCCAACCAATTTAGATTCTAAGGCAGAAGGCAAGAGGGTTGTCTCCAATGGTTCTGTAAAAAAGGTTACCAAACCAAAGGATATGAAGTGGGAGTTTGGCAATTTGGATGCTTCAAATCTCAACTCCAAAGGTACTGAGAGTACTGGATTTGGGGACATGACCATGGTTTCCGTTCAGGGGAATGATAAGAAGGCCGAGCTTGATACTAATTCTGCATTTGAGGACAATGGAATAGATGATGATAGAAATAATAAGTACACTTCAATCAAGGCAAAGTATTTGGATTCTGAAGTGAAGGCAAGTTCTTCAAAGAGTTGGGTGAAGAACAAGTCCCCAGAAGCTGAATCGAGCAAAAGCTCCAACAAGAGAGGAAAATTTGAGTGTACTACTTGCAAGAAAATCTTCCACTCTTACCAAGCACTTGGAGGTCACAGAGCTAGTCACAAGAAGATCAAGGGATGCTTTGCTTCAAGAAATGAGAGCAGTGAAAACAGCACTGAGTTCGAAGCTGACCTCTCCCCTGACCCAACAACAGAAAGTAAGCTCCTGAAGAATGAATATGTTGAAGAACATGAAATGGTTACTGTTACTACTACTGCTACTGGTTTTGACAATGAGGAAGAGAGAGAGAGAGAGTCCAAAAAGGGGAAAGGTCATGAGTGCCCAATTTGCCTCAAGGTTTTTCCATCTGGACAAGCCTTGGGTGGCCACAAGAGATCTCATCACTTGCCTAGTGGGTCTGAAATTACTAGAAACTGTCAAAGTCAAACAGTTGTACTTGGGGGAGAAGCCCCAGAAATAAGGGACTTTTTTGATCTTAATCTTCCTGCTTCTACAGAGGAAGAAGGTAACAGCCATGGACGTGCTGCTGAGCCTTACAAACCTTGGTGGGTAGTAGGAGGCAGCCACAAGCAAGAGGCACTTGTAGGCCTCATTTCTAACTAAACTAAACCTATCATAGTTCATTCCAGCAGAGGTTTCAAATCTGAATTCAACTTCAGAGAGTGAAGATTCCAAACTGTATAGAAAAGCTTCCCCTTATTTCATTAATTCTTTACAGGATTCATGTCTTCTTTGAGGTATTTCTGTTATTCTTCAAGTAGTTCATAAGCAACTTTTCATCCTTTTCTCTTTTTATTTTCTTTACTTTTTTGGTGGGGTGATATTTGTTGGTTACTTTCTTCATACTTCAAGGAATAAGTCCCTTGTTCCAAATTTTAGGTTCATCATTTTGGTCATCCTTCAAACTTCAAACTTCAAACTTAAGGAATTTGTATCAGTTTGTGCTGTTTTGACACAGTTTCCTCCCTGGCATTGTATGAATAGAAATTGTTGTGTGAAATTCCAAAAGTGACATTTTGGTGGTAGTTATCTTTGTTTGCATCAAAGAGAAATGAATGAGGTGTTGAAAATTTGGATAGATACTGGACGTCATAACACATGACATGAGGAGATAAAAAGGCAAGGTTTTTATTATAAACATAAAGAAGGCATGTGAGAAGAAGGTGGTTGTTTAGTCACATACCATAAAACCTCACCACCCATTCCTTCTCTCACTGCCCACACAACTGCTGTCTTGTTAAATCTCTTTCTCTCTCTCTATTTAATCTTTATATACTCAGTAATCATAATAATAATAACTCACAGGGGTGGTGGGGGTTGGACCACAGATCATAACAACTAACTTGTCAAAAGCTGCTGCTACCATAGTAACTATTATGCTGCTAACTGATGAAACACAACTTTTTCAATTTTACTTCTTTTTCTTCTTAACTTAGAATTCAATTTTGTTATATTGATGATACTAGATGATGGAGTTAACTGTAGATAGATGGAAAAAGAAAACAAAAAACTGAGATCCTCATTTAATCATTGTAGATGCAAGAACTGGGAGCATTGGTCTTGGATATGTCTTTTAATATGTGAGGCCAACAACATGGTGCAGCTTACAAAACGGCACTTGTTGGCATTTGTTGTCTTTACTTAGTAAAAGTAATGACATTTATCTGATCAAATAATTAAATGAACTTTCCTATTATTTATTTTCCATTTATTCATCAACCTTGAATCGAGATGAATGTTAAAAGAATAAAATAAAGAAGAAAAATGAAAGAAGTAAGCACTAATAAGAACTTAAAATACTGAAAATATTTATCAATATAATAAAATTTTATCTCTTAATTATCTTATTTTAAAAAATTATCAAAATAAACAAAAAAATGTCAAGGTGACTGATTCATAATAATTAATTTTTTAAAAATTTATCTATTTTAATAATTAAAAGATAAAATTCTATCAGATTAATACAAAGTAACAAAATACTGTAGTCATCTTGCAGCAGCCTGCAGTGAGATTCCTGAGTTCGGTTCCCAAAAATGTTATGGTGGGATTATTTAAAAATAAACACTATTATATGCTGCTGTTTAGAGTGATCAACAAATTGTTTTTTAAAATATCTTCGTATGTGATGAAATAATATTTTAATTAATTCATAAAATGGTATATTGTTTATTAATTTTTGGTAGAACAAAGATATATAAGTACAAATTAATAATTTCTTATCTTCAAGTGAAATTAGTAACTATAATTATTTGTTCTTAAAAAATAAATATTAAATAAATAAAGAAGGGGTTAGTATTTGAATGTGAAATTTATACATAATAATATGATATTTTTAGTATCTTTAAAATTTACTTTTAATTTTTTATTCATTAATGTATAATGCTATCTAGTATATATAATCAAATGTAAATATTATATATATATATAATATTATAT
>Ga0123341_1004563_pt1 | contig 12173 bp, 10 predicted proteins | sample Turbeapinknodule_FD_89959 | JGI IMG/M metagenome (GOLD analysis project Ga0123341, IMG submission 89959) | Root nodule microbial communities of legume samples collected from Mexico - Turtle bean Mexico pink nodule | ecosystem: Host-associated > Plants > Roots > Nodule | place: Mexico: Nepantla... | reverse complement strand
TTTTTATATAATAACAAAATCACATATAAATTAATTAAAAGTGAAGTAAAAATAAATATGAAAGTATTATAAAAATAAATATGATTTTCTTAAACTTAAAAAGTAATAAATAGATAAATAAAAACATTTTTTTTTACTTAAATCCCACTTATACAATCAAGGAATGAAAATCTATTTCGCATTTTACTCATTTATGCCATTATAATTTCTCAACTTTTAATTTACAGATTAATCATGGGACCTTAGTCAGAAAGTAAAGAATTAACTTGCAACTTTTAACATATGTATGAACCAAATAAGTTTTTTAAATTTAAATTTAGTTATAGTTTTTAAATTGGTGCAGTGAATCATTTAATATTGATAATTTAATGTCAATATCTTTGAATTTAATTTGAAATTTGATGTAACTATTTTTATTAAAAATTAAGTATATTTTACAATTAGATGAAATTATATTAAAAATTTGATGTAATTACATGAAAATTCTATAAAGGTATGCATTATTCAATATTTTACCTTAAAAAACAAAGTTCATTCTTAAATATTATCTGTGCCTAAAGGCATGACGTATCCTCTAATATTTTATTAGATTTGATATGTTAATCTAAACAAAACAAAAAACATAAAATCAATGTGAATTAATTATGACAAAAAAAGGTTACACATGACAATGTTTTAGTACAAATAACTGTAAAGATATATAATTAATATTTTTATTATTTATTTAACCCGATATTAAAAATTTTAATCACTCTATTTGATTTTATTGATTTTATTTATTGTCCTTTCCTTTCTTTTCCACCCACTGCAGTACAAAGGAAGCATGAATGTTGCTATTAAGTAATTTTGTTTTGTTTTGTGATGTGAGTGAATATGAGTAATAGTTTTACCTTACAACTACTCTTCTGTCTACTTTCCATTTATAATGGTAGAGTGATTGGAAGGAGAGGAAACTCATAAACAAAATGCTATAAATAGCTTTTGTCCAATCTTTGACTTTGATCTCCCTTCTGTAGTGCTAATGTGTTCTTCACTTCTCTTAAACTTATAGCTAAGGAAATTACTCAGCAAAATATCATGGATGTTCCAATCAAATATCCAGGCAAGCTCACCCTTAGGGTGTTTCTCACTTGCATCATGGCAGCCACTGGTGGCTTGATTTTTGGTTATGACCATGGTGTTTCAGGTAAATCCAGTACTTAACATTTCTTCAAAAAAATCTTCCTTTGATGCAAATTTTGATTACCCATTATGACCCTGGTTGCATCTGAAATGAGGTTTCTTATCTGGGTTTTCAGTGCATTATTATCCTGAGATTTGTGTCTGGTTGAGAGAGTATTTAACTTAATGTTGATGATATTTACTATTGAAGAAGAGTATTAACCATTGTGTTCTGTTTTAATCTTGAAAACAATATAGCTGATGCGTATTTTGTGATTGATGAAATTTGTGGTGTGGGATTTTTGCTGTGTTTGTTTCAAAGGTGGAGTGACCTCCATGGATTCTTTCCTGAAGAAATTCTTTCCATCTGTATATGAAAAAGAGTCTAATCTGAAGCCTTCTTCAAACCAGTACTGCAAATTCAACAGTCAGATTCTGACACTGTTCACATCTTCCCTTTATCTGAGTGCTCTTGTAGCGGGTCTTGGGGCATCCAGCATAACCAGAATGTTGGGTAGGCGTGCAACTATGATTATGGGTGGAATATTCTTTGTGGCTGGTGCATTACTTAATGGATTTGCCATAAGCATTTGGATGCTTATTGTTGGCAGGCTGTTGCTTGGTTTTGGCATTGGATGTGCCAATCAGGTATACCCTTTTCTTTCATGTTTAAACTTTATGCTTGTAGAAAGATCTCACATCATAAATCAAATAAGAAATCATGCTATGAGTAAATTTTAAGACAATTATGTTAAAAAGTTAACAAAATTATGGTATAAGTATGACAAAATTTGATTGGTTGGGAGTACAAAACAAAAAACTCTTTACACTTACAAAGTAATCAACCAATCAGATCAGATATATTACTGGGTTGGTTTACTCTGTCAGTTAATCAGAGATAAAATCACTTTTAAGATAATCATCATTACAAAATTATCATATATAATCATTTTCTTCTGGTTTACAGTATAAAAACTTTTTATATGTTTTTACTAATTACTCTTTATATGTTATTGGTTGTTTTACTCTGTCTCTGCCAATTAATAAGAAATATGATGAGTTTTAAGATAATTATTATGAAATTATCATATATTATAATTTCTTATTGGTTTACAAAAAAGTTCTTGATATATGTTTACTAATCACTCTTTTAAGTCTCAACTGGATTCTGCTTTGATTATAGTTCTTTCATGCTAAGCAATGATCATTTGTATTTTCAGTCAGTTCCAATCTATGTATCAGAGATGGCCCCTTATAAGTACCGTGGAGCTCTAAACATGTGCTTCCAGTTATCAATCACTATAGGCATATTTGTGGCCAATTTGTTCAACTACTACTTTGCTAAGATACTGAATGGTCAGGGATGGCGTTTAAGCTTAGGCCTTGGTGCAGTTCCTGCTGTCATTTTTGTTGTAGGCTCATTTTGCCTTCCTGATTCACCAAACTCCCTTGTTGAACGTGGCTGTCATGAAGATGCCAAAAGGGAGCTTGTGAAAATTCGTGGAACAACTGAAATTGATGCAGAATTCAAGGACATACTTGCTGCTAGTGAAGCCTCACAAAAAGTGAAAAACCCTTGGAGAACCTTGATGCAGAGAAAGTATAGACCACAGCTTGTTTTTGCCATATGCATTCCTTTCTTCCAACAGTTCACCGGCTTGAATGTGATCACATTCTATGCTCCTATTTTGTTCAGAACAATTGGTTTTGGAAGCACCGCTTCTCTCATGTCTGCTGTCATCATTGGCAGCTTTAAACCCGTTTCAACCGTGGTTTCAATTCTTGTTGTAGATAAATTTGGTAGACGCACCCTTTTCCTTGAAGGTGGTGCTCAAATGTTGATTTGCCAGGTACCTGTTTCAACCTTGTAAACTGCATTTTTGGATTTACATTACATCTTTCAAACTCAATTAGGATGCTAGTTTAACATGATTTAAGATACATGTTGACATGTTTGATCTCAGGTTGATTAATTTTGAGAGTAATAGCAATTGTAATAGTTTGTGTTGAAGAAAAACATCAAAACATAAATCTTTTCACTCGATCAATTTCATTGAAAATGTATCTATCTGTTGAACACTCATCCAAACGCAAACATTTTTTATTTCATTGATTTGGTTACAGTCCTTAATTAGTATGTTCTGACCACAGATCATCATGACAATTGCAATTGCGGTTACATTTGGCACAAATGGAAACCCAGGAAAATTGCCAGAGTGGTATGCTATTGTGATTGTGGGGATCATATGCGTATATGTTTCAGGTTATGCTTGGTCTTGGGGTCCTCTTGGGTGGTTGGTACCAAGTGAAATCTTTCCTCTTGAGATTAGACCTGCTGCTCAGAGCATCACAGTTGGTGTCAACATGATCAGCACTTTCTTCATAGCCCAATTCTTCACATCAATGCTGTGTCACATGAAGTTCGGTTTGTTCATCTTCTTCGGGTGCTTTGTGGTGATCATGACCATATTCATCTACAAGTTTTTGCCTGAGACAAAGGGTATCCCACTAGAGGAGATGAGTACGATTTGGCAGAAACACCCCTTCTGGAGCAAATTTTTGGACTCAGACAGCACAATCCAAAACGACAAGACCAACTCCAAATGTTGAATATTTGTTCTTTGTTGGTCTCAGTCTTTGATTGATGCAAATCTGGTTTAACTCAATTTCTTGGCCTATTTTTATGATACTTCATTGTACATAATATTTAAGATGGAGTTTCCAACTTGTATATTGGAAAGTCATTTAGCAATTGATTATCATCTTGATTAGACTTAAGGATTGTAATCAAGTTACGTGTCACAGTCGAAGTTCTTTTGGCGTGTGAAATTTACTTAGTTCTGTTCTAATGTGGAAACTTCAGGGTTTGGATTAACTGTCATTTGTGTGCTAATAGCGTCTCACTGGTTCAATGATTCATGGCATGAACCTCACTACATCTTCCAACGCAGTTACGCATTAGTTATCGATAACTGTTGGGCCCTTTATTTACACGGCTTTTGCTTTCTGCACCCCTCATTTTTCAATCTGCACCACAGCTGCATAAAATGACTAAATTGCTCTCCTTCTGATTCTCCCCATTACGTCACATCACCGCCGTTCTGTCACTACTGGCACCATAACCGCTGCAGAAGAAGAAGATGAAAAAAGAGAATGAGAACACTTTTTGAGGAAGAAGAGTGAAAAAAAACTGATTCTAGAAAGTTTATTCTTACCGAAATTTGTCGCATTTTATATTTCAACAAAAAATTATTTTGAAAGAATTTTTTAGAAAAATTTATGCAAACTAAGGCAAAATCTACACAAATTTGTAAAATTTTGCCTTATTTTCTTCAATTTTATTCTGGTCCGTATTGTGTTGAAAAATTCTAAACAAATTCACACAAGTACTTCCATACGTTGTTTGCACCCAACTAAGGAGACACATCCATAAACAAATCACAAAAATGAGATATAAGAAAGAAAAGTCAGGACATTTTGTTTTCGAAAAACCAGTTTTGTTCACTATCGGTCCTGGACTTACTACGCCTTATTACTTGGTTTTTTTGGTCTAAAACTTTTATCAGAAATTCGTCATTGTGTGTATTAAATTTTGGCTGAGATTTGAGCCCCGAATGAAGGTTCGTTTGTGTGTCAAACTATTTAATTTTTTCCCTAGGTGAATACTCATCTGCTTGACGTGAAATTTGTCGAATTTTGTCCCAAATTCAGTCGAGATCCTTACGTGAAATTTCAAAAAAAGAATTATTTTGGGAGATTTTTTAAAAAAAATTGTGCAAATCAAGACTATTATCCTCTACCAAAACTTTTGAAATTTCGCCCTACTTTCTGCAATTTTATTTTGAGTCCGTATTGCGTTGAAAAATTCCGAAAAAATTTACACAAGTACTTTCATATGTTGTTTGCATCCAGGTAAGGAGGCACATCCATAAACAAACCACAAAAAGGAGATATAGGGAAGAAAAATCTAGACGTTTTTTTTTTTTTGGAAAACCAGTTTTCTCACTCTCGGTTTGGGACTTACTACAACTATTCCTTGGGTCTTTTGGTCTAAAAATTTTACCAGACATTCGTCATTGTGTTTATTGAGTTTTGGCTGAGATTTGAGCCCCAACTTCGTTCCACAAGATTTTCAATAAATTTTTTATTCATCACTGTTAAGGCTGAAAGGAAGGTTCGTTTGGTTGTCAAACTGTTTGATTTTTATCCTAGATGAATACTCATTTGTTTGACCTGAAATTTTTCGCGTTTGTCCCAAATTCAGTCGACTTTCTTATGTGGAATTTCAACAAAAAATTATTTCGGGAAAATTTTTCAGAAAATTTTGTGCAAACCAAGGCTATCCTCTACAAAACTTTGTAAAATTTCGTCCTACTTTTTGGAAATTTATTCTGGGTACGTATTGCGTTCGAAAATTCCAAACAAATTCACACAAGTACTTTCATATGTTGTTTACACCTAGCTAAGAAGGCAAGTCCATAAACAAATCACAAAAATGAGATATAGGGAAGAAAAGGCAAAACATTTTGTTTTCAGAAAACTAGTTTTGTTGACTCTCGGTCTGGGACTTACTACGCCTTATTCCTTGGTTCTTTCGGTCTAAAATTTTTACCAAAAATTCTTCATTGTGTGTGTTGAGTTTTGGCTGAGATTTGAGCCTCGAATTCATCCCACAAGATTTGCAATAAAATTTTTATTCATCACTGTGAGGGTTGAAAGGAAGGTTCGTTTGTGTGTCAAAATGTTTTATTTTTTCGCTAGGTGAATACTCATCTGCTAGACATGAAATTTGTCGAATTTTGTCCCAAATTCAGTCGAGATCCTTACGTGGAATTTTTAAAAAAAAAATTATTTCGGGAGAATTTTCAAAATTTTTGTGCAAACGAAGGTTATCCTCTACCAAAACTTGTGAAATTTTGCCATACTTTCTACAATTTTATTTTGGGTCTGTATTGCGTTGAAGAATACCAAAAAAATTCACATAAGTACTTTCATATGTTTTTTGCACCAAGGTAAGGAGGCACATCCATAGACAAACCACAAACAGGAGATATAGGGAAGAAAAACCCGAACATTTTGTTTTTGGAAAATCAGTTTTGCTGACTCTCGGTCCAGGACTTATTACGCCTTATTCCTTTGGTCTTTTGGTTTGAAATTTTTACCAGACATTTATCATTGTGTGTATTGACTTTTGGCTGAAAATTAAGCCCCAAATTGTCCCACAAGATTTGCAAATTTTTTTTATTCATCATTGTTAAGGCTGAAAGAAAAGTTCGTTTGTGTGTGAATCTGTTTGATTTTTATCCTAGGTGAATACTCATCCGTTTGACGTGAATTTTTTCGCGTTTTGTCCCAATTTCAGTCGAGATTCTTATGTGAAATTTTAACAAAAAATTATTTCAGGAGAATTTTTCAGAAAATTTTGTGCAAACCAAGGCGATACCAAAATTTGTAAAATTTCGCCTTACTTTTGCAATTTTATTTTAGGTCCGTATTGCTTTGAAAAATCCAGAAGAAAATCAAACAAGTACTTTCATATGTTGTTTGCACCCAGGTAAGTAGGCACACCAATAAACAAATCACAAAAAGGAGATATAGGGAAGAAAAGCTAGGACGTTTTGATTTCAGAAAAACCAGTTTTTTTCACTCTCAGCCCGGGACTTACTACGCCTTATTCCTTGGGTGTTTTGGTCTGAAATTTTTACCAGACATTCGTCATTGTGTGTATTAAGTTTTGACTGAGATTTGAGTCCCAAATTCGTCCCACAAGATTTGTAAAAAAAATTTATTCATCATTGCCAGGGTTGAAAGGAAGGTTCGTTTGTGTGTGAAACTGTTTGATTTTTTTCCTAGGTGAATACGCATCCCTTTGACCAGAAATTTGTTGCATTTTTTTCCAAATTCAATCAAGATTCTTATCTGAAATTTAAAAAAAAATAAATTATGACGTTGCGAATTTCCGAAAAAATTCACACAGGTACTTTTATATGTTTTTTGAATCCAGCTAAGGAGGCACAAAAAAAGATATGACGAGGAGAAGGCAATACGTTTCATTTTTGGAAAAAAAAAAATTCCAATTTTATTTTCTCTCGGTCTGGGACTTAGTCCTTGGATTTTTTATCTGAAATTATTACCAGATGTTCCTTATTGTGTCTACTGAGTTGTGACCAAGGTTTAATCCTCAAATTCGTTCCACAAGATTCACAATAAAATTTTTATTCATGATAGGATTGAAAGGAAGGTTTGCCTTTGTGTGTGAAACTGTTTGATCTTTTTCCCGACTTAATACTTACCCGTTTGACCTGAAATTTGTCGAGTTTTGTCCCAAATTTTGTCGAGACTCTTACATAGAATTTCAGAAGAAAATCCTTCAGCGAAAAATTTTCAAAAATTTTGGGCACTCCAAGGCTATCCTCTTTCTAGATATTTTAAATTTGGCCCTGATTTCTGCAATTTTTTCTGAAAAAATTTACACAAGTGCTCTCATATGTTATTTGCATCCAGCTAAGGAGGCACACAAAAGGCAAAACACAAAAAAAGATATGACGAAGAGAAGCCAGGACAATTCGTTTTCGGAAAAATAGGTTTTCCAATTTTGTTTCCTCTGGGTCTGGGACTTATTCCTTGGATTTTTTTATCTGAAATTATTACCAGACGTTCCTTATTGTGTCTAATAAGTCGTGTCCAAGGTTTCAGCCTCAAATTCGTTCCACAGAATTGGCAATAAAACTTTTATTCATCATTGCATGGCCGAAAGGAAGGTTCGCCTTTGTGTGTAAAACTGTTTAATCTTTTTCCCAACTGAATACTCATCTGTTTGACCTGAAACTTGTCGCGTTTTATCCCAAATTCTTTCGAGACTCTTTCAAAGTATTTCAAACACAGAAACGAACCTTCCTCTCAGCCCTGCAGTGATGAATAAAGAATTAAATACAAATCTTGTGGGAAGAATTTGAGGCTCAAATATCAGTCACAACTTAACACACATAATAAGGAATGTCTGGTAAAAGTTTCAGATCAAAACACCCAATGAAATAAGGCGAAATAAGCCTCAGGCCGATAGCAAACAAAACTGGAATTGTGGGAGGAGTTTATCGTGGTGGACTTTATCGTGGTGCAGTTTAATGTGGTGGAGTTTATTTTGGGAAGACTTTATGTGGGTGAGTTTATCGTGGTGGAGTTTATCATTTATAGGATTTTTAGGGTTTTTATGATTTAAGAGTTTTTAGAGTTTTTAATGTTTTTAGCGTTATTAAGGTTTTTTTTAGGCTTTCTAAAGTTTCTATTGATTTTAGGGCTTTTAGGATTTTTAAGGGTTTTAAGGTTTTCATGGCTTCTAAGGTTTTAGAGTTTTAAGGATTTCTATGGGTTTTTATGGGTTCTATGATTCATTAGGGTTTTTAAGGGTTGTTGGGGTTTGTTAGGGTTTTTATGGTTTCTATGATTTCTTAGTTTTTTTAAGGTTTTAGAATTTTTAGGATTTTTAAGAATCATTAGGGTTTTAAAGGTTTTTATTGTTTGTAGGGTTTCTAGGATTTCGTAGGGTTTCTTCAGTTTTTAGAATTTCTTGGGTTTTTAAGGTTTAGGTTTTACGCTTTATGGTTTAGAGTTTTTAGGGTTTATAGAGTTTATAGGTTTATAGACCTGATACCTGTTATATGCTACCTGCTACCTTCAACATGTTTCATGCTACTTGTGACGTGTTACTTGTAACTTGCTACAACCTGGTACCTGGAATTTGCAACCTGCTACTTGCTACTTGCAATCTGCAATATGCAACCTGCTACCTGCAACCTGTTACGTACAATCTGCTACATGCAACCTACAACTTGCTATCTGCTACCTGCAACCTGGTACCTGCTACATACAACCTGTAACCTGCTACCTGCTACCTACAATTTGAAACCTTCTACTTGCTACCTGCTACCTGTTACCTGCTACCTATTACCTGCTACCTGCAACCTGCAACCTGCAACCTGCTACCTGCAACCTGCTACCTGCTACCTGCTACCTGCAACCTGCTACCTACTACCTGATACCTGCAACCGACTACCTACTACCTGATACCTGCAACCGACTACCTACTACCTGCAATCTGCTACCTGGTACCTGCTACTTCCAACCTTCTACCTGCTACCTGCTACTTCCAACCTACAACCTCTTACCTGCTACCTGCTACTTGTTACTTGCTACCTGTTATCTATTACCTGCTACCTGCAACCTGCAACCTGCTATTGAATGTTCTAACACATTCAATAGTCCCACATTGCTTAGGATTAGAGGCTAAGGACAATTTAAATATAATTTCCTCCATCAACAAACAAATGAAGTTGTTCCAATACATGCAATAGTCACACAACGCTTAGAACTAGAGGTCAGTGACAATTTAAATATAATTTCCTCCATTAACACACAATTGTGAGGTTGGTCCAATACATCCAATAGTCCCACATCACTTAGGAGTAGAGGCCAGGGACAATTTAAATATAATTTCCTCCATTAACACACAATTGCGAGGTTGTTCCAATACATTCAATAGTACATCGCTTAGGAGTAGAGGCCAGAGACAATTTAAATAGAATTTCCTTCATCAACACACAAATGTGGGGTCAGCCACGATACACTCACCCACGATACACTCATCCATGATAAACTCACCCACGATAAACTCACCCAAGATAAACTCATCCACGATAAACTCACGCATGATAAACACATCCACGAAAAACTCATTCACGAGAAACTCACCCACGAAAAACTCACCCACGATAAACTCACACACGATAAACTCCACCACGATAAACTCACACATGTGAACTCACCCACGATAAACTCCACAATAATAAACATTAAACTCAGCCACGATAAACTCAGCCACGATAAGCTCAACAATGATATACTTACCCACGATAAACCCTCCCATGATCGTGGGTGAGTTTATCGTGGATGAGTTTATTGTGGGTGAGTTTATCGTGGTGGAGTTTATCGTGAGTGAGTTTATCTTGGGTGAGTTTATTGTGGTGGAGTTTATCGTTTATAGGATTTTTAGGGTTTTTATGATTTTCAAAGTTTTTAGAGTTTTTAATGTTTTTAGGGTTATTAAGGTTTTTTTAAGGCTTTTTAAAGTTTGTATGGATTTAGGGTTTTTAGGATTTTTAAGGGTTTTAGGGTTTCCATGGCTTCTAAGGTTGCTAGGTTTTTAAGGATTTCTAGGGTTTTAAGGTTTATATGGTTTGTTAGGGTTTTTAAGGTTTATATGATTTCTTAGTTTTTTAGGGGTTTAGGGTTTTTAAGAATCATTAGGGTTTTAAATGTTTTTGCGATTTGTATGATTTTATAGGGTTTTTTCGGGTTTTAGAGTTTCTTGGGTTTTTAAGATTTTAAGGGTTTAAGGTTTAGGTTTTATGGTTTAGGGTTTATAGAGTTTATAGGGTTTATAGGTTTATAGACCTGATACCCGCTACATGCTACCTATTACCTACTACCTGCTACCTGCAATTTGCTACTAGCAACCTGTTACGTGCTACTTGTAACTTGCTACAACCTGCTACCTGCTACCTGCAACCTGCTACTTGGAATTTGTAACCTGCTACCTCCTACCTATAACTTGCAAGTTGTTACCTGCAATCTGCTACCTGCAACCTGCAACCTGCTATCTGCAACCAGCAACCTGCTACCTGCAACCTGCTATCTGCAACCAGCAACCTGCTACCTGCAACCTGTTACTTGCAACCTGCAACCTGCTACCTGCAACCTGTAATTTGAAACGTGCTACATGCTACTTCTAACCTACAACCTCCTACTTGCTACCTGCAATTGTTTACCTGCAACCTACAATCTGGTACTTGCAACCTGCACCCTCCTACTTGCTACCAACAACTTGCAATTTGCAACTTGCAACCTGCTACCTGCTGCCTGCTACTTGCAACCTGCTATCTTCAAGCTGCAACATTCTACCTGCAACCTGCTACCTACAACCATCAACCTGCTACCTGCTATCGTAATCGTCTACCTGCTACCTGCTACTTGCAATCTGCAACCTACAACCTGTTACCTGCTACATGTTCCCTATAACCTATTTCCTTCTACATGCAACCTCTACCTGCAATCTGCTACCTACTACCTGCAACCTTGTTACCTACAACCTGCATCCTTTTACCTACTACTTGAACCTCCAACCTCCTACTTGCTACTTGCAACCTTCAACCTGCTACCTGCTACCTTCTACCTGCTACCTACAATCATCTACCTGCAATCGTCTACCTGCTACCTGCAACCTGCAACCTGCAACCTGGTACCTGTTACCTACTACCTGCAACTTGCAACCTGCTACCTGCTACCTGTTACCTGTTACCTACTACCAGCAACCTACTACCTACAACCTGCTACCTGCAACCTGCTACCTGCTACTTGCAACCTGCAACCTGCTACCTACTACCTGCTACCTGCTACCTGCAACCTGCAATTTGAAACCTGTTATCTACTACTTCCAACCTACAACCTCCTACGTGCTACCTGTTACCTGCAACCTTTAACCTGCTACTGGTACCTGTTACCTGTTACCTGCTACCAGCTACCTGCTACCTGCAACCTGCAACCTGCTACCTGTTACCTGTTACCTATTACCTGTTACCTGTTACATGTTACCTGTTACCTGCTACCAGCAACCTACTACCTACAACCTGGTACCTGCAACCTGCAACCTGGTACCCGATACCTGCAACCTGGTACCTGCTACTTGCAACCTGCAACCTACTACCTACTACCTGCTACCTGCTACCTGCAACCTGCAATTTGAAACCTGCTATCTACTACTTCCAACCTACAACCTCCTACTTGCTCCTTATTACCGGCTACCTTTAACCTGCTACCTGCAACTTGCTACCTGCAACCTGCAACCTGCTATTGAATGTTCCAGCGCATTCAATAGTCCCACATCACTTAGGACTAAAGGCCAAGGACAATTTAAATATAGTTTTCGTCATTAACGCACAAATGTGGGATTGATTCAA
>Ga0123341_1004562_pt1 | contig 12173 bp, 10 predicted proteins | sample Turbeapinknodule_FD_89959 | JGI IMG/M metagenome (GOLD analysis project Ga0123341, IMG submission 89959) | Root nodule microbial communities of legume samples collected from Mexico - Turtle bean Mexico pink nodule | ecosystem: Host-associated > Plants > Roots > Nodule | place: Mexico: Nepantla... | reverse complement strand
TGATCACGCCACTTGGATGGTGAAGGCTCCAAGATAAGTGAGCTAGTGCCGCCACTTGAGAGAACCAAATGCACTCAAGATAAGACAAGGTGAAGGAGAAGACAAGTTCTCACAATTCTCTCTGAAATTGAGTAGAGTTTCTCTCTTACCAATTTCAATTATGAATTGTGAAGGACCCAAGCTCTCCTTTTATAGGAGCAAGGGTCGGCCAAATACAAGCTTATTCTAGAAGCTACCTACTCCTACAACACATCCCCTTACTAAGCTCACTCCTAAGCTCACGCTTACTTTCTAAACTAACACCTAAGCTCACGCTTACTACTAAGCTCACACCCTCCAAGCTCCTAAACTAAAGTCTAAAAATGCTTTTACAAAAGAGGTGTCTCATGTTTCCCTCTAAGCACTTTTTATTACACAAGACTCTATAAAAAGAGAAAACAACCTCCCATTATTTCCTAATGCCTTGAATTGACTTCTTGTAAGCCTTTGAGGTGGGCTACCAACTCCTTGAGCGTCGAACACTTAAGCCTCTTCCTCTTCTTGTCCTTGAGTATTGGCCTCCATTTGGTCTTGATCTTGATCTCCATCAAGAATGCCAACCATATAAAACAGAAAAACAAACAAATGAACCTGCTTTTAAAAACATGAACTTTTGTCTTCTTAAAAAGCACATGGATTTTAGAAGTCAGGATGTCTTTAAACATTTTGTTAATAAACTTGTTCATGATGAAACTTTTGAGAATAATTTGTTTGAACTGTTTGAGGACTACTTTAGATGGTTATTTGATCATGGAGGAAGCACATATCTTTCATGCAAGAATAAGTTTGTTTTCCAGAACTAATCTTTTCAAATTTGAAGACAAATCCTCTAAAGAGGGAGGGGATGATGGAAATCGTTTGATAACCTTCTCCTTCTAGCATTGTGTAGTTTTAGATTTAGGATGGAGTGTGAAATGAACAAAGGTTGTGAAAGCACTTAGAACTCAATAGGAGTTCATGGAAATTAGAGTGAAGAGAGGTAATTAGGGAGGGTGAGAGGTTGAGCCAACTCACTAGGCAAAGTTCTAGGGGAGCTACCCTAAAGAGAGTTAAGACAAGTGTATAAGGCTGAATTTTGACAACATAACACTCTCATTCATAAGCTTCATTTACAAGAAACTAACACATTTATTTATAGTGGTAGGGTCAACCCAAAGGAGAACTAAATTAAAAAATAATTCAAATTCATAGTAAACCCTAGATCTAGAAGAGCCAATGAAAGTGTGCCAAGTGGAGCTCATGTTTTCCATGTGCCTTGATCCTCTCAAATGAAAGTTTGAGAAGTGTCACCTCTTCATTAGTTCAAATTCTCTCCATTGAGGAAGTGTCATGTGGCTAGTTACACTCTGCATGCCTAGTCACACTCTGCATGCCTAGTCACACTCTCCATGTCTTCTTCCATGTCTAGCACATGTTAATTTTGTCATCCTTTTATGTGCAACTCCTCTTCTAGGGTTTACATTGGGATTAAAGAAGGCCAAATGCAACCCTAGATGGTTTATGACATTGTATTCTAACCCTATTCTACATTTGGCCAAAATATAAGGCCCAAAACCTACACTGTTTGACTTGGAATTAACTACCCTTTGATGTCTTGGAAAGACCTAGAATAAAATCCATGGAAATGTCTACCCAAGGCATGTTCGGGATGGGGAGAGGGGTATATAAACCATAGGGTTGCACCTTAGACTTCGCCTTCCTACATGCTATACACTGATCACAAAAGCTATGTATGCGCATGTGGGGACAAAAGAAATGCTCATGCAATGTGTCTAAGGTCTTAGCTACCCCAAAATGTCTTATAAGACCACCCTCATGTGCCTTTCTAACAAGAGATTGCCTCAAAGACCCTTGGGGAACATAAAGTCTTTTCCCTTTAAAGAGAAAACCATCATGTATGAAAAAGTCTTTGTGTCCTTCCTTTGAGCACTCTTGATATATGTGAGAGAAATCAAGGTCATCCTTATAGATTTCCTTTATGTGATCAAATCCTAAAAATTTAGTATCCAAAACATTTAACAAGGTATGTCTTATTGAAAGAGCATCCATAACCACATTAGCTTTACCTTGCTTATGTTTGATCACATAAGGAAATTGCTCAATGAACTCTACCCATTTGGCATGTCTCTTGTTGAGCTTGCTTTGACCTTTCAAATACTTAAGGGATTCATGATCGCTATGGATCACAAATTCCTTTGGAAAAAGGTAGTGTTGCCAATTTTGCAAGGTTCTCACAAGAGCATAAAGCTCCTTGTCATAGGTAGAGTAATTGAGATGACTCCCCTTGAGTTTCTCACTAAAATAAGCTATGGGGTGACCCTCTTGAAGGAGGATAGCCTTAATGCCTATGTTGGAGGCATCAAATTCTATTTCAAATGTCTTAGTAAAGTTAGGGAATGCTAAAATGGGTGCCTTAGTCAATTTATCTTTCAAAGTTTCTAAAGCTTTCTCTAGTTCTTGGCCCCATTTAAACATCACATCCTTCTTTACTATGACATTTAGAGGTGCAACAATGGTACTAAAGTCTCTCACAAACGTCCTATAGAAACTAACAAGACCATGAAAGTTGCGTACCTCACTAACATTGGTGGGTGTGGGCTAATGTCTAATTGTTGCAACCTTTTCTTCATCCACATGCACCCCTTTAGAACTCACAACAAACCCTAGGAAGTCTATTTGATCTATTGCAAACACACATTTTTCCGGATTAGAATACAACTTTTCCTTCCTAAGGGTTTCCAAAACTTGCCTAACATGCTTCTTATGGTCCTATAAAGACAAGCTATAAATGAGAATGTCATCAAAATAGATCACTACAAGCTTGCCAATAAAAGGCCTTAAGACATGGTGCATAAGTCGCATGAAGGTGCTTGGAGCATTGGTTAAGCCAAAGGGCATGGCTAACCACTCATATAAACCAAACTTGGTCTTAAAGGCGGTTTTCCATTCATCTCCCGGTTTAATCCGAATTTGGTTATAACCACTCTTAAGATCAATTTTGGTAAATATTTGAGATCCATGTAACTCATCCAACAAGTCATCTAATCTAGGAATGGGATGCCTATATTTAATGGTTATGTTCTTTATAGCTTGACAATCCGTACACATCCTCCAACTATTAAATAATCACAGGCATAACACAAGGACTCATGCTATCTTGCACCTACCCCTTAGCTATTAAAGTTTCCACTTGTTGAATTTCCTTGGCCTTGGTTGGATTGGTCCTATATGCTGGCCTATTTGGTAAAGAAACCCCGGGTATGAAGTCGATTTGGTGCTCAACCCCCCTTAGAGGAGGTAGTCTTTTAGGGGGGATCTTGAAACACACCTTCAAACTCTTTTACCAAATTTTCCAAGCACTTAGGACTATCTACTGTCGACTCACTCCTAAGGGTTTTCTTTGGAAAAGCTATGACAATAGACTTTTGTGAAAGAATTACCTTTTTTAACCTTTTGTGATGAAATGAGAAGGCTTATCTTAGAACATTTTTTTCTTTTTCTTTTTCTCTCTTTTCTTTCATTTTAAGTTGGTCCTCATGGACTTCTTTAGGTGAGAGAGATTTTAGTGTGATCTTATGCCCATGAAAGGTGAAAGAGATTTTGTTGGTAAGGCCATCATGTAGTGTTTTCCTATCATATTGCCATGGCCTACCCAAAAGAATATGTGTAGCTTCCATAGGGACAACATCACACAAGACCTCATTCTTATATTTACCAATAGAAAAGGGTATGAGGACTTGCTTGTTTACTATTATTTCCCCCTCTTCACTTAACCATTGAAGTTTGTAGGGCTTTGCATGAGAGATGGTAGATAACCCAAGTTTGTCTACCACTCTTGTGCTTGCCACCTTTGCAAAACTCCTTTCATCCACAATTAAGGAACACAACTTATCATTAATGAGGCACCTAGTGTGGAAAATGTTTTCCCTTTGACTTTCATCAAAAGGTTTTAAAACTTGGCCTAGCATGCACCTCACTACTAATAAGTCTTCTTCACATGGAATCTCACCTTCTTCCTCACTTGGGGATCTAGACCTTTGTGAGCTATGATCACTCATGACAACCCCCCCTTTAACCATCATATTTCTCTTAGAAGGGCAATTGTATGCAGTATGCCCAAAACCTAAACATTTAAAACACTTTTTACTTGAGGTTTTGGTAGGTGACTTAGGTGTAGAAGTGGAGGGTTTAGAATGTCTACGATTATAAGTGGAATCTTTATCAACATTTGAAGGAAAAGTTTTGCAAGAAGATTTGTTTTTGTTTTTTCCATGATGATTGGTAGTAGTCATCATTATGAGAGTTTTTTAAATGAGTTTTCTTTGAAAGTTGGGACTCAACCTTGATGGAAAGGTGAACCTATTTTTTTATTGATGAATACTCATAAATTTCTACCACATCTTGGATTTCCCTTATCAATCCACTTACAAATCTAGCAATTTTGGACTCCTCACTTTCATCCATGTCAATTTTAGTTAAAATTGTTTCAAGCTCTTTAAAGTACTCATCTACACTACTAGATCCTTGTTGAAGCCATTGGAGCTTCAACAAGAGTTCCTTCCTTTAATAGGAAGGAACAAACCTCGCGCGCATGCATTCTTTCAAATCATACCAAGAGACGACCTCTTGTTTAACCCAATGTCCATTACAGTCTTATCCCACCACTGCATGACATAATCTAAAAATTCTAAGGAGACTAATTTTACCTTTTGGTCCTCTTGGACCTCATGTACATTAAAAATTTTCTCTACCTTAGCCTCCCATCCTAAGTAAAGGTTGGGGTCACTTTCCCCACTAAAACTAGGCAATTTTACATAGGGAAAAGAAATTTTGGAAGGATGGTGTTGATGTTGGCACCTTTCATCAAATTGATTCATTCTCCAATCTTCATCTTCCTCATGGCTGCCATATTGAGTGAAGCTCCTTGTAGATCTCCTATGCTCCCACCTCCTTGGTTGTCTTACTTGTGCAGTTTCAAGCCTTTGGAGTCCCCCCTCCAATTGCCTCATCTCTTCCTCCTTTTGTGTTAGGGACCTTTTTGCTGCCACCAACTCTCGCATAAGGACGGCCTTTTGGGTAGATTGAGGTTTTGATGATTCCCCTGAAGAAAGATGAGCCATAAAATGCAAAGAAGAGAAGACACAAAGCACTCAAAAGAAATTTTCCCCTCAACAAAGGTCTATCTTAATGTTGAAATCTCTCAAATGAAAAAGGACAAAATCCTTATCACTTGATCTGAATAGGACCACAACAAAACTTAAGGAAATTCAAAAAGACAAACAAGAAAGCTAAACCAAGTTTGAGAAAAGATGTATGACAAAACTTTTAAAGAAAGACAAGCAAGAAAAGGCACACAAAAAGACTCTAAGATACTTACAAAACTTTTAACAATGAAGTTTTCCTTTCTTTAGAAACTTTTAAATCAAAAGGATAAAAATTCCACAATGTTGAAATCAATTTGCCAATTAAAATGAACCCACTTTTTGAAATGTTGCTATTTGAAGAGATTGGAACCAAAAGCTTGCGCCACTACTCTTATATATATATATATTAAACTTGTTTTTGGATTATAGAAATGAGATGTCCATAATTTTGATCATGCATATTTTTATAGACCTCTAATTAACACAAAATTTGGGCTTCAAATTAATTGATCACTTGAAATCTTTTGTTTGTAACTTAAATCTACTTCTACTAAAACAAATTTCCAATTACTTTTAAAATTTCACAATTAAAAGAAAAGTAAGTAGATGCAAAATATAAGGACTCTTAGAACACTACAGAACATATGACTCAAGGAAAAGAGGCAATAACAAAAGAAAACATAATTTATCATCCAAAAGAGAAAACAAAGCTAATTGATAAGATAAATGCCGAATTGAAAAGCAAGAAAATAAAGGGTTGAAATTAAAAGTGCTTGATTGTAAAGGCAAAAATTTAAAGGTGCTTGAATGTAAATACCAGGAATTAAAGGTGCAAGAAAAGTAAGTGCCAAATCAACTCAAAACAAAATAAACTCAAGAACCTAAGCTCTGATAACCATATAATGTGAGTTCATTTTTAGATGGTTCCATTTTATGGTGACACTTTGACTTAGAGTTGGGATTTTAGCAACTAAGTGTGAAGGTTCACTTCACAAAGGCAAAGATGAAAAATCAATATTAAGTGAGGGATGGAATGCAATGTGTAATGGAAATGGCAATAGTAAGCATCAATGGTGATCATGGCCAAACCAAATGATGAACCATAGGCATATAACAAGAAAAAAAAAGAGCAAGAATTCAAGACAAAGACATATATGAAATGGAAATGAATTGAAAAGAGTGGAAGAAGAGTAGCTTATGGAGTGGTTGTGAGAGTACTTCACGCCACTTTGGGTGTGGTAGCCACCAAGAAAAGGGCCGCCACTTGAGAGTCTCACACCACTCAAGATAAGACCTAGCCAAGAGGATTTAAACCTCACATACTTTTCACATAATTTGTGCAAAGTAACTTTTCTATTAAAAAATTAACATGTAAAATACAAGGAGTATGACACCTTATTTATAAGAGATGGTGCCTTGGAAAACATGAAGCAAGGGTAGGATGGTAAACCTCAAAAATGGGGTTGCCTTTAGGGTTTGACTAAGCCAAACCACACCTTAGGCTTGTTCTTCTAGAAACTAGGTCAAAAACAAGCTAAAGTGATAAGCGACCCCCCCTTTTATGCTAAAGGACACCTATTCTACTGAAATTAAAAATAATGACACCAATTGATGCTCAGCATCCAAGGCCTATGTTCTACTCCTAGTGATCCTCTGGGGCAAGCTAGGTGCTGAGGCAGTGGCTGGAGAATCCTGACCTAGACCTGTGCCTTGAGGCATGATCCTAGTTTCCTCCTAAGAGGCTGGCCTTGGTAAGTAGGCGCACTCTTTCCTAGGTCCTCATCATGCTCTCCGGGTGGGAGGGAATTCATCCACGAAATTGGAAGACCTGTATTGAAAGAATTACTACCTAAATACGTATTAGGTAAATCCAACTAATATGCATTGTCATTGATCCTGTTGATGACCTGAAAAGGGCCATCACCGCGAGGTAGAAGTTTGGACTTCCACTCTTTTCAATTCATTCCATTTCATATATGTCTTTGTCTTGAATTCTTGCTCTTGTTTTTTATCTTGTTATAAGCCATGGTTCATTATTTGGTAGAGACTGTCAGAGAGACATTCTTACAATATTTAGGCCTTGATCTAGTTGTAATTAGTAGAATAGGATTTAATTTCTTATAAATAAATTAAGCCTAATTTTGGGCCAAGTAACATAGGTTTTTGGGCTTATATTTGGGCCTCAAGTAGGGTACAGCTATGTTAGGATTTCTAAACCTACCTATGGTTTAATTAAGCTCCATTTAGACAATAATTAAGCCCTAAACCAGTCATACATGTCTAGAAACCACACATGTATCACATTGCCTTCACATTGCAAGTGTAACTAGCTTAGATGGCGTTTTTGATGCAGAAGGCCTAACTCAAGACCAACCACTAGGTCAATGGCAAGGACGATTCAAGAAGATTGACACTCTACTACTGATGCTAGAGACACCCTTTTATATATGTTTAAAAATGTCATAACCTAGTGTAGTTTCTCTAGAGTATAATTTATTTTTCTTGCTAAAAGTAAAGTAGGAAATTTAGTTGTAATTAAGCATCTAAAAATCAACCTAGGTTAAATTAGGGTTTCATTAAGACTCCTAATTAACCCAGGCCAGTCATTTAAACCTAAATTAGTCACATGAAGCATATCAAGGTCATGCTTACAATGTGACTTCATTTAGGTGCCAATTTCAAACCTATTGCAATTGAATTTCCAACTCTTTCTTGTAACCTTTGGCCGAACCTCATACCTATTTAAAGGGGTTCTTGGCTCATGAATTAATAAGATCCGTTTTAGAGTGTTATGTTGCCAAGTTGCTAGCCTACTCACTCTCTTGTCTAAACCCCTCTAGGATAGACACCTTTTGTGTTCTTCTTCACCTCTCCAAATGATATAGCCCAACCAATCACTCTCCCTACTATTCATGCACCTTCAAGGAATCCATAGTTCCATTGGAGCCATCATTGTTCCATTCCCTCCATCAAGCTTTCGCCAATCCTTTCAAATTTCCAAGAAATCAATTCGGCAATGAAGGTACAAGCCATCATTTGGTATCTAGAACTTTGGTTCTTCAAGAGATAAGTGTCTTATCTTCTTTTAATTTTTTGTGTTGTTTTTAATTTCGTGTTGTTCATCATAATTCTGAATTGTCTTGCTGTTTTTAATTTCAATTTTAGTTCATATTATTATTTTGAAAATTTTGTTTGGTGCATTTTGTTCAAATTTTTCTTGAGCATTCCGGTTTCAAGTTGTTTTAGGTTTCTATTGAGTAAGCTGTGTTATTTTTTATTTTATTTGAGTCTTCTATTGATTTCAATCTGTGCATATTAATTTGGTTGTGTCATTTTAATTTTTAATCAATTCAAGTATTGTCTAAGTCATGTTCATCCAATATTGTCATCAATTCTATGTAGGACTTTTGTTGTTAATTTTGGTTGTTTGATTTGATTTGAGTACAATTTTAATTCTGAATTTGAGTTGGTGCCTTTTAATTTTTCCAGATTTGAGTTCATACTTGTTGTTAGTTCCATACAGGTTCAATTTCCACTTGATTCCATTGTATTTTTGAAGTTTTCAATTATGTTTTTAATTCCAGTTTAAGATTCCTCTGTTTTACAGTTTCTGTGTTGGTTGAAAAGATTTATTACAATTAATTGTGTTGGTGAAAAATTGTGAAATTATGAATTTAAGTACATTGATGTGTTAAGAAAAAGTGAAAAATAGAAGTACATCAAAATTCAAAATAGTAAAAAATGACAAATGAAAAACGGAAAGAGTGTAAAAAGAATCTTACTCTGGAAAATTTGAATTGGCAATGAATTTGAAAACATTATTGCAATTATTTGGCGCACTATTTTTGTGAAATTTGAGCGCTCATATTGATCTTAAACATTGAAGTTTCCGTTGTTCAAATTTCAAGTCCTAGTTTGAAGTAATCTGTCCAGCATAAATTCAGCAAGTTGAGAAAAATTTTCACAAAAAAAATTTGTAGTGCAATTTTTGTTTTCGTCATCTATTATAATTCCATTCTCTAAGGTTCAATTTGAGTGCTACCTTTTCCTGTGAACCTTAATATTTTTCTTTTAAAAATCTTGGTTACTCTTTCAATTCATGTCAATTACCAACTCCATTTGTAGTAGTCCTTATTTTTAATTTTGAGTTTTGTTCCTTTTAAAATTGTTTGACCTATCTTGGTAGAACTAATTTGCTTTGTGAGTTGTGGAGCTGAAATTTTTTGGTGCAAGCCACATTACTAAAGAGGTAAAACCTTAGGTTGAATATCCTAAAGAGGCAAAGCAAGAAACAACAACATCCTCACAAAAATTTACGCAAAATACAAGGCCAAAAGGAGATACAAGTAGTGAAGTGCATATATAGACATTTAATTTTTAGAGCATAAAAAATGTTGACCTAATTGTTCATTGTATTTATTTTGAGTTGTAATTTGAAAAATTTTCATTTCTTAGTGGATTAATTTCGTTATTAGTTCTGTGAGTGTATCTTCAAGGTTCAAAGTGCCAATAAGCCCAACCTAGGAAACCGCCTAGTTTTCAAGCTTTCTAGATAGGAATTTTCAATTGTGTTTTTATTGCTTTGCATATTTTCTTGCATAAAAAGTGTTTTCATCCTTGTTTGTGCTCTAAGTAAACTTCTTAGGGAAAGATTTGTGAAAGTGTTGTGGGATAGTATCTGGCAAGGAAAGACTTGGTACTTAAGAGATTCTAGTGATCCACCTCCCTTTCCTAGGAAATTACCTACTTCACTCCACCTCCTTTTCTCTTTGGGAACTACTTTTAACACAAAACTATAACATGTCTAAGCACTTTTCTAGTCATAGTTAAAGTGACGAGAACTCTACTAAATCTCTTTTGAAACATTTGGCTAGATATTTTCAATCACTTTCACTAAGACAATTGCAACATGAGAATCAAGTTTTAGAAGAAAAGAAATAAAGATATGCTCATCTTGAAATACTAGAAGAAGAATTGAAAATTGTTAGAGAAAAGGATGAATACATTAGAAAATTAAAATAAAAAATCACATGCATCTTGTTCTAGGTCTAGTGACTCCCATGCTGAGGAAGAGAGTCTTAGAATCAATGAATATTATCAACCTACACTTAGAAGAACTAGAAGAGAAATCCAACCAAAGAGACTAAGGTAGACCTACCTTATTTTTATGGAAAGAAAATTATTGAAACTTATATAGATTGGGAAATGAAAGTAGAACAACTTTTTGCTTGCCATCATGGTAGTGAGGAAAGGAAGGTACCCCTAGCAACTTTAAGCTTTCAATCTAATGCAATGTATTGGTGGAAAGCCCTAGAAAGAGAAATGTGCTTCCACAAGATCCCTCCTATAGCATGTTGGAAGAACTTAAGGGATCCTTGAGATTCCGTCATATTCCTTCTTACTACAATAGGGAGTTGATGGACAATCTCCAAAGACTATAACAAAAGAGCATGAGTGTAAATGATTATAGGCAAAAGATGGAGCTCTATATGATGAGAGCCTCTATTAGGGAGGAAGAAACCACCACAATTTCTAGGTTCCTTAGTGGTCTCAATCTTGAGATAAGAGATAGAGTGGAACTCTTAACCTATAGGTACTTGAATGACTTGATCCAACTTTGCATCAAAGTTCAACAAAAATTTTGAGAAAAGGTTCAAGTCAGAAGGAGAGTTCTTATTCTAGCACCTATCCCAAGAAGGAGTACAAAAAGGAAATGGAGGATAGTTTTTCAAAAGATAAATCCAAAGTAGAAACTCCCAAGAGCCTATGAAAGGATGTGTCTACCCCACAAACCCGCACTAGAGACATACAATGTTTTAAATGTCTTGGTATAGGCCATATAACATCCCAATGCCCAAATAGGAGAACCATGGTCTTAAGAAGTAAGGATGAGTATAGTAGCCAAGAGGATGAGTCTAGTGGGGAAGAGGAAAAAGAGAAAAGCGAGGGAGCATATCCATGTGAGAGAGAATTATTGATGATCAGAAGAACCCTCAACAATCAACCTAACATGAAACATGAAACACAAAGAGAGAACATCTTTCACACAAGTTGTAAAATTTTAGAAAACACTTGTTCTCTCATTGTGAATAGTGGATCTTTACAACTGTTGTTGCACTATTGATATGATTCCAATAACATGATATGGATATGATATGATATGAACATGTTATGGATTCAATAAGAGTTGGAATATGATTAGGCACTTTTTAAGTATTGGATCAATGTTCTTAAACATTCAAGAACTCACGAAATCACAATAACCAAGCCAAACTCACATAGAAACCCATCAAGAACAACAAACCCATGGGTAGAAACTCAGGAACACAACATATAGCATTTATACCCATGGAGGACGTGACCAAAACAGCAAGAACAACCAATTTGCGCCGATTAAAATTGAATATAAGTGCAACAAATGAAAGAGGACATCATAAGGAAGAGATTGCACCGATGAAAGTGAAAACAAACAAGTAGAACAAAAATGGGTAATTTGGAAAGTGAAGGGGAAAATGGACTTATGTGGATGAGGCTCTTGGAATGTGCACGCCACTTGAAGGATGGTTGGCTTCAAGATGAGTGTTGTTGCCGCCACTTGAGAGCCCAAGAATTCACTCAAGATAAGACTAGAAGAGAAGAACACACAAGTCTCTCTCAATCACTCACCAATTTGGTAGAGGTTCTTTACTCTCAAAAATCAATCTTAACTTGTTATTTCAAAGACCTAAGCACCCCTTTTATAATAGAGAGGGTTGGTCACAAAGTACAAGAGAAGCTTACAAGAGAAGCTTTTGAAAGGTTACCTTCCAACTCCTTCTATTCTAGCGCCTAAAGGAGTGTGAAGAGACAACTTTATAGTTTTTTCCAAAAAACTAACGCCTAAGGTACTTACAAAAGAGGTGTCTTTTTGGTTTCCCTCTTAGTACCTTCCTAAACACTACTCCTATATGTTTTACAAATTTATACAAAAGAAATTACAAAGAAAGATAT
>Ga0123341_1004560_pt1 | contig 12177 bp, 9 predicted proteins | sample Turbeapinknodule_FD_89959 | JGI IMG/M metagenome (GOLD analysis project Ga0123341, IMG submission 89959) | Root nodule microbial communities of legume samples collected from Mexico - Turtle bean Mexico pink nodule | ecosystem: Host-associated > Plants > Roots > Nodule | place: Mexico: Nepantla... | reverse complement strand
TAATAACTTTAATGATATGAAAAAAAAAATATACACAAGTCAAATGAAATTAGTGTTGACAAAAGTTGGTAATGATATTCGATTATATTAACTTTTAAAAGAAATGTTAAGTACCAAACGCAACATTTAAAACTAGGAACTTCTCTGTACTTGTAAAATATTAAAAGTATTTAAGGCTTGATGTCATCATGAGTTTGATGTCAGAGTAATAAAATCTAAGACAGATAGATACATAATATAAGGTGAGTCAAAATACATATAAAATGTTTATAGCCTCTAGATGAAGAAGCTGTACAACACACAAAACCTACCAGAGCCACCCAAATTTATCAATCGTCCTCACAATGTTCCCTTCTCCACCACCATCATGGTCATCTCTTCCGCCGCTTCGAATCCACCTGCATTCAAAGTTTCAAAACTAATTTCAAATTAGTGAGATCTACTCAAGAACTCAAGCTCTTGCAGCCACAAGAATTCTAAGTACAACAAATCCAAAACATTTTTTATAGTGTAAAGATATGTCCAAAGAAACAAAAACACTTTACTACAACCCTTTTCATGATTCAACAATCACCCCAGATTCAGTACTGTCATTGGCATAAAAAGGCACCAAGAACAAGTGTTGAGAAATTAGAGGAAGATATAGCTTACATAACTTATACACAGATATTTCCTTCAGAGAAATACAATCATATTTCTTACACAATACGCAGAGATAGAGGTAGAGACAGAGAAAAAGTTTTGAATTTACAATCTTGATTGCATATTAATATAATCTCAAAACACAGAAAACATTTTATTTCTTTTTCAGATGTAGATTGATGTTATTAGAATCCGGATTTGAATTAAATATCTTGCATATAACCAGATTAGTGACACTACAAATTAATATGAATTGTGTTTATCAAATAGGAGTTGTGCCATAACTTCAAAGATCTTATGTTTACTTCTCTTATAGATTCTTCCAGAGGTTAGTTGAATCAGAAACATTTTATTAAGAAAGAAAATGTGAGGCAAAATACATAAATGAAAAAATATAAAGATCAGCAGAAGGATGGTCATCAACCTAATGCCCCGTATAAACTTGTTGACCATAAAACAGACAAAATGAGGATCAAATTAAATGCATCAGGATAAGAACCCTATTGTGCTAGCTCCCCTTTGAGTGAGTTTTATAAAATAAATCTGTAATTTTATGACTGTGATGACACGCCCCCACATCTATATCTCCCTCACAAAAATGGAAGTTATTTGGCTTTTCATAGCACAACTTAAAATTGTAAACATTTAGCCAAGACTAAATTTAGTCAAAATCACAATACAAGAGCCATCAAAGAAAGGAAAATTAGTTTTGCAACACTTAAAATGTGAATTTGTCAACAAAATAAAATGAAGTTTATTTGTAATAAAAACTATAAGTAACTAAGATCCAAATTAAAATAACAATGGAAATGATACCATCCATAAAGGAATTTAATGACCAGTGCATCCACCGTTTGAGAATGAGTTTTGTCATTATGAATAGATGCATGTTTGGATTTCAGTCGTAACTCCACTTCTTTAGCTTTAATAAAATTTCCTTGTTAAGTGCGCTTTTCTCATCTAGCTATTAGTTTTCCAACAAAACCAGCAGATTTTATATGTAAACTTTATAATTTCAAAATTATCTTCTGAATTGTGGATATAATGTCATAAGGGCATCCCACGAATGTGAGTATATATTGAACAACCACGAGAAAATGCAGATGAGTGTTACACAAAATGGAGGGAACATATCAACAAGAAAAGAATGAATAAAAATGAATATGTAAGATAAATAAGGACATGTCTATCAGATAAGAGTACAACAATTAAAAATAACAGGTATATTTCAAAGAAAAGGCATAATAAGCACCCACATGATCTGTAGATTATTTTAGCTATTCTGCAGTTTGAACTAATTGTGCTTTGCAATATATCTGATTTCAAAAATATCCATAGTGTTTCAGATTAAGGATAGAAAAGAAGAAACTAAGAATGAACCATGCAAAATTTGATGTCAAAACAGGAGAAGTACGTATGAAGTACGTATCAGACTACACATGACAGGTCTGAGTCAAAAACACCAATATCCTTTTGGTTTCGCAATTATATGGCCAAAAAGGTGCTAACTAGTGAAAAACTAACATCAATATACGGCCAATTTCAAAACTACAGCAAAGGAAATCATAACAAGCTGCACTAAGGTTAAATTTTTTAAAGGAATTTTTTTCTCATCAATTTTTCAGTAATGCAAACCCATTACCCTCCGCATATCAGTGCCAAGGGGAAACTAAATAGTGGAAAATTATGTGTTAGTCGTATGCCATGAACAATAAGTAATGAGAATAAAGTAGTAATTATTTCGTATTGGATGTTAGAAATCACCTTGCCATCAGCTCCAGGTGATGCAGAAAATGTAGCTTGTGGTTTCTTCATATCATCATCAGATGAACATTCGGAACATACAAAATGATCTAGTTTCTTTGCTTCTTCAATAGTCATGCCCACGCAAGCAGGATGATACCTACAAGAAATCTACAAAGATTGAAATACGTGTTCTATAAGACATACAGCGATATCAAAAGATTTGAAAATAGACAATAGTATGATTCTTGAATTCATTTAGATTTAACACTCTTTCACGCCAATACAAAAAATTATGTCAGCAAAGTTGCAAATTGAGGCCATAAGTGCACAAGAATTTGCATCCCCAATATTAGATAAGCACCGATATAAGAAAAAAACATATCTATGTATAAATTTCACAGCTGCAGATAAAATAATCAGCAGAATGAAAGGTTTCTTCATCGTCCAATTTACATTGGCTAACACATATACTGCATAAAAGAAACAAATGAACCAATAGTCACAATAACAACACCCACACTCACACACAAACACATTGGAACTTTTAGAGAAAAATAAAATTCATCTGTCACTTCAATTTTAGCCGTGAGTAGCTCACAACAAAATGGACAGTCTTTTATGTATTCACTCTTTCCTTCTTAGTTTCTCTCTTTAATTTTACTACAAAAGTAAAATGACCTTTCAAGACCAACATGCAAAAAGCTTGCAAAGCCAAGTTAGAAATTTTTATCCCTTCAACCCAGTAAATTACATCCACTGTTCAAATTCAAAATATACAAAATCAAAACTCCAAATTCAATAATAGGAAACAAAGTAAGCAGAATACACTGATTTTACCAATCCTTGCACCCTTCACATTGTACCATGAGGTCATCCGGGTTATATGGCATCTCACACTTGCAGTACCTTCAAAACAAAAGCAAAAATCAACTTCCCCACTGTCAATAACCCAAAAAATATATTAAACAAGGATGAAATATATTTTTTGTCTCACAAAATATCCCAATAAAATTGTAATGGGTCTTTTTACCCATTACATTTACCAAAATTGAAGTACTTTCACTCACTCATCAGGTACTAAAAACACGTTTTTCTGTTAAAATGTATAAACTAGAAATGAATTTAATTTAAAGGCTAAAATCAGATACTAAAAGCACGCTTTTAAGTTAACAGAAAAGACTAAAACAATGATAATTTTTTTATAGAAAGTAAAAGCAATCACTAAGAACATGTATTTTCGTTAAAATATAAGGATAATAACAAATTAAATTGTTATAAAAAGAGTAAAAGCAAAGTACTAAAAGACCCAAAACATATTAAATTATCCGAGGGGACTAAAACCGGAGTTTGGAGATACTTTGAAGGAGAAAGAACGTATTTGAGAGGAAACTCACACAGCAACACGGTCAGGAGTGAAAGCCCCAGTTGCGGCCTTGTACTCAAATCTACAATAGTAATCCTCAGCACCCACATTCTCTAGCTTAGTGTAGTTCTTGAAAGAGTGCACTACGCACTTGCCTTCAATGGTGTGCGCACTCTGCACATCATAGTGGTCGGAGAGAAAAAGTTCTTTGGCACCATGGAACTGTCTGCGACCCCCAATGGACTCTTCGGGTCTGTAGTACCACCTGACACGCACCTTCACGTTGTTCCTGTTGTCCTGCTCGATCTTCTCCACGCGCGCCACGTAAGGGGGCTTGGACGTGTCGGAGGGCCGCATCAGAACGCAATCACCAGCTGCAGCACCAAAGAACCAAACGCTGTTAACGACAACCCCGCCTCAAAAAAACATGATGGGCAGCCACGAAAACGAGGAAAGGAACCGTTTTGAAGGAGAAAAACGCAAAGGGTCGTCGTTGTGTGTGTTACCTCGGACGATCTTGTTGGTTCCTCTTATGGTGTACGAGTCCAAGTCCTTTCTGCCTGGCCTCGTTTTCGCCATGCGTTGAGCGAAGGGCGTTTTGGGGAATGTGATTTTTTTTTTCTAAGGGCCTCTTGTTGTGTTAGAAGGAGAAGAAGAAGAAACGAAGAACCCTAAGGTGTGGGGAGGGGGGCAACACTTTTTTTTGGAGTCCAGATCCTCTCCATTTGTGAGGGAAATAGACATCTCCATTTCAGCAAACCTTTTAGTGACACGTGGATTCAAAGTTTTGAACGGCTGAAAAGAGAGAACTGGGGTTTAACACCTCATCTTTGAAAAGGGTAATGATGATTTGATAAGCCTGATAATGATATTAGCGATAGCCGATAACACAAGAAAAACATAAAACAGAAAATTATATTTAACTCCTTTATTTTCAAATTATGGCATATTTTTTTCAAGCCTTTTTCTTTTAATATTCCATGAGACATATTTTTAACTTCATGTTTTGTTTATTTTCAATAAATATAATTCTCATAAATTTCTATTGAGAGTGAAAATAGTTTAAAGATAAATAAATCTCATAATTTTGAAAAATATCTTTACTCAACTATACTGGTCGGATGTGCTCGGGGTCCTACTCGAGCACTTAAGTCTATCTTGGCTGGACAGGTCAATACAGGGAAAATATTTAGCTTGTTCCAAGATAAATGGTAAGCCGAATGATATTTCGATAGGTTGGCCCAAACAGTTGACAACCCATATTAAAAAGATAATTAAAGTAAAAATAACAAAAAGAATAACCGAATTAGTTAAGTACGGATATTACTCTAAAATTCAATAAAAATAAATAGTTAGAGATAATGTTCTACCTGTACCCATAAAATAAAACGATATATTAACAGGATATTTTTATGTTTGATGAATGTTATAAAAGGGCGTCAAGACCCTGAATAAAGGTAAGTTCAATCTGGTGATACTACACCTACTCTATATTCAAATACTCATAGTCATATGCTCTCACTGACTTGATCTTCGAAGCCTTGTCAACAGATGGAGCTCCCCTCACTGTGAATTATTAGCATCCCAAAGCAGCAATAGCAAAAAAGAAAGGTCAGCACAGAGTCCACCACCAAAATTTGATCCAGGTCAACCGGCGAGAACATCAACCAAACAACTTTTCTTGTTTCTTCCATGTATACTCTCCGTGTATTTTTTTCACCAACCAAAAGTGTAAAGGTCACTCTGAATTCTCCTACCCTAATGGCAACTACTAAAGACTCCAAATTTCCTGAGGAGAAAATCAACTACTAAACCTTAAACCCTAAACAAGGAATTTGATGTCGTTTTGTTTAACTTGAGGGAAAACGCTCATTAAAGAGTTGTTACAAATATAATAAAACATAATTTGTATGTTTTGAAATATATATATATATATATATATGTTAAGATTCAAGACAATCTTGTCAGTTTTAAATTATCTCATGATAAAAGACTTTAAGTATATTTTGATGATAACAAGAAAACTATAAAGATGTGTTATGATTTCTAACAACAATATTAAGAATGCAGTAGGCGTTTGTCTTCCTTTCCAAATGATGATAGAACATCGTATGAGATGAAAGCAAAAGATGATGTCTCAAAGGAACTTACTAGATGATGTTCAAACATGGAAACAAACTCAACGGACCAAGCTCAATATACAATTGATAGACGATTTTTACAAAAGGATTCAATGGACCAAGCTCGATATACAATTGATAGACAATGAAAGTTCTACAAAGTGTTAGACGATACTAAAGTCATACATGTGACGAACAATGATACGTGTTGGACGACCTTCAAAGGGAAGTTTCCAAACTTAATATTTCCATTCCATATATGTTCAAATGATTATTATATGTTTTCTATACTCATTTTGATATTGAAAATGAATTAAATCAAAACAAACAATTGAAACCAAGAATAAAATGTGTTTTGAAAAATTGATTTGAAATATAATGCACAAATGATTTTATGAAAATGCATGTGCTTTAATATTTCAAGAAAGAAATATAATTTCCTGAGTGATTATAAATTGATTTCGATTACAACAGTACTTTATTGATTATATTCAAAGTTTGTATAAGAAAGATTTTAAAAAAACAAATTATATGATTGATCATGTATTTAAAAGAGTTTTTGAAATTATATATATAGCATATTAAATCTATTTGCACTTAAATGTTTAATTTAAGTTAATATATAAAGTCTTTATAATATATTTCTGAAATAATATCTAAGAGTAGAAAGAGTTAATAATTTAGAGATATTAAAAGATATTGTTTTCAGTGATACTCATGCTTTAATATAAAGATGTATTGATTGCTAAGATTCACGAAGAGTTTCTGAATGTGTTTTAAGAACATAAAGACACCACAAAGTCAACATCCAGGAAATCATGAAGCTGATGAACGAGATTAGTAAAGCTTCATTTAGTCATTTTATGTAATTAACATGACAGAACAACAAGGAATGGATTAAAAACTCAAATCAAAACCGTAAAATATCAAATGAACTTAATGAAAATTGAAGAAAACTCAAAAAAATTCAAGGAGAAACTAGCATTCTGAACCGATTAATCAATACAAAACATCAAAAAATTGGTGGGAACATTTCAAAATTAGATTCAAGACAAGAAGAACATCATGTAACCAACATGTAATCAGGAGTTATCATTCCTTTTCTCTCTTGACCATTGTATTTATGTAAGAACTATTGATGTGCAGATTCAAAGGGTGTTATGAATTTTGTGGTGTAATTGCCAAAGGTGGTGTGTGTTCTTGAAGGGTTCAAGATCATCACTTTGGTGTGTGTTGTAATCAAAGTGTTTGATTGCTTAGTGGAATACTCAGAGGTTTTCTAGGGACTGGATGTAGCTCTTGGCTAAGAGTAAACCAATATAAATTTCTCGTGCGAATCTTTCTATATCTTATCTCTTTAAATCTGTTTTTGCTTGAAGTTTATAACTGCTGCTATAAACAACTGATTGTTTCGCAAAAATAATCGATTGATTTTCTACTGTTAAGAGAAAACTTTTTTTAAAATCAACTGAACAAATTTCTGATTGATTAATTCTCATTGACCTTCACTATACCTTCAATATTTGCAAAAATCCTCCATAAACAATTCACCCCCTCTTGTTTAAGGTCTACAATTCTAATAATTGGCGTCAACAGTTAGGTTATTGAAAGTCATTCAAGTTTTTTATCCTAAAATCTTTTTTCATGGCTAAAAAACTACCCTTTGGGGAAGGTGCATTTTTTAACAAACCACCTCTGTTTTGTGGTTTGAATTACAAGTTTTGAAAAGTAAGGATGAAGATCTTTGTAGAATCAATTGATAAAGGAATTTGGGATGCAATTGAAAATGGTCATTTTGTTCCTATGCTTGAAAACAATAAAGTGATTTATGAAAAACCTTGGTCCAAATGGACTCAGCATGAAAGCAAAAAGGCTCAATATGATTGTATTGCAAAGAATATTATTACATTTGCCTTCAATTATGATGAGTTTTTCAAGGTATCATAATGTGCCTTCACAAAGGAAATGTGGGATACTATTGAAGTTACCCATGAAGGAACAAATGACTTGAAAAGAGCAAGGAAGCATGCTCTTATTCAAGAATATGAAATGGTTAGAATGCAAAAAAGGGAGACAATTGTAGAAGTACAAAAGAGGTTTACTCATATTATCAACCACCTTATGAGTCTTGGAAAAATGTTTGAGAAGGAGGAACTCAACATCAAGATACTCAAGTGCCTAGACAGATCTTGACAGCCCAAGGTCACAACCATCTCTGAATCTAAAGATTTAACATCCTTGACAACAGCTGCACTGTTTGGGAAGCTTAAAGAACATGAATTGGAGATGAATAGGCTGGATGTTCAAGAAAATGAAGATAAGCATGTGAGAAACATTGCCCTGAAGGATGCTGGACATAAAAATGCCAAGACTCAAGTGATGATAGTGATGGAGAATCTTGCTAACTAGAAAATTCAGCAAATTCTTGAAGAAAAACAGCAACAAGAATCAACCATCCAACAGGTATAACAACAAGAAACTTATGATTTTAACACTAACAAATAAATCTGCTTTGGATGTGTTGAACAGGGACATATTAAATTTGATTGCCCCAACAATGAGAATAAAGAAAGGGAAGCAAGCAAAAAGGCTGAAAAGAAAGGCAAAGCCAATAGAGCCTACATTACTTGGCAAGATAATGAAGTTTCTCCCTCTAGCTCATCTTCAAAAGATGAAGAAGCAAATATTTGCTTAATGGAAAAGGGAGAAACAAACATAAGCAGTGTAAGTTCCAGCACTTCAATCAATTTTGAAAACTACACCCGACTTCTTTATGCTTTTAAAGAAACTCATGAAGAAGCTAACAGGTTGACTCTTTTAAATAACCGGTTGAAAGGCCTGAATAATTGGTTGGAAAATAGAGTCAAAGCATTGGAAGAAAAGCTGAATAATTTGATAAATGATTTTGAAAATTTGGAAGTGATTTACAAAACTCTTCTTACAAATGTGACTCAAGTTTTTGTTAAAATTGTGAATCTCTTGAAAAGAAGGTTCACTATCTTGTTAAAACTGTGGATAAGCTTTCAAAAGACAAATCAAATTTTGAAATTGTTTTTTCTTCACAAGAATGTGTCTTTGGTAAAGCTGGTTTGGATTTTAATCCACAGAGCAAGAAAAGTGGTGTTTCAAAGCCTTTTTCAACCTTCTTTGAAAAACAACTGATTGAAAAGTCGAAACAGCCGGTTGTTTCATGCTTCTATTGTATGAAAAAGGGTCACTCTGTCAAATTCTCCAGAGTTAGAAAACTTATGTTCCAAGGGGTGTTTTGAAATGGGTTCCAAAGAATCCTAAGGCTTCTAATGATCCAATTAATGCCAATGGACCCAAATTTGTTAGGGGACCAAACCTTGCTACTTGATCTTGTCTCTTGCAGGGCTTTTTGATGGAAAGTCAGCACATGTGGTATCTAGACAACATTTTTTCTAAGCACATGATAGGGGATAAAACCAAATTTGTCCATCTTATCCTCAAGGATGAAGGTCATGTGAATTATGATGACAATAACAAACGGAAAATTCTTAGAAGAGGAATCATTGGTGACAAGAACTCTTTCTTGATTCATGATGTGTTGTTTGTGGATGGACTCAAGCATAGTCTCCTTAGCATAAGTCAGCTATGTGACAAAGGTTATCAAGTAACCTTTAATCCCAACATGTGTGAAATACGGATGCCCAAATCACAAGAAGTATTGTTGATTGGTAAAAGAATCAACAATGTTTATCTTCTTGATATCTCACATTTTGCATCTATTGGTTGTCTTCTCACCAAACATGAGGAATCATGGTTATGGCATAGAAGGATAACACATATTCACATGCATCATCTAAATAAGTTGACCTCTAAAGATCTTGTGGTAGTTTTACCCAAACTCAAGTTTGGGAAAGACCAAATATGTGAAGCATGTCAAAAGGGGAAGTAAATCAAATATTCTTTCAAACTAAAAAATGTAGTTTCTACTTCAAAACCCCTTGAACTGCTACACATGGATTTATTTGGACCTTCAAGAACCATGATTCTTGGTGGAAACTACTATGCTCTTGTTATAGTAGATGATTTTTCTAGATTTACATGGACATTGTTCTTGGAATCCTAGAGTTATGCATTTTCTGCATTCAAAAAGCTTGCCAAGAGATTACAAAACATGTGTTGCAGTAACATTTGTGTTATTCGTAGTGATCATGGAAGAGAATTTCAAAATGAAAAATTCAGTGTTTTTTGTGAAAAACTTGGGATTTTCCATAATTTTTCTGCTCCTAGAACTCCCCAATAAAATGGGGTTGTAGAAAGGAAGAACAGATCTCTTGAGGAACTTGCTTTAAGTGAGTCCTCTTTACCAAAATATTTTTGGGTTGATGCTGTGAGCACAACTTGCTATGTGATGAACTGGGTTCTCATTAGACCAATCTTGAAGAAAACTCCTTATGAACTGTTTAATGGGAGAAAACCCAACATTGGTTATCTAAAAGTGTTTGGCTACAAGTGTTACATCTTAAATAATGGTAAGGAAAACCTTGGCAAGTTTGATGAAAAAACGGATAATGGTATCTTTCTTGGTTATTCATTAACTATTCATGCATATAGAGTGTATAACAAGAGGCTTATGACTGTAGAAAAGTCTGTTCACATTATTTTTTATGAGTCTAATCACCTAGAACAAGAATCTAGTAAGATTTGCAGAAGAGGATGAGCAGAACATCATTATAGAGAAGCTAGAAAACTGTCCAGAAAAACAACCGATTGAATCTGCAAAACAACCGGTTGAAATTTTGCAACAGAATGATCTTCCCAAAGAATGGAGGATTCCTAGAGATCATTTTGTGGAAAATATCATTGGGCAGATTGATAAGGGAGTTTCTATTAGAACATCTATCTCTAATTACTGCAAACATATAGAGGAATCTGGACTCCATTGAAAATGGCTCATTTATTCCAAAAGCTGAAAAAGTTGATGTTTTCATAGAAAAACCTTTGTCCCAGTGGAATGAGTCTGAAAGTAAAAAGGCTAAATTTGATTGTATTGCTGAAAGCATCATTACATCTGCTCTAAATTTTGATGAGTTTTTAAGGGTCTCACAATGTGCTTCAGCAAAAGAAATGTGTGATATTCTTGAAGTTACTCATGAAGGAACAACTTATGTAAAGATAACAAGAAAGCATGCTCTAATATAGGAGTATGAGATGTTCAGAATGCAAAAAGGAGAGACCATTGCTGATGTACAAAATAGGTTCACTCACATTGTCAACCATCTCATCAGCCTAGGAAATATCTTTGAAAATGAGGAACTTAACATCAAGATCCTCAAGTGCTTGGACAGATCTTGGCATCCCAAAGTCACAGTCATCTCTTAAGTCCAAGAATTTTACTACCTTGACACCAACCTCCTTGTTTGGAAAGCTTAGGAAACATGATTAGAGATGAATAGGTTGAAAGATCAAGAGAATGAATAAAAGCATGTGAGAAGCATTGCTTTGAAGGTTGTTGGTCATAAAGACTGTAAAGAATCAAGTGAAGGACAGTGATGGAGAAACTCTTAACTTGCTAACCAGAAAATTCAGTAAGTTCTTGAAGAAAAACAACACAAAGAACCAATTCCTCCAATAGGTATAACAACAAGAAACTCAATGATTTTAATGCTAATAATTATACTTGCTTTGGATATGGTAAACAAGCCATATAAAAGTTGATTGCCCTAACAATGAAAGCAAGCAGAGAGGTTAAAGCAAGAGATTTGAGAAAAAGGGCAAAACTAAAAGAGCCTACATTGTTTGGCAAGACAATGGTGTTTCTTCCTCTAACTCATCATCAAATGGAGATGAAGAGGCAAATATGTGCTTGATGGAAAAAGGGAGAATATGACACAAGCAATGTAAGTTCCAACACCTCAATTAATTGTGAAAATTACAGCCAGCTTCTTGATGCTTTTAAAGAAACTCATGAAGAAGTTAATACGTTGGCCCTTTTGAACAACCACTTGAAAGGCATGAATAATTGGTTGGAAAACAGAGTCAAAGCATATGAAGAAGAGGTGAACAATTCGAAAAAATATTTTAAAAATCCGGAAATGATTTAAAAAAACTCTTCTTGAAAATGTGACTTTAGCTTTTGTAAAAATTGTGAATCATTTGAAAAGAAAGTCCACTATCTTGTAAAAATTGTGGATAAATGATGAGCATATATTTATTACACTCAGTAGCCTTAATCATAGATTATTGGACTATAATAATAAATAAATCCATTGTTTTAATTAATATTCTTATAATTGGGTTTATTTGGGCCTTAACTATTATTTTTGTTAATTTTGTGTT
>Ga0123341_1004559_pt1 | contig 12177 bp, 6 predicted proteins | sample Turbeapinknodule_FD_89959 | JGI IMG/M metagenome (GOLD analysis project Ga0123341, IMG submission 89959) | Root nodule microbial communities of legume samples collected from Mexico - Turtle bean Mexico pink nodule | ecosystem: Host-associated > Plants > Roots > Nodule | place: Mexico: Nepantla... | reverse complement strand
TTGGTTTGGAAGAGGGGACATGTAGTATAAGCATGCGTGTTGTTTACCCGAGCCAATCATCCTCCCCGTAGCCAAGTCCTGTAAAACGCAACCATGTGGAGTAAAAACGACACAACAATTTAGGGAACTGGTTATCTTACTAATGGACATGAGATTTAAATTAAAAGAAGGAACACAAAAGAACATCCATCTTTGACAGTGATTTTGTCATTAAATTTAATTGTGCCTGTAGATGAGATGGGCGCAGTTGAGCCTGTGGGCAGATTAACATTTGAAATAAATGATGATGAAGTGTGTGTGAAAAATTGTGAATCAGATGGGTTGCTCCGCTATCCAAAATCCATGGTTTCGTAAAAGCAGACTTAGAAGAGGAGTTATGGCTAAGCAGACCTGCAGAGCTAACAAACGTGTCACTTTTACTGTTATTGTTGAGCGAGTAAATAGCCCTTACCAATTGCTGAATTTGCCTGAAGCATTGTATGAGGTTTCTATCGGACTCGTTACTGGTGCCTTCTTTGTCAGACATGATTTTTTTTTATTTAGGGGATAAAGATGAAGAGGTTGTCAGGGCACCACGATCGGTGCTCTGATACCATATAAGAAAATGATGTAAGAAGAAATGTTTCTTATTCTCTTATGTGTATATTACACATCACTGCTGCATGTATAGTAAATATAGAGGGAGTTCATCTCTCCAAATTACAATATAATTAAGTAGGATATTAATCATGAGATTCTATAATTATTAAATTAATTACATGTAATTGGGTACAATATCGTCAAATATTGCATACAATAATTACATATAATTTTATAATTATTATTTCCTTAATAATGTTTCTTACTTTTTTTTCTTTTCTTATCATTTTCAAGATCTGATTCTACTCTTTAGTAGCTTTTGGATTTAGGATTGTTCCTAATCAAACATAAGTTATATGAGCGTAAGTGTTTCTTCTTCATAAAATCTTGTTATTCTTCTTTATGCTTAGGTTAGACATTAATGTTGGTTTCGATAGTTGAGAAAAATATTCTTTCAATTATAGTTATTATTGATTTAAAGTTTTGTTGCCTTTATTGATGTTGTTCTACGTCTTTGAAATTTTGGTGTTCCTCAAACTTTTCTATAGGGTTGTCTTAATGTGCACGTGAGTATTACTTTTCTTCAATTTAACTATATTAAGCCTAAGTTGAAATTGAATTTGAGAATTGAAGAAATAAATAGTTGGTGCATGCAAGAGGTAGTTTTTTTAATGTTGAATTAAATGAAATATTAGATAAATATAAGTTTAAATTGGTTTTTATATTATTTTACAGTCAAAATACATTAATCATTTGCTTAAATGTTGTAATGAATTCTCAACTAACAATGCTATGCACACTGACTTAATTAATTAAAACAATTAAACATAAAAGTTTCAGATATTCAGCGTAGTGTTTGCCCCTTGAAATGAAAGGGTAGATAGGTGTTCAATTTCCACAATAATTTAACATTTAATTCCAAGAAGAGTGTGCTTTAATTTGAATGGCAGAATAAACGGCGACGTAACGTTGATCCTATGTTTTCAGTTGAAATTCAAATTGAGTTGACGGAGTGTGGACCGCGTGGCCGTGATGATATATATTATATAAATGGCCATGACATGTATGTAGCATGAGGCTGATGCATGCGATGGCCATGCATGGGATTGGTTTAAAATAATAAAAGAATAAAAAAAATGGAGTAAGCATTATGAAGCGTGCGATAGGTGGTGTGTGTGTGTGTGGCAATTCCGTAGTTCCATGGTTTGTACTTTAGCGCTAGCGATTATTTTTGGGGCATTCTTTCTCTCTCTGTCTCTCCTTTCTCTCTTTTCTCTCTTCTATCGATCTTCACGGCGTGGTTGCTTTTCGATCTCTCTCCCACAAAATTAGGGTTTAGACCTAGATCCGGCCACCTTCATGTTTTGGAAGCTTGCTTCTCTCTCTGCTTCCTCTCCCGTGAGTTTCCACTTTAATCGCGCCAATTCTCCTGCATTTAAACTGAGTTTCAATTCTTCTCTCTCTCTCCCTCCATAATTTAAGCGTCACTTAGTTTCATTCAACCATTCCAATGTTATCTTTTCACCATCACTTTCTCTTTCTAGTTACCAATTAACTAGTTCTTATATCACTGCGTTACTGATTAGTTCCATTTTCCGGATCGATTTTCGCTGTTCTCAGTTTCCGCTCTTTTAAATTTATTATATACAGCAACTTGTAGCATGCTCGTTGCTTGTTTTTAACTTTATATTTTCAATCTGCTGTTTGTTTTTATTGAATCTACTCCAGTGGTTCACTTTATTAGGAGGATCTCAATCAGAGGCAGTTGATGTGTTTTAGCATGCTAATCAATTAACATTTTTTTTTCTCTGGAATTACGTCTTGGTTTTTTTTCAGCTGCGGGTATTTTGAATTTGAAGGCTGTCTGCTGTAGGATGTTATTATGTGCATGTTAACCAATGGAAAACACTCGAGCTTTAGTCAAAGCAAGCACAAATTAGTGTGAATTTGTAAAAAAGTGGCCACACGATTCTTCTGGAAATTTTTTCTCTTAGCTTTTCGATAGATTTGAATTCGAAGTGTCTATCAGTTCATGACAAGTTGGTTTACTGTTGAGACTACAGTGTTTCTTTTTACAATTCCGTATATGTTGCATGCTTACAGTGGAATTGTAGATTGAATGCCATGCTTGATGGCTGAAAATTTTAAGAGGGCAACTGAATTGACAATTAAAGTCCCTAAGTAGCTTAAAACATGCATACTTAGTTTCTCGTGTTCTCTATGTGTGCTTCTTTGTTACTGTTGAAGTTCATTTTTATGTGATGGTGTTACGCAGGTGGAGGCAATATTAGACAAGGAAAATTTCACTTTGGAAGAGCTTCTGGATGAAGAGGAAGTGATCCAGGAATGCAAGGCCTTAAACAGTCGCCTTATCAACTTGTATGTGTCTGTTTAATTTGAGTCGATTCAGTTTTTTCATTCTCCGGACAAAGAATCTGAATTTCATGCACACACACATATATATTTGAATTGTCCAATTTCTATTTTTGATGCAAATACATAAAGCACAGGCTGGACAGGCGATTACATGTTGTTTCAACCAAATATAATTGATAATTCGCTACTTTTTCCATTTTAGTTTGAGAGATCAAACTCAAGTTGAGCAACTGTTACGGTACATTATTGAAGAACCACCAGAAGATGCTGAAAATAAACGAGCCTTCAAGTATGCAGCTGTTACTGAAAATTTGCTACAAAAGAACTCTTTTAATGTTTCAACTTCATTGAAACCATCTCTGTTTGTAATTTAGGTTTCCATTCATTGCCTGCGAGATTTTTACATGTGAAATTGATGTCATTTTGAAGACCTTGGTTGATGACGAAGAGGTCTACACTTCATCTTCTTTGTGAACTTATTTTTTAGCTTCAAGTCATTTCCCTTTATTGATTTTCCCTTCGCATTCTTGTAATTTCAGCTGATGAACTTATTATTCTCCTTTTTGGAGCCTACTCGCTCACATAGTGCCTTGTTAGCAGGCTACTTTAGTAAGGTATATATAAAGATTCTATTTTTGTTTGCATGACATTTTTGTCAATGTGGCCTATCTGACTTGCATGATACTCATTTCTATGCCATTTTACAGGTTGTTGTTTGCCTAATGATTCGAAAGACAGTTCCACTGATGAATTATGTTCAAGTAAGTAAAACATTGTGCTTTTGAAGTACAGTGGTAGATAGCTTATTCAATTTTAGGGAGGAAAAAAAAAGCTTGATTGATTTTTAAATCTAATCCCTATTATATCTGGAATTAAACAGTTTCTAGTCTGTTCAATAGTTTGGTGTGCATGTTGGATGGTATAGTCTCTTTGTGAAATCTTTAGTTCATGGTTCAACATAATTTCTACAGGCCCATCAGAACGTTTTCCGTCAGCTGGTTGATTTGATAGGAATTACATAACCTTTATATTAAACAGTTTCTAGTCTATTAGTTTGTTGTGCATGTTGCATGCTATGGTTTCCTTGTGAAATTATTCATTCATGGTTCAACATAATTTCTACAGGCCCATCAGAATGTTTTCCGTCAACTGGTTGATTTGATAGGAATTACATCCATTATGGAGGTAAACTTTTACCACTTTAGTTGTATTTATGACAATTCTGAGATCTTGCTGATGTGCTAGAATGGATTCTGAGATAAGTTCTTTTGACAGGTTTTGGTTCGATTAGTAGGTGCTGATGACCATGTGTATCACAATTTTATAGATGTGATGCAATGGTTAGCTGAGAGCAACTTGCTTGAGATGATTATTGATAAATTGAGTCCATCTGTAAGTAAAGCATTTATCCAGGTTTATGTTCCCTTAGCCAGCTTTTACTTGTTTGCTGTGTGATGCTTATGCACTTAGCTCTATGCCTTTTCAGACCGTTAAATGAGATTGAATGTAGCTACATACATTCTTTGATTTTTGGGGATTTTCTAATCCACAAGCCTGACACTGATCACTCTATGATTGCTAGTAGTGGTGTTGTGTTTGCTCCCAAAGTTTGTTTTCTGGTACATAGAAGATGTAATTAATGAAAAGCTCAATTTAGTATTCAATTTTTGTTTTGATGTTTGAATTTGTAGGATTTTAATCACCTTATATTTTGTTGCAAATTATCTCACAAATTTTGCTCTCCTATTTAAACCAGAGTCCTCCTGAAGTTCATGCCAATGCTGCTGAAACATTGTGCACAATAACTAGAAATCCCTCGTCTACTCTAGCAATTAAACTTTCAAGCCCAAGGTTTGTATTGCATGATTTTATGATATTTTCCTCTAATAATTGAATTAAATGATTATATATATATGTATATCCTCCCCTCTAATATGTGATTCTGATATAATTATTATATACATTTTATACTTGCAGTTATGTTGCCAAAATATTGGATCATGCACTGGAAGATTCACAGTCAAAGTCTAGCCTTGTGAATTCACTTTCAGTGTGTGTTTCGTTGTTGGATCCCAAAAGATCTGCTATATCATCTCCCCTTTTTCATTCTTTTCGAAGTCAACACATGTATGAGCCACCAATTCCTGTAAACCCAGACACTATCGGTGCAATGCTACCTAAACTCGGTAAGTCTAATTTGTTGTGTTTTTACCCGTGTTCATCATCATGGATTTGGTTTAGTTGTATTGTTATTCTGAATGTTGTGTAACAAAATAAGATGCTGCAACTATTCTTAAAAAAGGTTAAGGTTTTTAAATTTTGAAGTTTCATTGTGGATTTAATTCAGTTGTATTGTTATTCTGAATGTTTTGTAACATAATAAGATGCTGCAATTTTTTTAAAAAAAGGTTAGAGGTTTTTTAATTTTGAAGTTAGTTTTATAACTGTTTTCATTATTGAAGCTTTAAAAGATGTTGTCACTATGTTTTGTTTGGTACAAACAAATTGGTCAAATTATGATAAAGTATTCATATCAAATCATGTGTAAGATTGTTTTTTGTTTGTCTGCAGGTGAATTGCTTACGCTTTTGAATGTATCATCGGATGAAAAAGTGTTGCCTACTACATATGGAGAATTAAGACCTCCACTTGGGAAGCATCGATTGAAGGTTAGTTTTTATTGCTCTCTCAACCAATTATAGGGTAGTTGCTATTACCCATACCTAGGGTGAATTGTCCAACATTTGTTGGCTGCTGATTTGATCATAAATGTATGCGAATTTGTTTAATATAACAAGGAGGTAATGAATGTTTGATAAGGTACCTTGATGAAAATATGGATACTTTAGTAATCCCTTAACTAGGTTAGTGGTCTGGCCAGTCAATGTTGATTTCTTGTTCCAAAAATTATCTTTGCTGTCTATTTCAAAACTGTTTATGCAATTGTTCTATTCTTATGCAAGGTATTTCTAATATGAATTTTGAATATATTTAATTTTCTGACCTTTCTGCAATTTATTTTAGATTGTTGAGTTCATTGCTGTCCTTCTGAAAACTGGAAATGAAGTGGCAGAAAAAGACATGGTCAATTCAGGAACCATTCAACGAGTCATTGACCTTTTTTTTGAGTAAGCAACTATTACTTTTGTTTTATGTAGTGCATGTTTAGTTGTGTCAGAGTCAATGTGGATTCATGATCCACATCCAAGCTGAAGGTACTTTGAATGGATCCCATTTTTCACATCTGAAACGTGGATCCTGTGCTCCAAATGCCAAACCAAATATACACGTAGATGTTTAGAGAAACCTTTCATTTTTTTTAAAATTTGTAGATATAGAATTATTGCCTATCTTTACTGCCAACCTTTTTTGAACTAATTTGAGCATGCCTTGCTAATACAGGTATCCATATAATAACTCATTACACCATCATGTAGAAAGTATCATATTATCATGTTTGGAGAGTAAATCTGATGCCATTGTTGATCATCTTCTTCGGGAGTGTGACTTAATTGGAAGATTTCTCCAAGCAGACAAACATGCTATTCTATCTGCTGACAAAACTATGGTAAGTGGATGCTTAAATGCTTTGAATCGATATATTGGATGTTTTCATTTTCTTCAATGTTTGATAGAACCTATATGAAGTGCATAGTCAATCATCTCTACGTTGATGCCAAGTCCATTAGAACTGCCTTACTAAATTGTTTTATTTTGCAGCCAACAGTGCTTGCTGCTGGAAAACAGGCGCCACGGGCAGGGAACATTGGGCATATTACTCGAATTATTAACAAACTTGTTCACCTGGCACATAATCGAAGCCTCATACTAACATGTCTTCAGGTTAGCTGCAGATATGATATTTATAGCATCAGGAAAGCCTTGTAGTTTCTATAGTAATCTATGAAGCTCTGTGAATTATACTTTAAATTGCTTTTGTTGACAAATCTGCTTAGAGTTTATAACTTTTCTCCAAGACTTATCTGAAAGAAGCTTTTGGAGTCTGATAAAACACCAATTAGGGAAATTAATAAAATATAATATGAAAACTGAAATCACAGCAATCTACTTGCTATCCTAGTCACAATAGTCTCCAATCATACAGCAATGCACATGCTGTTCCAGAGACAAAAGTCTCCGACAGAGAGTATTCTTTGTTCTCGAATTAACTTCACTTTTCCTAATTACAAATCTTCAACCGGATATATTTACCTAATACATAAGTGCCAGCAGTTATTTTCCACACATAAATGCCACCTGTGCCGCTCTCTATATAGAGCTAACTACCAACAATTATTTTCTACACATAATCCTACAGTCTTTTATACATGCCTATTTTCTAAAGCCATTATTTTGTATGCATAACTGTCTCCAATAAACATCAAAGCTTTATTGCTACCATTGATGGCCCAAAAATTCCTATCTCTATCCAAGAAGCCATGAAAGTGAACATTGGACTGAGGCCATGAGAGGATATTAATGCATTAGAAAGAAACTAAATATGGGAGATTGTTAACAAACCAAGAGACAAAAGGACTATAGGGTGAAATGGATATTTACAGTGAAATATAAGGTAGATGAGACAATAGACAAATAACTAAGCCATATTTGTGACAAAGGGATACACTCAAACTTATGGAATTGACCATTAGGAGCATTTACTCTAGTGGAAAATATGAATTTAGTTTGAGTTCTTGCTTTTGCAACTTATTTTGTTGGAACTTACACTAGTTGAATGTGGAGAATGTCTTTGTGGAGCCTTGAAAAAAGTGTACATGGAGATTGTTCTTGGATTTGAAACTTATAGTGGAAGGAACAAGGTATGCCTCCTAAAGAAGGCCTTATATGGTCTTAAACAATCTCCAAGACATTGGTTTGAGAGATTTACAAAAGCAATGGTTTCCTTTGAATGCATGCAAGCAAAGCCAAGGAAATCATACTTTATTTATAAAGCATCCTCTTACAAGTAAACTCACCATACTGTTGGTCTATGTCGACAATATGATTATAGCAGCAGATGAAGAAAAAGAGAAATTGGCTCAATAGGAAAATTTGACAACCTAATTTGAAATGAAGGATATGAAAAAACTCAAGTATTTCCTTGGAATAGAGGTTGCTTATTCCAAATGTGCAATTTTTATCTCCCAAAGAAATGATTTACTTGATATCCTCAAAGAAACAAATAAGTTGGGATGTAAAACTTCAGTCGTTCCTATTGAACATAATCATAGAATTGTAAATGAAGAGGGTTCTTCTGTAGAAATGACCCACCCAATGTTAGACATCGATAGAAAACCCCTTATTTATCTATCACTTACAAGACCAGCCATTGTGCATGCAGTTAGTGTTGTGAGCCAATTATGCATGATTCAAGAAATGACACATGCATTGATAGAATTCTTTACTACTCAAAGTCAAGCCCAGGAAAGGGCTTACTATTAAGGAAAGAAGACACTCACTGGAAATATACAATGATGCAAACTATGGTGGTTCTTTTATTGACAGAAAATCTACCTATAGGTACTGTATGTTTTTTGGAGTAATTATTGTAACTTGGAGAAGCAAAAAATAAAAAAGAAAATATCTTGTTCTAGTGTAGAAGCTGTGGTTTGAGCCCTTGCTCAAGGTATGTGCGAAAGACTCTTGATAAAAAGCATACTAGATGAACTTAAAATAATTGTTGACATCTTGTATTGTGATAACGTAACAAGTCAGCTATGAACATTGTTCATGACATGTCATCAAAGATAGTCTTGATAGAGGTCTTGTGGTTACAACCCATAGAGGATCTTCCTTAGGGCAGAGTCCAAGATTTTATTGGAAGGTTGGGAATCATCGATGTCATTTACCAACTTGGAATGTTGTAAAAGCGGATTATTAGGATGAAAATATCGATAATATCTCATTTATTAGGAGAAAAAATATTTAGAAATTTGGTATTCAATTCAACATATTTTTATTTTCTTATTTTAGAGAGTTTGATTGTGACAAATAGAGTTGGTGAGAATGTAATGTGTGATGGTTACCAATAAAATAATTCTTTATTTCCTTATGTAGTTCAGGTCATGACATTTTTTTTGTATATTTGCTGTTATTTTTTCTGTCTATTTTGTTTTATGTGAAATCATGAACAATCTAACATGTACTTAGAAAGATTATTCTTGCATCTATGATATTGAAGCTGAACTCACATGTTGAAGTTATTATGCTTTGATAAACTTTAAATATTTCAACCTGATATGTTTAATGTCTGCAGGAAAATAGTGAGTGGAATGAATGGCAAACATCAGTTCTTCAGGAGCGTAATGTAGTTGAGAATGTTCACCGTTGGGCTTGTGGGTAAGCTTTTATCTAAAGCTAAATGCTTAGCAAGGGTTGAATTGGGAGGTTCAACAGCTCCCATTGTAAAGCTTGGTGGGTTTGATTTGGTTGTTGCAATATAATTTACAGGGGACTAAACCATGCCCTTACATTCAGTCTTGTGACCAAAAGTGAGGTTATTTTGGTTTATAAGGTTTGGAGGGCTTGATTTCAGGGATGCTGTTAAATATATAGAGCAGTGGATGTAATTGTTTTGTTGTAAATTATTATTAACTATCAATGTCTTTTGTTTGTGTTATATCTTTACTTTGTTATGTTCTGGGTCTTTCCTATTTTAACTTGTCGTTTTATTTTTCTTTTTTCCTTTGTACAGACGTCCCACTGCTTTACAAGATAGGATGAGGGACAGTGATGATGATGACCTTCATGACAGGGACTATGATGTTGCAGCTTTAGCAAATAATTTGAGCCAGGCTTTTAGATATAAAATTTATGGGAATGAGGATAATGAGGAGGTTTGTAGTAGGGCATCTCCTCCTGTGCCTCTTTTGGCTTAGACCCTGCAACTTGAATTCTGGACTAATGTTTTTGTTGGCTTGGTTGCAGGAACGTGGCAACCTTGATCGAGATGATGAGGTAGTGGTGCTGTTTACTCTTGGTTACGGTTATAATTTAATTTGATTGTGTGGATCTTGAGAATCAGTCTGGCTCTTTGTTGCTGAGTGATATGTTAACTAATTTGATAACTTAATCGATTATGATCTGTGCAGGATGTCTACTTTGATGATGACTCTGCTCAGGTAGTCATATCATCCCTCAGACTCAGTGATGATCAAGGGAGGTGAGTCAATTTATCATCACTAGAAATAGAGCGTGCTTTCAATTTCAATTGCTTATAGATCTTTCTCCAGTTAGGAATTTCTTCACTTTTACTCATCTTCATCCTTTTTTTGGACTGTTATTGATTAAAAATGTTCACACCCTGTGATAGAAATAGAATATGCTTCCATTTCTTTATCTGAACATATTTTGGTTTTCTTCCCCATGACATGGCTCCTTGACTGTACTTATGCTCTTCTCCCCATCATATGCAAAATTATTGTGAAAGAAGTAGATAGCACAAGGACCTATGTGGTTAATTCCCCCTCTACGTTTTTGCTTTCACGCAGAATATAGAAAATTAAGAAATTATTTTAATTTTGTTTCGCAGTAGTCTGTTCACAAACTCCAACTGGTTTGCATTCCAAGATGACAGAATTGGTGATGCAACTGGGGGCACAACATCGTCTGAGATGATGGACGAGATAAACTTGAATGGTGCTGCAAATGGTGGTAACAGTAGTGATGATGAGGTAGTGGTTGGAGAGGATGAAGAATTGACTGAAAGCACAGATAATCTCAATGGTACATCTAACTCAATCACAAACTTAAATGGTGGAACTGGTAGTGATTCCATGAATGGAGACGCCTTGAACTTTGAAAGCAAAAAGGCAAGTGCTTCAAATGATATGGGATTCTTCAGGTTTGAGGCATCTGACAATGAAGAGTTGTTTGGGGAGAGGCCTTTGCCGGAGTGGGTTGGATGGGGTGATCCATCAGATGTTCAAGATGCTGGCTCAAGCATGAATCCATTTGTGGACCATGATGATTCTTCTGTTAGCAACCTTTATACCAAACCTCAAATAGGTAGCCCAAATCCTAGTCCTTCTTCAAATGGGGACTCTGTTCCTTCAAACAGGTCACTAACCCCTAAAGATTCAATTGATGGGTGTGTTGACACTAGTCAAAGATCAATGGTAGTACCATCACTCTTTGAAGAAGATGTTGAATTTGTAGGTGTAGAATTAGAAGGTACCGAGAAGGCTATGGAACAGGCTTTGAAAGAGGGGATAGTTGGAGAGGCAGGACCGTTGAAAAGAAACATGGTTTCTAAAGTGCCAGAAAAAGAAAGTTCTGATGAGGGTGGTCCTGGAATAAAGGAATTCAATGATGCAAATTACTGGAGGGTTGACCAGGAAGTTGCTGTTCTGGAGTGACATGGACATTATGGTAAATCTTGTTTGTATCAAAAGTTAGACCAACACCAGTGGACCCTATTCTTGGTTCGCAGGAGCGAATGCAGCAAATTAATGTACAGTATATTTTTGTTTCAATTATGCCCTATTTCTGTTGTTCACGCTAATTAGAGATTAAGCTTGTTTGTTATTCTAAGTTTTGCCTCTTCCTGTAAGTGATTTATGGGCTTTCCCTCATTTATCGAATTTATTCTGCTCTTCATTTTGGGCTCATTTCAACATTGATGATGATTTGCCATCAGGTATGTAGCTGTCAGTAAATGTTCCCTTGGAGGACTTGTTTTTAATTCGTTGAGGACGCTATGCTTAATTAGTGTTGTGAAATGCATTATGGAGGATATACTCTCATAATTTGCTTGCCAATGTGATTGTGTATTTTTATGTTTTCGACATGGTGAATTTTGCCAAGTCTCTGCAAACACCATGGTAACGCCGGCATCTGGTTAATGAATCGGCTGACCAATGAGCCATAGAATTGCTCATTTATCATTTTATCAAGGTAACATTCTTCTAAGCATGTGGTCCGCACTTTGGTCGTCTTCAGGTTTATTAGAATGAAAAAATATTTGTTGGGAAGATTTGGTCATTTATCTCAATGCCTTACGTTATTAGTCATTATCTTTTGGTTAAGAGATCTGGTTAAAAAATAATTCAATTCGTAGCTACTGGTTCATCTCATGATTTTGAACAAATTAGATTCCAACTTTGATTATTTATTTATTTATTTATGAAAAAGCTAATTAAGTAAAAAATTATTATTATATTTCAAGGTGTTAATTTTTTTATTAACAAATGTTCTTCATCAGTAAAACTCGTAGCATAGATA
>Ga0123341_1004558_pt1 | contig 12178 bp, 10 predicted proteins | sample Turbeapinknodule_FD_89959 | JGI IMG/M metagenome (GOLD analysis project Ga0123341, IMG submission 89959) | Root nodule microbial communities of legume samples collected from Mexico - Turtle bean Mexico pink nodule | ecosystem: Host-associated > Plants > Roots > Nodule | place: Mexico: Nepantla... | reverse complement strand
TTATTAAGTTTTAGGTTTAATAAAATTATCTTAATCATCATGATAATTTTTTTAATTTCATTCTACAATTTTTGAATGTCTTTAATTAGGATTATAATTTTAAATAACGAATTAATATAATTCGTTTAAAATTATGATGACGACATTTTTATAGTAACACGTGAACACGTGTTAATTTCGTCACATCAACTTTTGACAAAATTATTCATGCTATTCAAACTACAGGAATCAAATTGAAAAAATATATTACAGAAATAAAAAAGAACATTAAATATAAATTTTATAGATAATTAGTTATATATCATATTACATATAAATTAAATTGTTAATATTGATTTGTTAATAATACTCTACTGCAAATTACAATTTTAAAAAAAGTTGAAGAATATTTTATTGTAGTAAAAATACATGGAATAAAATAAATAAATAAAAGGCTTTTTAATTGTTTCACTGAAACAACACAAAGGAAATGGCGTTCTCTACAGTCAACCTCACCACTGCTCCCTATGGCTCGTGGAAGTCCCCCATCACCGGCGACGCAGTCTCAGGCGCCACCAAGGACCTCGGCGGCACCGCCGTGGATGGCCGTGGCCGCCTCATCTGGCTGGAATTCCGTCCACTGGAATCAGGGTAAGTAAGGTCTTTCAATTCTCTGTTATTTATCTTCTTTTTTTTCTATATGAAAGAGAAAAAGAGAGTGAAAAGCACTTTTGGAGAAGTTAGAAGTGCAAAAGAGTCAAATGTTCGCATGAAGCTTAACTAAAATGCATTGTTCTACATTTCTTTACCTTTTTTAACATTACACTTTTGTTTACTTTCGGCAAAAAACGTTTTTCGTGTTTATATTTTTTTTATTAAATATGATTATTATACATATTTTTTTTTAATATATGCTTTATCATAGGTTGAAATTTATTACAAAAACGAAAAAACAAAAAAATGTAAAACTAATTGAAATTAGTAAATTTGAGTAAAATTCAGTGAATAATAGAAGACGAATTTAAAAGAGTGGGTATACTTCTTTAACCTCATTTTTATATGATACATATTTTTAAATTAATTTATTTTGAAACTAAAAATTGAAAAGAAAAATAAAACTAAAAATATCCTAAACTATTTTTAAAAAGCTAAAAACTGATTTTATTTTTTAAAAATTTTGAAATTTATATCTAAAAACTATCTTTAACTGGACCTTAATTTTGTATTCTATTTTATCCTATCCTGCTAAAAGGATATGGCCACCCTAACTGGAATTGTAATGCTTTGTTCAGGTTAAAGAAAAGAAAAAATTGTAAAGAGAAAATAAAAATCAAATTTTTGCTTTTAAAATTAACTTTTTCTTCTTCTTTTTAATCAAATAAAAAAATGCATTGATTTTCATATTTTTGTTTCCTTCCAGCATTTTTCTGCACACATTCTAATGGGTGCAAAATAGTTTTATCTTAATATTTTCTTAAATAAATATGAAAGACTACATCATTTTTTTAAGTATAGCACCTAAATATTTCTAATCACTCTAATAAAATATTGTTACATTTTTATATAGTTAATCTTAAATATTCACCCTTTTCATATGGAATTTGCATGTTGACTCTTTTTGGTTTGGTAACTCTTTTTTGGTTCAGGCGTGGAGTTCTTGTTCTTGAGCCAGAAAACACAGGAGGTGAGGCTGTGGATATTACTCCTAAGGAGTTTGGAGTGAGAACTTTGGCTCAGGAGTATGGAGGTGGTGCTTTCACTGTTTCAGGGGATGTTATCTTCTTTGCAAATTACAAAGATCAGAGGTTGTACAAGCAGTCCATCAGTTCTCTGGGTGAGTATTGCAAGCATAAATTTTCATTATCCAATGCCATATTTTCCAATGTTGTTATATTGTTGCCATGAAATGACATGTTTGTTGGTGCCCCTTTGATCTGATGTGTAGTTCCATCTATGTTAAATTTGACTTCTATGAGGTAAAGGTAAAGTAAATAATCTGAATTAATTGATAAGAAAATCAAAGGTTAATATTCCCTCATTATCTGGTGTGAATATATACACGTAATATCAACAATTGATTTTCTCGTCAATATCCAGATTACTTAATTTATTCTCTAAAGTGAGTTGCTCAATCTAGAAGAAGAAAGCGTGTGTTCAAAATAGTATGGTAGTAGCATTCATCTTCCTGATAACTAACTTAGGTTACATATCATTTGATTAATCTAGGGAATATTGATTTTGCATTATGATAATCTGAGAAGGTGTATGTTAAGCATTGTTTGCATTTCATTGCTTGAATTTTATGGTTCATTGCCTTGTAGATGAGCCTCCTGTACCACTCACTCCGGATTATGGTGGACCTGTAGTCAGCTATGCTGATGGGATATTGGACACACGATTTAACCGTTTTCTTAGTGTTAGGGAAGGTAAGAAATCCACTATAAGTTTATCTTCAAGGCTCATGTTAGCTTGTTCCCACAGTATTGTTAAATCATTCATTTATGTGATCATAAATGCTTAATCATGTTTCTAGATCGTCGTGAAAGCAGTCTAAATCCACCTACAACTATTGTATCCATAGCACTTGGCAGCAAAGATGTTCAGGGTAAAAGTTTCTATCTTACTAGTGTGTTTAACTTGTGGAGAGGTTGAATGAATATCGCTGATGAGTATTTCATTGGTTCTCGTCCAAGGTTTTCAAAAGTTTGTTATTTTCAGTTGCTTGAGGGTTGTTTTCATTGTGAGTCAGTTATTTGATATGATGTCTGACTCGGTTATGTGACATTCAGAACCAGTTGTGCTAGTTGGTGGGAGTGACTTCTATGCTTTCCCACGTCTAGATTCTAAAAGTGAAAGAATTGCATGGATTCAGTGGAATCACCCCAACATGCCATGGGATAAAACAGAACTTTGGGTTGGCTATATTTCTGAAAATGGGTGAGCATAAATCTGTTATTATGGCACTACTAAGTTATAAGAATAAAGATAGTTTGCTTAACATGTAGCGATGTAGATGATATATTCAGTTCTTTTCTGAATAATCCAACTCAGGTCTAATATTTTGTTGATTATGCAACACCATATGGTGTTCCCCTTTTCATAATTAAGAAAAGGATGCAAGGATTACTTGGTTTTTATCCACATTTCAAATCTCAACTATTAGCACAACTTATCCATCCTCTTATCTCCAAGAACTATATATATACAGGCTCATGCATAGATTTTATTCCCTCTAAAAGTTTTTCCTCTTTACCCTCCATTTTGTTTCCTGCTTTGTATCCTGGATCTCGTTTTCAAGTTCTACATGATAATCGGATTACATGTTTTTAGTATATGCATAGTTCATGTTTCAACTTAAAGCTTAATTATCTCATGGTTTCCTGCAGTGAGATCTACAAACGAGTTTGTGTTGCCGGGAATGATCCTTCACTTGTAGAGTCTCCAACTGAGCCCAAGTGGTCCTCTGAGGGTACATAAACCAGCCTTTTCGTAAACTCCCTACCCCAAACAATACTTAGTAGTTTATTCAACCAAAAGTTGACATATTAACTGTAACATCAATCATTTAGCTTTGTTTAGTAAATGTTTCCTTTAGATTGTCAAGTCATGATAAATTTTGTTGAGTAAATGTTTTCTTAAGATCATCAAATCATGATAACTCCAGACATAGGCTCAGGATCCTTGATCTATGTTAATTTGTGACCTATTAATGTTCCATAATTTCGAACTTTTATGTTTTTACTTTCATGGTTCTTACTCACGTTGGTTTCTATTCACATTGATGAAATTGATTTTAAACTTAGGACCAACTCCAATAGGAACATTTATTTTGATCTTTCTGTGCATTCTGGTTATTATATTTTATGTGACTATGCAGGGGAGTTGTTTTTCATCACAGATAGGGAAAATGACTTTTGGAATATCCACAAATAGGTAATTTTCATTCACCTATTATTTCTCCAAGCCATTAATTATGTGTGGCAGTTTTCAAGAACTTCTGATTTTCTAATTTTTGCATTAATAAATACTCTTTAATACACTGAATAATTTTGAAATCATGATGTTCAGAAGAAGGATTCGTAGTTAACTAGATGTATTTCCTGCTGATAAAATATAAATTTGCTGGTTTTGAAAAAATATAATTTTCTATGAGTTTTTTATTTAGATGTGTATGTGAGTGTATTTTGCATTGGAGTCCAATTTTAATTTTCCAAATTAAGATGTTGATATCATGTTAAGAAAGTAGAGTTTAAGCCTACTTTATCTTCACAAAACCAGCTTATAAGATGAGATTTGGACTTTACTTGTATTTTATGATTTAGCCATATTGCTAGTCGATGTGAGATTTTTAACAACAATGACAAACTCATTTTCTTTAAATGGCTAATTTCAAAATAACAATAAAAAAATTGAAGGCTTTTTACGTAAACACAATTTTTTAGCATGATTCATTCTAGTAAGCTTCTTTTGGGGCTTGATCCACTCAGTAAGGTTCAGGTCAAATTAGTTATACAAATGCTTTCTGTTGATATTTTATTCTTCATATGATCACTTGTTCTTTTTCTGTTTGGCTTGGATTTCCCTGTGCAAAGGATGGTTATGACAAATAATTCAGTTGCAAGCATGCTTGACTGTCTTTTCTGGTTGGACATGCTGTAGCCACTAAAACTTGATTAATTACGTGCATTTGACTTTTCCTTTTCTGACTTCTATAATAATTGACAGCAGATTGAGTCTGAGAATAAGGTCGTGTCAGTTTATTCTTTGGAAGCTGAGTTTACAAGGCCACTGTGGACTTTTGGTGTGAATTCTTATGAATTTGTTCAAAGTTCTCAACAGTTAATTGCTTGCAGTTACAGGTAATTCTAAGTCTACTACTTATAATTTGTGTGGGTGTGTGTCCAAATTGGTAATTCAATTCAAAGTTTTGGTTTTTGTAGGCAGCATGGAAAGTCATATCTGGGTATTGTTGATGTAGAGGGCTCAAAGCTAACTGTGATTGATTTCCCTTACACAGATATAAATAACATAGTAACTTCCAAAATTGCTTCATTGTTTTTCTCTTTATGACTTTAAATAAATTCTTGAAATGCATTAATAATCTTAGTTGTTGAATCATTTCATTAGGCGTCTGGTAATGATTGCCTGTATGTGGAGGGAGCTTCTGAGGTTCTTCCATCGTCAGTGGCCAAGGTACTTTACTATTCCACCAAGGATTTTAAATGGACAACTACAACACCTAAATTGTGGTGTGATTTTATATCATATGAATTGCTGCAATGCATCTGTAACATAGCCGCAACAGGGTCACAATAGAACTAACCACAACAGCAATTGCAATTTAGAATTTCAGCCATCATTGCATTTCATTGTTATTTCAATCCACCCCATAACAACTCTCTTGCTTTCCAGGTGACTTTTGATGATGATAAATCAAAAGCAGTGGATTTCAATATTATCTGGTCCTCATCCCCGGATAGTATAAAGTATAGTTCATACATCAGTAAGCCAGAGTTGATTGAATTCCCAACCGAAGTTCCTGGTCAAAATGCTTATGCATACTTTTATCCACCTTGTAATCCTGATTTCCAAGCTAGTGAAGAAGAAAAGCCTCCGCTATTATTGAAGAGCCACGGTAAATCTGGGTCCTGAATCTGGAATTATCACATTCTATTTGTTTGTATGATCAATTAGATGCTGAAAATAGGGTCTTCCCTTTGCATCCAACATTGTAGCTTAATTTCTAGTGATCTACTTGATAATTGATAGTGAACTGCCTATAAGTGTATGTTAATGCTGCTTATGTTGTGAGAGCATTGTAATGAAAGTGACAATAGTAATTTTGTGTTTACATTTTTTAATACATATTGTCTTTGGTTCAATTATATCTCGTGTCAACAGGACGGTACTCATGATTTTGTCGGTCTTTGCATTAGTTCGTTTTAAGTTTCTCATTGTAACAATATTGACATTAATATTCTTAATTTAATTCAGTTGTTTCAAAACAAGTTTGTCTAAAATTTCTTAATTGAATTCAGTTTTACCTGGTTACTGCTTTCATTGCACTTAATTACTTTTGTCAAAGTTGTCATGTGTGGGTTTTCTCACTCTAATGGCTTCATGCAAAAGAAACTCTTATATGTACGTTACTTTATTTTGAATATTTCAGGTGGCCCAACTGAAGAAACTCGTGGAATTTTAAATTTGAGCATTCAGTATTGGACTAGTCGAGGTTGGGCAGTTGTTGATGTTAATTATGGTGGAAGCACTGGTTTGTTTCTCATCTTGTCTACTACTAGTTTTATACCTCCTTTTCTCACAGTGGAAGCACTGGATTTTGTTTTCATCCTTTCTTCTTATACTTTTAGTCCCTATAAAATTTGTTTTTTAGTTTTGGTCCTTGATTTATTTGAGTCTCTGGAAACTATTCATTTTTTTCCTGTCACAATTAAATATTTTACTTGTAGCCTGCTTTAGTCACTTTGACTTGTTTAGAAGATGAAACTTAGTTTTTCTGTCTTTCATACTGTTTGGAAGGTTATGGCAGGGCATACAGAGAACGACTTTTAAGACAGTGGGGAATAGTTGATGTTAGTGACTGTTGTAGTTGTGCTACATATTTGGTAATTGTTACCTACTTTTTTGGTTGATGGATCTGTTAAGCAAAGGGGTATATGATATATTCTACTATCTAGGTGGACAGTGGAAAGGTGGATAAGGAGAGGTTGTGTATAATGGGTGCCTCTGCTGGTGGGTATACCACCTTGGCAGTTCTTGCTTTCAGAAATACTTTTCAGGCTGGTGCTTCTTTGTGTGGAGTGAGTGCATCTTCTGATTCTCCTTTTTCCCATTTATTCCCGTTGAGTAATTCATTGTTCTAATGATTATTACAAAATTTTGTTATTACAATAGTTTTAATAGATTTAAGGAATGAGTTTTAATTGTTTATAAATATATATACCTTTATAAATATATATACACTATCAAGTATAATACAGTATATGTTAACTTCAGCAAAGAATATAGCTATTGTTGTGCCTCTAAATGAATTGAGTGGAGTCATACTATTGAACTTTGATTTGATTTAAGAAAATTAGATACACAGCTTGATTCATTTATTTCAGCAAGTCAAATTAAAAGTATGAGCTTTTGTTAAAAAAAAGCATAAATTTAACTTATTTATAACTTTATAATAGACTCGTTATTTTTGTTGAACTTTCAAAATTACCTCGTTTAAATTATCAAGTCAATCTCAAGATTGAGTTTGCTTATTTAAATAAACAAATAAACTTGAACAAGTTGATGTAGAATATTTCAATTCCATTCATTTAAATCCCTTACTATTTTCGTTCCAATGGTTTATTTGCCAATGGGGGTCTATTGAACAGATAGCTGACTTGAACTTGTTGAGAGCAGAAACACATAAGTTTGAATCCCATTATGTTGAAAATCTAGCTGGTAAGTCAACAATGACCCTTTAAGGTACATCTAAATTTGTTGGTTTATTGTTTCATTTGGTGCTCAAACTATCTGAACTCAACTGGTTGCAGGAGGTGATAAGCAGATGTATGAAAGATCCCCTATCAATCATGTTGATGATTTTTCTTGTCCCATTATAATATTTCAAGGATTGGAGGACAAGGTTAGTAACAGTGTTATTATTATTATTTCCCTTACCATATCTAACATTTGAAGGACCATGAATGTAAATTGGAAATTGTCACCTTTTCAACTAAATCTACATATAATCTTCAAAAATCAAGTTGATCAATCTATGAACTGCAGGTTGTGCCACCGGATCAAGCTAAAAAAATATACCAGGCAGTGAAGGAAAAAGGTGTGCCAGTTGCTCTTGTTGAGTATGAAGGAGAACAACACGGTTTCCGAAAGGTGTGTTCTGGTTTAGTTATTTATCTTTTGGAATGAAACATTGACCTTATGCAGTAATGTGCTGGTGCAGGCTGAGAACATCAAGAATACAATTGAACAAGAAATGGTCTTCTTTGCACGATTGATTGGGCACTTTGATGTTGCTGATGATATTACTCCTATCAAAATTGACAACTTCGATTGCTAATGGCTTTTCCAGAGGTACTGATGTTGAATTTCTCTGTAACTATGTAAAAGAAAGTCCTATGAGCTCTGCAGTAACTGAGGAACTCTGCAGTAACTGAGGAACTCTGTTGAAAATTCTTGCCCCAATGAGCTTCTTCTGCCACATAACCATAGCAGCCCTCTGTAGAGAGTCTATATTAATGCTCATTGGAAAGAAGATTGTGCTGAGTTTCTACTATACTTTTATCTTGGAGTTCAGTTTAGTAGTGTATCTAGTTTTCTAATTATGAATTTATGTTTTGTAAGTGTTTTCAAGATACTCTATATGTTTGTTTTCTACAGTATCAGTCTTGTGTTTTCTACAAACACAAACTACACTGATATACTGTTGTTGGGATTTTTCATGTAATAAGCAAATCATATTTCAATAACAATAAATTATAAATAAATTTATACAAGACTATATAACATCATCTTCACTCTCACAATACCCATACAAACTCACCAAAGAATGAATGGTAGTGCTCAATTGCTCAGTGGAACTGATAATTTAAATATTTTTTAATTTTCTAAAACGTCTTTTAAACACAAAATCTTCTCTATATCTCATAAGAGAGTCGAATATGTGATAATTAATTTTAACACGTTGTATGGAAGAAGCCTAAAATATTATACAAATCTACGTGTTGTTGCATTTATATCATATGCCTTAATTAGTCATCTTAAAATTATATATTTCATAATTATTTCTTAATATAAAAATGTTTTATACATTGAATGCATTAAAAGTGTATACTTTTAAAATTAAAGTTTTATGTACTTTGGTGACATGACATGTGAGTTTTGTATTTGCTTGAAACATCAATTCATCTTATCCGAAACAATTGCGATCCGACCCCGCATGCGTGCAATGCGACGTCGTTTCTGGTGAGGAGCGAGTAACAGAAAAAAATATCATTTCTATCTCTCAAAGAGCTGCGATTTGTTGTTGAGGCAAAAAGAATGGCTTTTTCTGCATCCCTTATGCAATTCAGCAGCGTCTCTCTTCTCCACTGTAATCTGAATAATCCCTCTTCGTTACTTCTCTCTGGGTTCCCCAAAACGCTCTTTGGTTGTGGCGTTTCCCTCAAACTCAAAGGGAGTTCAGTGTGTGGGAGAAGAGTGAGAGGTGGGATTGTGAATGCCTCTTTGGTGGAGGCTCCAGTTTTGTGGGTTGGAAGAATTTGCATCTTCTATGCCCTTCTTAAAGCTGGCTTGGCTGGATCTCAAGCCAATCCACTTGTCTCAGGTGCCAAACCAAATTAATTAAAAAAAAAAATTGTTACATTTTTCTCACCCTTAATTTGGAAAAGGGCATCATTTTTATGTGTTATGTGTTTTTTCTTTCTTTCAGATTTGGAAATTGGGGAGAGTAATGATGAATCTGAAGTTGCTGCTGGTGCTGGTGACTTGGGTTTCTCTAAATGGGCCCAGACCATACTAGGAAAACCAGGTCTGTCCAATTCATGTCTGATGTACTTGTTGCTCATGTTCCCTTAGTTGTGATAGCTTCTTATACAACTGTGAATCTTTGTAATGGATTGAAGCTGGTTTGATTGTGCTATGTGTTAACATATGGGGTGAGTTGGTCAGTGAGGTGAAGGCTATTCTGATTAAGTAACCATTGTTTAATGGGAATGCTTGTGATTTGAAGACTTTTGGAAGGTAGTATAGGATCCATTTGGGTTATTGGGTGGTATTATATCTGGAAATGTTTTGGAGACTTGTTAGGAGGTCATTACTTGGTTTATACTACTTTTTTGGGCGAGCTCAGGGTAACTTATCTCTCCAGGTTAACTGAGACATGTTTAAGAGACTAACATCACTTAACAAATGTTCTTTCATACACATGACATCTGAAGATCAAACATTGACCACATGCTTAATAGTGTTTGTTATCTATCAAACATGTCACACCATGTTGGTGGGTATTGGGTTGCATGATACTTGATTCAGTGTTTTGGAGACAAGTGGAGTGGACTACTGAGGAGAAAGGTAGAGGACTCAGAACGATCTCGTATGCTTGGGACATGTGCTCACCAGAAGCAATTGGCTAAGGATGTTCCAATGTTTTGTTATTCCCTCAGTCACTGGTGAGGAAGCAAGAGAGGCAAGGAAGCTTGATTTGGCCATGCATTGATCCTCATTCCTTTGGAAAAGTCTCAACTTGATGGAGATCCATGTGACCTTCACTATAAAGTGGTTTTCAATTCAACCCTTTCTAGGATCAGGGGTATTAGTTTCTTATTTCCAAATGAGAAAGGTTAAATTGGTTTAATATTGATGGTCTTTGCTGCCTTGGATTACTGGTACTTGTAACATGTTTAAGCTTGAGGGGGCTGTCAAAACATTTTAGGGTTATTGGTCTTATTATTAATGGTTTTGGGCTTGTACTATTAACAAGTCCTTAACCTAAATAAGTGCATAAATAGTACTACTGGATTAGAATATTCCAACACCTACCACCTAGTCTTGTGTGTTATTGTTAGTTGCCTTACTTTCATTTTCCCTTTCTCTACACTTTGAATGCTTGCAAAGCCAATGTGTTTCCTTATCTCTGTCTTCTCTCTTACTATTGATGATGTTGTTTCAAAGTACATGTTTTCATTTTTGTGTATTTGTCTATGATCAGCAAAGGAAGCTGCTACTGGAAGGAAATTGGTTAGCAAATGGCATCCTACCACAAAGGGTACACTTAGAAGGAACTATAGAGTTCCATCCAAGTCCGAAGGGCGAAGACTGCTTAAAGCTATTGCATCTCTATTATCAGATGATGACCACTTTGTTGATGCCACTTCTCACAAGGTCTTAATTAATTTTTCATCAGCCCTTTCTTCTGTTTTTTCCATAATTTGATTCAAGACATGCTTGACTTACATGTTGCTAATGAAAAACCATTATAGGGTTGTCAAATCCGGAGGGAAAGTGCTCATGGAGAAAGTGTGTGTTGCAACAATGTGAGAGCTCTTTTTGATGAGCTTCCAACTCCCCATATCATTGTGGAAATCACCCCTTTTCCTGCTGGACCCCTTACTGACAGGGATTACATTAAAGCTGAGAAACTTGAGAAGACTCTCAGATCTAGTCCTTCTGTGTGATGTTTCTAAGAGTTCATGTTTTCATGTACATATACTTGCTAGCTTGTATATACGGACATGATAAACAGCAATTTGCATGCTTTTGAACTCTTCAACATTTTATTTTGAAGTGAATGATAGTCACAAATATGATCATGAATTTTTGTTTTCATATGGCACCAGTTATTTCAGTGTCTTCAGTTATCCTTCAATTTTAATTATTCCTACCTATTTTTTCTTTTTCTAATATATGTATTTCCACTTTTCAGTTGTTTCAATTTGCATAACAAAACAATCATTCTGTTAATTTATTGCAGTAAATTCTTCAGTCAAACGTACTTTTAAATTTATTAATAAAATACATCTATATTCCTGTTGTATTAATTGAAAGTGTATGAGTTCTAGAGATGTGAAAATGGTGAACCTTGTCTTGTTGCTGTAGAAATGCAACTTGTTAAATTGTTTGGATTAGTTTTTCATCAAGAACTTGATAGTTTACTGTGTATATATTGAGAACTGGGAGAGATATTTTCTTCTTCCATCCCATATTTTCTTCTCCCAAATTACCAACATGTCTATGTCATAACACCTTATTATAATCAATTTAAAATTTTAAAATTATAATACAAATTATGTAATCTAAAGTATAATGATATTCAAATTAATGAGCTTAAGATATGATTATGAATTACAGAATCTAGAATATGGTTCTGCATTAAAAATACAGAATCATTAGTTTGAAATATTATATTTCAAGTTATGAAATACTAAAGTCTGAAATATGATTTCAGATGATAAGATCTGAAATACTTAATAGATTAATAAATTATGTAATTTATAAATGTTTTAAACAGTAGAAATTCTAGAGCAATGGTATTTTTTACCATATATATTTTTAATTTCTATGAAAAATGAACGAGTTTGGATTTTGATTCTTATGACTTTTTTAAGTAATTTCATGTTGAAAAGCATAAATGCATTGTTTTCTTTTATTTACATTATCATGCAAAATTAATTAACTTCATTTA
>Ga0123341_1004557_pt1 | contig 12181 bp, 8 predicted proteins | sample Turbeapinknodule_FD_89959 | JGI IMG/M metagenome (GOLD analysis project Ga0123341, IMG submission 89959) | Root nodule microbial communities of legume samples collected from Mexico - Turtle bean Mexico pink nodule | ecosystem: Host-associated > Plants > Roots > Nodule | place: Mexico: Nepantla... | reverse complement strand
GTGGTGGTGGGAGTAGGGGTGGGGGAGTAGGAGAGAGGAGATGTTAGCGGGAAAAGTGGCAACGACGGTGGGGGAAGGAGGGAGTGGAGGGGAATGGTAAGAAGGAAAGAAAGATTTTTGCGGCGGTGGCGGCGACGAGGATGAAGAAGATGAAAATGGAAACTTGGGTAAATGGTGTTGCTTTTGGGGTTTCGGGGATAAAGCTGGAGGTTGTGTTGGAGGGGAAGAGATTCTGGGGAAGAGTGGTTGGTGAAGGACACGGCGAGGGTGTGAAGAAGGAGAAGATGAAGAAGAAGAAGAAAATGTGAGAAAGAAGAGAAGAATGTTGAAGAGTGTATGCATGGTGTTGGAGGGTGAGTGAGAGAGTGGGAGAACAATGTTGTTGTTGATAGAGTTAATGAAGTGATGAGATAGTGAGAGACTGGTGGGAGAAGAAGAAGAGACTGGTAGGAAAAGAAAGTGAGTAAGTGGTGAAAATGGTAGTTCTAGTTGTGTTGTTATGTGGTGTGTTAGTTCAGGATCTCATTATTCTCTTTCTTCTGTTGCTGTGTTTGTTTTTACGTTGGAGCAGTGAAAACACATGATGTTGTGTTGGAGGTGGGAAGAGTACGTGTACTTGTTAGGAGTGTGAAGAAGCTAGTATGAGTGTGAGGGTGGAAAATCTGCGTGCGGGATTTCAGCATGGTTTCTTAAAGGACAGTGACGGTGAAGAAGATGATGATGAATGTGAAGGTAAAAAGGGAATCGTAGAGTAGCGACGCTATTAATCTGTCTGAAAAGTTGCGATCTTTTTCTTGTCCTCATGCAGTGACGCTGATTTCTTTCTCACTTCTGTCCAACAATACTTCAAAACCCAGTTTTATCGCCTGTCGCGTGTTTCATCACCCAATATAATATTCTTTAATTTATTTTTTTTAATTATTGAGGGATGAATTTTGGAAGAAGAAAATGATACAATTTTAGAAAAAAAGAGAGTAAACAATGAAAATGTCTAGCTCAAGGAAAAGAGAGGGTAAAGTAAAGCTAAATAAAAAAAAATTATGAAAGTTTATATGATTGATAATCTTTTTAATTAATAAAATTGTAAATACATTGTTAGGCTAAAGTAAGTAAATGTGACAATTTAAAACTTTTATTATAGATTTGGGAAAAAAACTTTTTTTATAAAATTGGATGAAGTTGTGTCAGATCAAAACAATTTTAAGTGAGAACTCGTAGAAATGTGGAATGAATTTGTTGACGAAGACGAGGCATGATACATAATTTTCTGACTGATTTTGTTGAAATTATATCTTATTTACAAATTTATTTAATTATGTTAATTAACTAAAGTTACGTATGAATGAAAAACTTTAGTGCATAATAATACAACTGAAGTTATGTCACCTGTGTACAACTTTAGTTCGGTTATTTTATATTGAAATTGTGTCACTCATGCACAAGTTTAATTTTGGTTAAAATTTTTTATGTTTTTTTAAAAAGAAAAGAATTAGGTTAAGTTTTTTCATAAACAAAAAACAATTTTTTTTAAAGTTATTGGTGTATAGACTTTTTGATTGAATAATTTGCTAACATGAAGCGGTTAGGTTTTCTGAAATATATATTACTTGTGAAGTTTATTATTTGTGTAATTATGTTGTATTTTTTATGATAGACTTTAGTTCGGTTATTTTGTATTGAAATTGTGTCACTCATGCACAAGTTTAATTTTGGTTAAAATTTTTTATGTTTTTTTAAAAAGAAAAGAATCAGGTTAAGTTTTTTTATAAAAAAAAAAATCAATTTTTTTTAAAGTTATTGGTTTATAGACTTTTTGGTTGAATAATTTGATGACATGAAGCGGTTAGGTTTTCTGAAATATATATTACTTGTGAAGTTTATTATTTGTGTAATTATGTTGTATTTTTTATTATTTGAAGTGGAGAAATTTGTATGATTAAATTTAGCGAAACAAAAATAATGAAATAATATAAAATAACTAGAATTCATATAAATAGTGAGATTTTTTTATTACATAAATGAAAAGGGACTATTTATGGGAAGAGGAGTCAGATGGTGGTTTATTTCTCCACCTTTGTGGTTCATGGAGGCACAAGTTTGATTGTTTGGACTATAGTCAGTAGGTTCCGGTTGGTTTTGGTCAAGTGGTGGATTACCAAACCCCTGTGAAGGCAGGGAGGGATGATAACAATGCGACGGTAAGAGTGGACGGTATGTTGATGGAGGTGTCATGAGGGAAGTAGAAAATATGTTAGCCGTTGCAGAAAACATGTTTTCGTGTGAGGCAAATGTATGGAAACTCGGCAGAAATTGTTGGTGCAAAGGGTGGGGAAACATACTTTATTGATAGTCTGTGTACCAGGAACATATGAGTTGGTTGACCAAAAGGTTGGTGAGCACTAGAAGAAGGCCCAACATGATAGTTGTGTTAAGGAATTGAATATCGTTGTTGAGTCCTGGAAGAAGACCCAACATGATAGATGTGCAAGGGCTCTGAATATGGTTGTTGAGGGGTTACGATGTATCGTACTGTTAAAAAAAATAGTGAACTTTCTAAAAAGAAACTTCACAAAACGGAACATAGGGAGTTGAAACTTATTATGAAGAAGAATCTAAACTAATAGCTTAAGGGAGAGAGTTAAACCACTTGAAATCAAAATTAGTAAGTTTATGTTCACAGTGATTTCCTTTACTATAAATGTGTAAAGTCTTGAACTTCTTAGTCTCACAAAGCTTCATGCATTTTCTCCATTTTCCTCTAAGAGACTATGGGACAATCAAAAGAGAAGAATAAACTTGACACAACAAAGAAGAATCACACTAAAGCCACACATGTTTGTAACCACTAGCCCATGAGATCTCAATAGCCAAAATGACTCCTATAAATTTAAGCATAAAGATCATTTTGTACACCAAGAAAAAAAGTGAAGTTGCCAATCTAATCACCCCAACTGCCCCTAAGATACCACCATAATCAACATAACCCAAACAATTATAACTTTCTTACGTCTAATAGATGCAAGTTAAACCTGTGATTATATTGATTAAATATAATATAATTATCAAATAAGCGTTTACACTTCTTGAACATATAGTCCATAAAATTATATACAATCATATAATCCTCAAATATGCAAAACAAGGTATAAGAGCTTATTGTATTGATGTTAAACAAAGCTAGAAAGAACCTCCTCCACCAAAGCAAATTGGAGTCCAAATCAAACAAAAAACCAAGTATAAAGGAAAAGATTTATTTGACATAACAAAAATAGATAACATACAACCCATTATAATAATATTTTAAATTAAAAATATTAAAATATTAATTTATTGAATTATTAATTTTTTTTATATTATTTGTGGTGTCAACCTATCATACTCAAATAATAATGATAATGGAAAGTGAGGAACTTACAAATAGAAAAAATATAAGCAAAGCCAACAATCAAAAAAAGAAATTCATAACCTTAAAATTTATTGAGAATACTTAACATTACACACCAAGTCACAATTATTGAAAAAAAAAACATAAAATAATACACAAATATAATTGATTATGCAATAAAAAACAACATATAATCCATTTATTATGTGACTTATTTTTCATTTATGTTAACCACCTTAATAGATTATGGTTGTAATGTCATGCAAACATCATACATATTATGAAGCCATAATCAATTAACATGAAATATAAAAACTTAAACATCTTCACTATTAATTTCACATGTTAATTCATTATCAATTGTGGTCATCTATATATTCGATTATCTCACAACAAAAAACACATAATCAATTGTAGTTACATATCTAATCAATTATGATGATTCATGAATGCATGGATTAAAGACTAAGAAGAAGGCTCCAAAATAGAATAAAAAAAATTATATTTTGTACTGAATTTTTATTAGATCTTTATAACTATTTTTCTTTTTTAATTAGAAATTTTTATGTAGATATTTTTGTTTCCTAATTAGCTCATTCAACTCACTTCACATCAAAAAAATATGTTGGAGATCCCACATCGACTAGAGATTATAGCCTTACATAATATATAAGTGGGTGCAAACCTCATCTCATTGAACCAGTTTTATGGAATTGAGTTAAGTTTAAAGTTCACTTCAGTAATAAAATAGGTGTTAGAAAATGATTGACAACATTTTACTGTATAGATTCCATCAATTGTAATGTTGCTAGAATAAAAACATCTATCACTTTTTTTAAATTTAGTTTTTACTCTTAAATTAAGAAAAAAATGATTTTATGCATCCATAGGTGAATTTTAATATAATGTATTTTTTATTTCCCTTGAATAAAATATAAAGAGGTAAATAAGAAAAAAAGCTTAAAAACTTACTGTGTCAAAAAAAAAGATAATAATTATACACGATGTGTGTATCTGGTCAATGAAATGTCAGAAAGTGCAGGTACTATACGTCTAATGGTAACTTTATTTCAGACTTTCACCACTTTCGGACTTTTCATTGAATGGGTGGAACACTCATCCCCAATAGCTGTTGCTTTGCTCATAGTAGTAATAATTGTCTAAAGAATTCTTTTCAGACACTTCACTTTCTTTTTCTCATTATATTTTATTCTTTAAAACTTTACAAATGAAATAATGGGAAAATGCTACCTTTTGTTTATTTAAAATGACTACAAACATAATTTAATACCAAAGATAAACATATACATTGATTATTTACTATATTTTGATTACTTAAGAACATTTAAATCTTTTAATGAAATTATAATGATGTTTCTTAGTCTAAACATTATTAAAATTTGCATTAATAAAGTGGGTAATTCAAGGATTAGGGAGGGATTAATTGCTGAATTTGAGAAGTTGTTTCCTTATATATTCAATTTATTTTGCCACCCTTATTCTAACTTTTTGTTAAGTTGTTAGATTAATTAATAAATAAAAAATTAATTTAATTTTTTTATTGTACTATTTATTTTAATTTGATTGTTATATTAACAAAACTTCGATCAAGTTTCTCAATTTTATAAATATAATAACCTAATCTTGTAAGATTTAATCAAGTTCTTAACTTTTAAAATGTAACAAGTCACTTTTTCCAATATTGAAATGGGTTATCAATTGTTGTGATGTTATTAATAATTTGTTTATGGTTGTTCAGTGGTTTAGCATGTTTTATATTTATTACTGTTTAATGGTTTTAATATAGAGATTTTAGGGTTTTTGTTTAGTATTTAAATTTTATTTTGTATATATAAATTGACTCTTATGATCAAAATATCTTCTAGTCTTCTTTTTTTTATTAATAGGAAATAAATAAATTAAACAGACTCACTTAAGGGGTGGTTTAACTCTCATACAGAGCAAGAGAGACAAAAATACCTTTTTCTATACACAAACAAAAACCCAAAAAAAGATCGTTTACGGCCTACCCCAACATTACCAACTAAAGTGAACAAAAAGATCAAGAACCAACCTCGTCGCCCTATTAGTAACATTAAATCGAATGCATACATATCAGGGTTCTATACACCATTTACAGAATGAGAAACTCATTGATGGTACCTTTGAGGAGATCCAAAACCAAATCTTAACTCTGTCAGGGAAAAAACTTCAGAATGATCAATCACTCATCCTTTAAATAAACAATTATTCATCGGTCTCTAAATCTCGCTAACCAACGTGATCCAAACATTACCTATAATAAGATTAATTGAAGTAGACGCATCAAGAATTTTGAATTGCTCGAAGTGTGATCCAGAGACAAGAAGATCAATCGAACTCACTCCTAACCAATCGTAACAAAGATTCCAAACTAGTCAAGCAACTCTACATCCAAAGAACAAATGACTTGTTGACTCCTCTAACACCCTGCACAAGCAGCAAAGGTTGCTCTCGATCCCTACCCCTCGTCTCTCCAGATTTACCTTAGAAGCAATCTTGTTTTCAATCACCCTCCAAGCTGTGACATGAGTTGAAGGGAGAACCTTAATGCTCCAACAGATGCGAAATTTCCTTGACTCTCTCTCCCCTTAATAAACCGTATGTAGGCTTGACTGAAAACACTACTGACTCGTTATCCTTCCAAACCCATCTGTCCTCAATCTCCAACTCGAGCCTCTTACTGGAAATCACCTCAAAAAGCTGGTTTACCTGATTCTCCTCCTAAGCAAAAAGACACATTCTATTCCAATTTTTGAGAAAAAAAAAACCACATAATTCAGGTGCAACATAGTGTGTCCACAATATAGCTATTGGTCTTTCATTCAATGAAACTTGAGCAAGTCCGAAATCACATAAAATATTTTTTGGCTTCAAATCACAATGAAACAAACCGTAAGAAAAAATTTGATAATGTTAAAGGCTAAGATCATCATTAGCCAATTATTAGGAATTTTTTGCCAATATGGGTGTCAACTGCAGAACTACCACAATCGTGACTCCCTTTTCCAATTACTTCTGGGATTTCATACCTAATTTCTTGTCCATATCCGATAAAAAAAACTCTATCTTCTACTTATGATTTCAGCAAGCCTCTAATGACCATTTCACGAAGAAATGACTTAGCCTTATCAGTCTCATCCTTTTCAAAGAGTGCACAAATAATTATTTCAAAAGTTATAGCATTGGGCACACAACCATTGTCTTCCATCATGGACCATTAATCATAACATTATATGTGGATACATTGAAACAGTAGCCTTTAATCAACAAATCTCAAAAAGTCTCTTGGACATTCTTAATTCTACCCACTTTACACATTCCATCAATAAGTATCATAGAAGTGTACATATTCGACATCATTTTACTGAATAATTCAATTGCCTTGTCTAGACGATGGTTTTTGAATAATGCATCCAATAAGATATTGTAAGTGATTACATTTGGTTGTTGATTTCTATCACCCATCTCATCAATCAGAACCCAAACACAAGAGATTCTCCCAAATTTGCATAAACCATCAATAAGAGAATTGCAAGTCGTTGTATCAGGAACCACATTCCTCGTATGCATTTTCTAAAAGAGATTCATAACCTCATCCGCCATTTTACTCTTACATAATCCATTAATCATGATATTGTAGCTGTAATATTTTGTTATATGTATTTTTTTTTATTTTTAATCTAAAATTATATTTTATAACATATTATCAACATTATAATTCTATTTTACCGAGCTAGTTATGAACATGTCAACTTTTGCAAAATTTGAATTTGTGGCTCTTGATATTATAGAAAATAATTCTTTATCTTAGATATTAAATTTTGAAATAAATTTATATGTAATATCATTAAATAAATAAATTATTAGAGATATAAGATTAAAGTTGTGATTTTTCTTTGTTCCATGAAATGTTAAAATTTGAATATCATAAAATAATTTAAAGAAAGATGTTCTTACTGGATTTGGCGTTAGGTTTTTTGAAGTGTTGAATCTGAGTTGTTGGTGAAGACCGACTATCTCCTTGTAGGATTGTCGAGCTTTATCACCAAATGTCGAGTGAGAGTCCATTTGTAGAAGACTTTACGACGCTCAAGTCAGTAAGAGTATATTGATATCAGAGTAGTAAGTGAATATCAAGTATTAAGTGAGTGAAAGTACTTCTTGGAGTTTGTATTTATAGGTAGAGTTTGACTTCTATAACCGTATAGATAGGATGTCGAGTTTTATGGAGTCATCTCGAGATTTATGATATATCTCTATCTTTAAGTAGTTACAAAGTTTATTATTCTAATATGCAAGTGATTAATATAGGATAAATATTAATAGTCCAGTTTTTACGGGAATAAATATTACCAACCCAACTTTTACAGGTTGGAAGATATCCATGATATTAACTGGATATCAATAACCCAGGTTTCTTGGGTTGGGTAGTACATAAGTCCCCAAACTCAACAATCCAATTAGTAATATGTTTTAAGGTTGAGCTTTGCAACTGTTACAAGTATTCAATTATTTAAACCGAACTTTTCGACTACGTTCCTAAATGCAATAATAATTGGTACTACATAAATATTTGAGCTCATTAATGAAGGGTTTCTGGTTAATGATGGGTTATACCTTTTCGAGGTAGGTCTGACAGTTGGAAACTATGACGTTTCATTTGAAGATTTTCCATTTTTTTAAAAGTTTTAAACCTTATAACCTTCCAATTTTCCTTGATACATGTACTACCTTGTCCAAGAAATTTGGGTTATTGATATCCAGTTAATATCATGTATATCTTTCAGCCAGTAATAGTCGAGTTATTAATATTTATTCCGTAAAGACCTGGTCGTTAATATTTATTCTATATTAACCACCTACAGATTAGAATAATAAACATTATAACCACTTAAAGATAGAGATATATCATAAATCTCAGGATGACTCCGTAAAACTCGGCATATCTATAGGGTTATAGAGACACATGTCAAATTCTTACCATCTATAAATATAAAGCCTAGGGAGTACTTTCATTCATTCAATACTTGATATTCATTTACTACTCTGATATCAATATACTTTTACTGACTTGAGTGTCGGAGAGTCTTCTACAGGTGGACTCCCACTCAAAATTTGGTGATAATGCTCACAATCCTTCAAGGACAAGGACGATTTTCACCAACAACTCGGATTCAACACCTCGGAAGACCTAACCCCAAATTCGGTTAGAACATTTGGTGCCCACTGTGGGGCCTTAGTAAAAAATTCCCAGGACCACCAATCGTATGGTTTTCACTCAAAGACAAACAACAACTAGTACCACTCACCCTTCAGTGGAATCTTCCATCCTTGATGTAATCAAAACTCACATAGATACAGTTGTGTAGAAACGAAGGCACGATACAACAAGTCATCAATTTGGTTAAAAATAAAGAAGCCACAATGCAAACAACCCTCATGGGGATATGGAAGGACATGTAGAAAATGCAGGCTCTGCACCAAACAGAGCTTCAGAATATGCACGAGCAACATCGTGAGGAGATTCATGCTATTCGACATGAAATTCAAAACAAATCAATACAAAGATCTGAGCATCGACCTACCCCTAAGCAAAAGGGTGCTTTTCATCCTACCAGACAGAATGAACCTAAGCAAATTTCACATGCACCTAGCCCAAATCAACAACATGCCACACTAGGTGCTCGGATGCCCACTTATGGCACCCAACCTCACAGGAAATACCACCAAATCAAGGATCATTTGATATATGAGTGTTGAATGCATTTCACCCTTTCACAAAGGAGATTATGCAAGTTTAGTTCCACGATTATTTGAGATGGTTGAATATGGAGAAATTTTGATGGAACATCTGATCCCAATGCATATGTGAAAGCTTATTTCACGCAGGCCGACCTTCTCACAAGAGATAAGAGAATCCCATGTAGGTTATTCCCACTTCTCTAAAGGGTGCAACTTTGAAATGGTACTATTCACTACCAGCCAACTCAATCAATTCATTTGCCATCTTTTGTGTGAGGTTCATAACTTGGTTTTCAAACATCAGACTTGTTGATGCAATCTAAGCTTCAGGTTGGGTGAAGATATGCACCAAAAATGAGAGGAAAATGTGAGGTTTGGAGCGAGTTTGAGGTGCAATGAAATGAAGAAGAGAGAGGTGTGACCAACTTTCTTAAGGTTTTACTATGTCAATAAGGCTCTCTAGCAAGGGAGATTTGGGAGAGAATGAACTTCAAAATTTGAATACTTCATTCAATAATAGAAAATCTGAATACATGATGTTTATTTGAGGTATTTATAGATGAAGAGAGTGAGGGTAGCTTGCTCCTTAAGCTACCATAACCCTAGTTAAGTAGACTTAACTATGGTGCGATTGGTGAGTTAAGGAGGGTCGTGTACGTCCTCTTGAGAATCTCTAAAGACCCTTGCTTGGTGATAACTGAGGGTTTCTAGAGTGTCTTTGATTCATCTATAAAATACTCTTGAAAGTAAATCAATATATAGTAAAAGTTGATGATGCTTTTGTATAAAATATAACAAGAATGTCATGAATGACACTAAGGATCAAAAACCAGTATCCATTGAAGATTGTCAAAAAGAAATGATTGGGAAATGTGGAAAGATGCAAGTAAAGCAGAACTATATTCACTTACTAAGTGAAAGATTTCTTGACCTATAGTACAAACACCTAAGGACATAAAACCAGTTGGGGGGCATAAATGGGTTTTTGTGCAAAAACAAAATGAGAATGATGAAATTGTTAGATACAATGCAATATTAGATGCTCGAGGTTTTTCACAAAGAAATAACATTGATTTTGAAGAAAAATACTCACCTATATTTGATGACACTATGTTTTGATATTTGATTATATGGTTTTAAAGGAAAATATATGAGTTTACATCTAATGGATATTGTCACAACCTACTTGTATGAACCTCCTGAAAATGATATCTATATGAAACTTCTCGAAGGATTTAATTTTCCCAACAATGCAAATCCTAGAAAGGATTATTCAATCAAATTGAACAAGTCCATTTATGGAATAAGGTAATTAGGACGCATGTGGTGAGCATTTGTTAAAAGAATGGTATAAAAATGATCAAATTTACATTTATGTCTTTGTACTTATATGAAAAGATCAGAAAATGAATTTTCCATAATTATTGTTTTTGTAGATGACATAAACATCATCATAACTTTGAAAAGCTTACAAAGACAATTGATTGCTTAAAGGATAATGAAAATACTTAAGAAGCTCTACATGGATGAATCACATATATTATGCACTACAATGGTTGTAAGATCTTTAGATATAAATAAATATCCTTTTACACTTTAAGAGAAGGATGAAGAATTGCTTGGTCTTGAAGTGTCCTATCTTAGTGTTATTGGAGTGACAATATATCTTGCTAGCTATACCCGACCTGATATAACATTTTCTGTAAATTTATTAGAAACATGTAATTCCATGATGATCTATTAAATAGAAAATGACAACAACATTGTCAAATCATGCAAAAATCTTAGCATTACACAAGGAAAGTCATGAATGTGTTTGCCAGAGATTTGTAATTCAACATTTGTGAGACACTTGTGGTCTATCCTTAGGTAGAATGACATCAACAGTCATATATAAAGACAATATTACATGCATTGTTGAATTGAAAGAATGTTATACTAAAAGGGCTAGAACATAACATATTCTTTCAATATTATTTTTCACTCATTATCTTCGAGAGAATGGTGATATATAAATCTAGAAGATTCATTCATATACAAATATTTATCAAGGAATTTTGAGTAGGGATGACAAAACAAGTTGGGTCGCCCTGCCATCCTTTAAGCAAGGCAGATTCACCTTTTGAACTCGCCAACCTGTATAAGCCTGACCCGCCTAACCTAGTGGGCCACAGGCGGGGAGGGGGTAGTCTGACTTTATATTTTTGGCACTTCTAAAGAGGGATCTCATGCCTTGGAATAAAAATTGGTGGTGGTCAATGTTTTATATAGAACTTTATCTACATTAATTTATTTATACATCATTTAATTCATTGAAGTATTGTTGATATTTACTTTATTTTGTTAGGTATTAAACCTTCTTTCATTAGAATATTAAAATTTGATTTAATTTTATTGTTCTTTCTTGTATTTTATTGTCCAAAAAGTGATATAAATTATTATAACCAAGTAAATAGACAAGACGGGTCAACTATTTTCAACCCGCACAATCTTGACGAATCGGATCAAAATGAGCCTGACTGTCTCGTTTTACCACATCTAATTTTGAGCAATTAATTCACAAGATTAAATTTCATTATCTTAATAATGATACTTTACACTAGGAGAAGAAATAAATACATTTTTCACTTTATTCAATAATGATATAATTTTTTTCCCTTAGTAGATTCTTACCGAAAATTAATGATAATCTAACGAAGACTGTTTTGAATGATTTTTATGGTGTTATAAATAATTTTTGTGAATATTCTTTAACCTTCAATATCTTGTACTCATTAATATGGAGTATTTTTTTAGTTATATTTTATATTTATAAATGACATATTCTACTATGAGAATAAATATATGAAAATATTTTATATTTTATTATGGTAGTTTTAATTGTTACTCTAATTTAACTAGTTTTTATAAATTATTATTATATATTAGTTAAAAATTACATAAATTATAATTGTTATTAAAAAAATTATCAAATAGAAACTAAATTTTAAAAAAATATTAATTACTATATGG
>Ga0123341_1004554_pt1 | contig 12183 bp, 15 predicted proteins | sample Turbeapinknodule_FD_89959 | JGI IMG/M metagenome (GOLD analysis project Ga0123341, IMG submission 89959) | Root nodule microbial communities of legume samples collected from Mexico - Turtle bean Mexico pink nodule | ecosystem: Host-associated > Plants > Roots > Nodule | place: Mexico: Nepantla... | reverse complement strand
ATTTTTAAATGCATATTTCAAAATATAATTTATATTTTTAATTATAAATTCTAAAATATAAATTTATATTTTGAAACTCAGAACAATACAAAATATATATTCCAAAACAAAATATAAAGTTATATTCAATCTGCACACATGATACAAACTCATACTCGGATTCATTGTTATCCATGAGTTGCATTCAGAACGTGCAAACTCTAGAACAATTGCTTGGGAGAGGGAAAATCCATCTTCATCCACACGCCCTTCACTTTTCCGACGAGTTTGGTCCATGCTTCTTACCGAATCACACCACTACAATCAAACAAAGTCAAAAAAACAAAATTTAAAACACCACAATATGAAAGTCCCAAATTCCGAAACCCTAAAAATCACCACATCCAGAAAGGTCCAGGAATTCAGGGGATCCTAAAGAGCCCAAGAACGAAGGTATGCTTATGTTCTCGCTGGTTGACTTGCTCGCTTGTTAACTCTGGTGAAGAGCTCTAGCTCCGTCTGTCTCTTCATAAATATGTCCTATCTCTTGTAGCTCTGGAACGTAGTTCCGTTGAAACAGAGGGAGTCGTACCTGTTGATAGCACTCCAACGATCAAGCCAATAAGGGCTTACTAGAATTTAAGAAGTATTCAGTTTCAGTCTCAGAAACAACGTACCTTTACCTGGGGTCTCAAGCCCCTTTTATATCTTATCTCTTGTAACAACTTTCTCTCATGAGAATCTGTAATGGACCAGAGCGCTCAAAACTCAACACGTGGTGGTTGAACCTTGATACATTGAGCAGACAAGTCAGCTCGGCTTTTAGGCTAGAGTAGCGAGCCATGTAATTAGGCCCCGATTGTATGGGTAAGTTTGTTTCTGTATAACTAAGATAATCCTTTGTATGTAAAGCCTAGGCGGCTAAGGAAGAGTAATTATGAACCTAGGGGTGCACTTAGTATTTGTGGAGTCTAGGTCGAGTAAGTTTTCTCTTTTTAAACATAAGCCCATGTGTTTGGGGGCACGTAGTGGTTAGGTTGCATTTATAATGAAAAGCAGTGTAGCACCACAGAGAGGGTGCCTATGCAAACAGACTAAACCCCTGATGTTGGTGCATGAGTCGGTACCCCGTTGGTTATTCTATTATTATTTTATGCACTCCCTGGAGGAAAGATTCTGTTCTATTGCAACACCGTGAGAGTGTGCTTTCAGTTGAGTATGCTTTCAGTTGAGATTAGATTCTCGTGATGGAAAGTTGTTACAAGAGGTAAGCTATAAAAGGGGCTTGAGACCCTAGGTTAAGGTACGCTGTTTCTAAGACTAGAACTTACTACTTCTTAAATTCTTATAAGCCTTGTACTTACTTGATCGTCAAAGTGCAATCAACAGGTAGGACCCCAACAGAGCAACGTTCCAAAACTGCAAGAGATAGGGCGAATTCGTGAAGAAACAAACGGAGTTAGAGCTTGTCATTAGAGTCAACCAGCGAGTAGGTCAACCGGCGAGAACATTTGGCGCCCACCGTGGGGCCGATAAAACTAGATCCCACCAACAATTGTGCTCGAGTTTCTAGACGTGATGAGGAATACAAGGCAAGGTCCATTGGGATCTGAAGGGAATGACAACCCCACCCTACAATAGCTTACGGAAACTGTGAGTGTTCTCCAGGAGGAAATGACAACATCTAGGGTTGAACAGGAGAGACTCATGGTGGAAGCTCGAGCTGAGAACTGCTTAGACAAGACCAGTTGATGGGGAAAATAGACGCGTCTCGAGCAAGCAATGACACGTTACGCAAGACCAATGAGGAATTGTGTAGGAGTCTACAATAGTTTGACGGACGCTCCGCAGGGAAGCGAGGCCCGATTGTCCAACTGAGGGCTCGCCCCAAACCATTTTCGCAGGCGATTATGGACGTTGTCATACCAGCCAATTACATAACGCCCAAGATTACTTCCACAGGTGTAGAAGATCTCGAGAGCCACCTAACAACGTTCTACGCTCAGATGATCATCTCGGGAGGAACCGACGCCATACATTGCAAGATGTTCATGGGTACTCTCACAGGCACAACATTACAGTGGTTTGTTGGCTTTTCTGATGGCCACATAACCTTCTTCGACCAGTTTTCCAAATTGTTCAGGGAAAATTCATTGTTAGCTAAGCCCGACCACCAATCCCTTTCGACCTTTTCGGTGTAAAGCAAAGATAAGGAGAACCTTTGAAGGACTTCCTGAACAGGTTTGGGACGTTTACAGTAAGGCTCCAAACCTAGGATGAGGTCTTGATGGTCCACGCCTTTGGACAAGGGGTCATCTCATGACCGTTCAGCGATTCGATGATTAGAAATCCAGCAAGGATATTTGGGGAGATACGACGACTAGTTGTCGCTCACATTGTTGCAGAAGAGACGGTATCTGTGAAGCGTGACAGCAAGCACCCAGGGCAAGTCAAGCCCAAAGAGGGCAGCCGAGCTCAGCCTCTGAGGGTCCATGAAGCTGTGACCGAGAAGAGGTCAGATGCATGGCGAGCACCCAGCGCACCTCGAAAGAACCAACCTAGAACAAAGGCGAGAGACAACCTGCCTTTTTGGCCAAAGTTCTAAATGACTTACAAGGAGATGTTGAGTATTCTAGGAATGACGGAAAAATTGAGGTTCCCCTCGAAATCTGACAGGAACTTGGGGCTGTGTAAGGAGGCCTGATGTGAGTTGCACAAAGGGTTTGGGCATCACGTGGAACACTGTATAGCCCTGGGCTACCAGTTAGCAGACCTAATAAAAGATGGATTCTAGAAGGAGTATTTGGAAGGAAGTTAGGATGGGTTAAGGAAGAGATTACTTTAGAAAACCAAGGACATGAGGTACCCGTCCACGGTGAGCTGAACACCATCTCGAGAGGATTTTCAGGAGGAGGGTGGTGTTCCGCCTCCAAGCGTAAGAAGTACACAAGAGAGGTGATGACAGTAGAGGCGTGGGGGTCTGACCAGCCAACCGAACCCGACCTCTGCTTTACCAGTACTGATTTGGGGGACGTGGTCCTACACGAGGATGATCTAGTAGTGATCTCCGTTGTCACAGTGGGAAGAAGAGTACACCGAGTTCTCATTGACCAGGGGAGCTCAGTTGATGTGATGTTTTGAGTAACGTTTAATAACTTGCAGTTGTCACCTGACCAGTTGAGACCATATGATGGTTGCTTGTTTGGCTTTGTTGGAGATCAGGTGGAGGTGTGGGGGCATGTGGAGCTGAGGATGACCTTCTCAGATGGTGTCTCATCTCGCACGATCAGTATCAGATATTTAGTGGTTAATGTTGTTTCGGCCTATAACTTACTTTTGGGAAAGCCCTCCTTGAAAAGGTTAGGCGTGGTGGCCTCGACGAGGCACATGAAGATGAAGTTGCCTTCTCTCAAGGGAGAGGTGATCATCATCAAGTCTGACCAAAAAGCTGCGAGGAAGTGCTACGAGAATAGCCTGAAGAACAGAAGGGGAATGTGTACGGTCACTATCCAGTCGCGGGAGCCAGAGGTGATCACCCAAACTGAGGTCACCAACGAAAGGCTACCTGAGCCTGCCGGTGAGGTTCAGGAGAAGGTGATCGAGGGGAAAAAGTTCAAGCTCGGCACATCGCTAGGCCAAGAGTTGCAAGACAAGATCGCTAATGTAATAACGAGGCACATGAGTGCTTTTGCCTAGTCTTCTGCAGACATGCCTGAAATAGATCCTGACTTCTTATGTCATAGACTCACCATGGATGAGAAGGTCAGACCAGTAATACAAAGAAGGAGAAAGCTCAATGAAGAAAGATGTCTAGTCATCAAAGAGGAAACACAAAAGCTCTTGAAAGTTGACCACATAAGGGAAATACAGTACCCTAAGTGGCTAGTAAATGTGGTATTGGTGAAGAAAGCAAACAAAAAGTGGAGGATGTGTGTCGACTTTATAGATCTGATGGACATTGCTTTAGGTTTTTGACTTTTGAGCTTTCTAGACACATTCTCGGGGTACAATCAGAACCGCATGCACCCCCGTGATGAGTGCAAGACTGCCTTTATGACGGAGCTCTCGAACTATTATTATAAGGTCATGCCTTTTGGGCTGAAGAATGTCGACACCACCTATCAGAGGTTGATGGATAGGATTCTCGCCTCCATGATTGGGCGAAACATACAAGCATACGTAGACGAAATACTCATCACCTCGGCAGAAAAGGATAAACACGTTGTTGATTTGGAAGAGCTATTCACCACAATAGCTAAGTATAACCTGAAGTTGAACCCAAAGATGTGTGTGTTTGGGATAGAAGGAAGGATAGTTCCTAGGGTTCCTACTCACTGAACGGGGGATAAAAGTGAATCCGGAAAAGTGTGCATCAATCATAGGGATGAGGAGCCTTGCCACGGTGAAGGAAGTACAACAGCTGACTGGGCGTATGACCGCCTTGTCTAGGTTTTTATCAGCAGGAGAAGATAAGGGGTACCTTTACTTCCAGTGCTTGAAGAAGAACCATCGTTTCACATGGACCCACGAGTTTGAAGATGCGTTCCTTAAGTTGAAGGAGTACCTGGCCAGCCCACTTGTCCTATGTAAGTCTCTATCAGGTACTCCCCTTTCGTCTCTATTTTGCAGTTACAGATCGAGAAATCAACTTGGTCATCGTGCAGGAGCAGAATCAGACTCAAAGGCCTATTTACTTCGTGAGCAAGGTGCTACAAGGGTCGGAGGTACGATATCAAGCCATCGAAAAGGCAGCCTTGGCAATGGTATTTTCAGTTCGGCGGCTGCGCCCCTATTTCCAGAGTTTCTCGGTGATAGTAATGACCGATCTCCCAATCTGCAAGGTCCTCTAGAAGCCCGATATAGCAGGTCGAATGGTGTGTTGGGCAGTCGAGCTGTCTTAGTTTGATGTACAGTACGAATCCAGGGGGCCTATCAAGGGTCAGGTATATGTTGATTTCGTGGTAGAGCTATCTTCAGAAGCCACCCAGGTAGACGGTGGTGATTTTCAGTTTGTCCTCTCGGTGGATGGATCTTCCAACCAACAAGGTAGTGGGGCTGACATCATTCTAAAGGGACCTAACAGACTGTTGATCGAACATGCCCTGAGATTTGCCTTCAAGGACAACAATAACCAAGATGACTATGAAGCCTTGGTAGCTGGAATGTTGTTGGCCAAAGAACTTGGCGCTCGCAGATTGTTGATAAAAAGTGACTTGTTGTTGGTGACCGGGCAAGTCATAGGTGATTACTAGGCCAAAGATCCACAAATGGCCTCGTACTTGAGGTATGTTACACTTTTAAGGGAAACTTTCCCCCACGTTCGAGCTAGTACATGTCCTAAGGGAGTAGTATGCCCGAGCAGACCTACTATCCAAGCTGGCCAACTCGAGAAAGGGAGGACGACAAAGGTCAGTTATTCAAGAGACCCTAAAGTCACCTAGGACCGTTGCAGATGGAACAATAGAGGTCATTCATGTAGAAACCTTGGAGGTCAACTCGGTAAAAGGAAGGGGGCACCAATCATTGACACAAGAAACGTTGAAGGTACCCAAGATAAGCACTTATGGCTTGTCGGGGGAAGAGTCGTTAAAGGTCCTACTGGTCGACATAGTGGAGACCTGGATGATGCCATATTAGCGCTACCTTGTTGATGGTATGCTCCCGGTAGAGCCCGTAGAGGCCAAAGCGGTCAAGAGGAACTAAGGAAGGTATACCCTGGTCGATGGAAAGTTGTTCCGTCATGGCTACACTCATCCTGTCCTCACCTGTGTCAGTGGGGATCAGTGTACCCGTATCATAGCAGAGCTCCATGAAGGCATTTGTGGAAGCCATGTTGCAGGGAGAGCTCTCTCCTTTAAGGCCGTTCGAGCTGGGTATTATTGGCCAACTATGAGGGAGGACTGCATGAGGTATGAACAACGATGCGAGCAGTGTTAGAAGCATGCTGGTTGGCATTACGCACCCCCGAGGAGTTGCGATCAATACATAGCCCCTGGCCTTTCCATACTTGGGGAATAGACATCTTGGGTCCTTTCCCTTTGGCAATTTGTCAAATGAAGTATCTCATGGTGGCTATTGAGTACTTCACCAAGTGGATAGAAGTTAGACTAGTTGCGCAGATAATTGCCCACAAGGTTTAACACTTTGTGTGGAGAAACATTATTTGCCGTTTTGGGATCCCGAGGCACTTGGTGTCCGATAATGGTATCCAGTTTGCAAGTCATAAGTTATGCAAGCTATGCACGAAGTTCGAGATGAAGCAGGTGTTTGCCTCTGTGGAGCATCCTCAGACGAATAACCAGGTTGAGTCTGCCAATTGAGTCTTGCTCAGAGGTTTGAAGAGGAGGTTGGAAAATCTAAGGGGACCTAGCCAGAAGAGGTGGCTGGATTCTTGTGGGCCTACCACACCACTCCTCAGTCCACCACAAAGGAAACACCCTTCAGTTTGGTATATGGGTTAGACGCCATGATACCAGATCTAGGAAATCTCACCTCGGTTCCAGAACTTCGTGATAGAAGAATCTAACGAAGGGAGGAAGGTAAACCTAGACCTACTCGACGATGTGCGATAACAAGCACGCATCAAAGCGGAAGCTTTGAAGAGAAGGGTGAAGCTGAAGCAGAAGTCCATGATGAGACCTCGATAGTTCTGGGTTGACGACTTAGTAATGCAAAAGGCTCATCCTTACCAGTTGGAGAATAAGTTGTCTCCCAAATGGACTGGCCCATTCCACGTGGTGGATGTGCTCGGAAACGGAGCCTACATGCTTGAAACTCAGGAGGGTGGAGCTATACCTCGGACATGGAATGGGGCGAACCTCAAGTTTTATTTTAGTTGAAAACTTTTGTCAATGTTTTCTGAACAATTTGAATAATTAAGGGGACACTCTTTTCCCCTCACGAGGGTTTTTTAATGAGGTCGCCCAATGAAAAATTGTTCTTGAAATATGAGTCATCAGAACACGATAAGGCGACTTGGTCGGTCAATATGCGAGTAAGCACCATGTGTGTATAATTATTCACGAAATTATTAAACGAAACAACTTATTTCCTTGGTAAGATTCCAAGTTTAGGTGTCTTGAAGTTCGTACAATTCAGATGGGGAAACCTCTTCTCAGTAAGATTTTGAGTCCAGGCACCCAGGATTGGCTTAAGACTGTTTGACCAAGGGCAGGTAAGCCAACCTACCTCAGCATCGAAGAGTTGACTCCGTGTAAGCTAACATCCAAGTCAGATACTCTAAAGCGAAAGAAATTATGTCCTTCGAAAGATTCCAAGCTTAGGTGTCTCGAAGTTTGTTTAATTCAGATGGGGCAACCTCTTCTCAGTAAGATTCTGAGTCCAAGCACCCAAAATTGGCTTAAGACTGCTTAGCTGAGGGCAAATAAGTCGACCTACCTCAACATCAAAGAGTTGACTTGGTGTGTAAGCCAACACCCAAGTCAGATACTCTAAGCGAAGGAGTTGACTTGGTAATATTCCAAGTTCAGACGCTTTGAAGTTGTGATTGTTTGAGGCCAGGTAAAGCGACATGTCTTGGTAGGACACCCGAGCAGGCGTTCTGTGCAAATTGTTTTCTGATAAGGCGACCTTTTCTTGGTAAGATTCAAGTCTGAGTGGTCGGAAATTCTTGGTGACTCAGATGGGACGACTCTTTCTCATTAAGATTTTGAACCATGTTTAGCTGTAACTAAGATTGTTTGGCTAAAGACAGATAAGACGATCCACCCCGGCATTGGTGAAACCACCCGAGCTTAGGCGCTCTACAAATGAAAGTTTTGATTAGCCTTGTGGGGTAGTAAGGCGCCGCGAAAGTAATTGTTGAAGTTGACCTAGTGTGTAAGCCAACACCCAAGTTAGATACTCCAAGTACGAGAAATCGCTGAAGGGTTGACTTAATGTGTAAGCCAACACCAAAGTCAGATACTCTAAGAAAAAGAAGATCAGAGAAGAGTAGACTTGATGTGGGAACCAACACCAAAATCAGATAGTCCAACCATTCATGATGCTAGGAAATAACGAGTTCGGAAAGCGAGTGATCTGCTAAGCATGTTGTCCCTGCTTAGCAAGATCGCAAGACTTGATCCTTGCTTGAGTAATCAGGTAGCGCTCAAGCGAGTTAAGGCCCCTTATGCGACCAAGGGGTGTGAGTCATGCACATGTTAACTCTACCAAAGCATTGTGATTTCCCATACTTAGTTGGCACATTGCTTTTATTGTTGCTTTGGTAGTTGATTATGTTATCGCTAGATGGTAAGTCTATACCAATCGTGTTTCATCAAGGCAAATAATGAGATATGCATTATTGATATACTAGTCAAAGTTTGCCAAAGCTAGAGAGTTAAATAGGTAAAGCAATAGGGTTAGCATGTTACATGTGGGTGTTCAATAAGCTAAAATTGTTCAGAATACTACAGAATGTGGAAAGATACATTAAGGACACTACTCATCCACGAGTTGCCATCCACCACCTTCTTGCCTAAGCCAAGTTGAGAGAAGTCCACCCCAGGAAGGATTCCTGAGGTTAGGGCAACGACGTCTTCAAAGCCTGCCAGGTACGAGTTAGCAGCGTCGTCGGTGAGGGCTTCCCTTTCCTTAACTAACTCTCCATCTTTCTGAGCCAGCTCCTTTTTAAGCCTTTCCACATCAGCCTGGAGCCTCGCATTCTTTTTAGATAAGACTAAGGCTTCCTTGGACTTCTTAGTCAGGAGAACCTTAACTTCTTGTTGTGATTGTTGGAATTCCTCATGAAGCTTCGTCATTTCTTACTTGAGGCTTCCAACCTGCTGAATGAGCAAAATGACCTCGTGGGACTTCTTCTGAGCCGACCCCTTCCACTCTCTCGGTTTGGAGATGGCTAGGCAACTTATTGCTAGAGCCTGCCCCAGCATGCGATCCTCCTTGATGCCGGTCAACTTCTCCTTGGTCTTGGTGGGCAGAAGGACCTTTTCGAGGAAGGAAGGAGCGTCCAAGTTAGGATCCCATAATCCCTCTTCCTGGACGTTTGTGCCCTCACCTTCCTGCACCACCACCATGTCACGAGGTAGGGATGGGCTTGGTGGAAGAGCCTACTACGAGGGAGCATGCCCGTCTAAGACAGAGAACTCAGAGGGTTCTGTGGTGGTCTTTCGTCTCCTTTTGAAGACTGGTCTAGAGTAGGTCTCCTCGTCGTCAGTAGGGGCTGGGGCTGCGTTGACAACGACTTTAAGCTTAAGGTCCTGAGTGGGGAGCACTTGGGCAACCACCTTCATCTTCTTGGCCCTTTCTGCCAGATCCTTCTTGTTGAGTCGGACCAACCTACTGTCTACAAGAAAAGCAAAGGAAGTTCAACAAAAATAAGAAAGTCAGCATCAGTAAGACTAAAAGAAGGAAAGATACAAATGTACGCTTTTAGTCCCTTTGGGGAGAATTATTGGCTTATGAGGGTGGCCGTATAAAAAACCACCTTTAGACTGGGGAAGAAAAGGCACACTTCTTGGTCCCACTGCGGCATGCTCTCTAAGCACCGAGCATCCTGGAAGGTTGGTTTCTTGGTCCAGTATAAGGGAAACCCATCTAAAAGAGTTGGGTACCTCTTGTTGCAGTGAACCTTTAGAAACTTATCTTTGAAACCTTTATAAGATTGCTGGAAGAGCGATAGCAATGCTCTCCCAGTCACTCCATTGAATGAAACCCATAGTTGGCGGCCTAAACGCTTGGCATCAAAGAAATACAAGAAAAGTTCCACAAATGGCAAAAGGCCAAAATGTGTACAAAGGATAGAGAAACCCCGAACGAACGCCCAACTATTTGGATGTAGTTGGGCTGGGGCGACATTGATTTCTGTAAGAAGCTCTTTTTCAAAGTTAAACAAAGGTAAGCGAAAGAGAACTCTTTTTAAATACAGTGGCATAAAAATAACAAAATGGACCATCAGGGTTCGAGGACTCTTCACAGCAAACTGGCTCGTCCTCTCTACATGGAAAAAACTTAAGGGCTTTATCGTGCTCCCTACCAAAAATACATTTCTTTGGGCGTTCGCTTTTCATATAAGTCACTATTTGTTCATGAGAGGTATATATGGAGGTTTCCTCTAAAAGGTTTTCGAGTGCCCAGTGGTACATATCATACATAGTATCTAGAACAAAAAACAACAAGCAAATGTAGACACACATTCAGGCATACATTCAAGCAAAGAAAACCACACTCAAAGTTGCATTTCAAATTTAGACAAAACTATTAGCAAAGATAACGATGAGCATAAGCAGAGAAAGATAAATCCAAAACAGACCCAGCCCAGGCAGTATGATCACAACAGGTATTCCAAGCAGGTTATCATGCGAACAACACGGTAATGGTTCAGGTAAGAAAAAATACCTAGGTTCAGGGAGCAATTGAGAGCAAGAAGGTTTCCCAGGTTGGGGAAAGGAGGTGGAGAGAGTTTGAGAGAGGCACGAAAGCTTCATAAGAGTGAGAGAAAGGAAATAGTAAGAAGCGTTGGGAGTTTTCGAACGTTAAGTAAAACGATGGTGGGAATGGCAAGCGGCAATGCTTTCCAACCGTTGATGAAAGGCCACATGTACGCTGGCGATAGAGTATGGTGAGATGTCATCTCAGAGACGCTTCGTGCGTGCCACATCCACCACTACAAGGACACGTGAGCTACCAAGAGCGCGTAAGTAGTCTCATCGCTAAAGCAAGCTCAGCTTGAGACTGGGGTCTTTGTGTAATGGACCAGAGCGCTCAAAACTCAGCACTCGGTGGTCGGACCTCGGTACAGGGTGCAAACAGGCTAGCTCGGCTTTTAGGCTAGAGTAGCGAGCCATGTAATTGGGCCCCAGTTGTATGGGTAAGTCTGTTTCTGTATAACTAAGATAATCCTTCATATGTAAAGCCTAGGCGACTAAGGAAGGGTAATTATGAACCTAAGCCTAGGTTGAGTAAGTGTTCTCTTTTTAAACCTAAGCCCATGTGTGTTTTGAGGCACGTAGTGGTTAGGTTGCATGTATAATGAAAAGTAGTGTAGCACCACAGACAGGGAGCCTACGCAAACAGACTGGATCCCTGATGTTGGTGAATGAGTTGTTACCCTGATGGTTATTCTATTATTATTTTATGCACTCCCTGGAGAAAAGATTTTGTTCTGTTGCAGCGCACCGTGTGGGTGTGCCCTTGAACATAATATTTTCCTGTTGAGTATGCTTTCAATTGAGATTAGATTCTCGTGATGGAAAGTTGTTACAAGAGGTAAGCTATAAAAGGGCTTGAGAACCCAGGTTAAGGTATGTTGTTTCTAAGACTGAAACTTACTACTTAAATTCTTATAAGCCTTGTACTTACTTGATCGTCAGAGTGCAATCAACAAGTAGGGCCCCATATGTGTCAACGGAGCAACGTTCCAAAACTGTAAGAGATAGGGCGGATTCGTGAAGAAACAGACGGAGCTAGAGTTTTTCATTAAAGTCAACCGGCAAGAACAACTATGTTCCAGAGCAACAAGAGATAGGACAGACTCATGAAGAAACAGACAATGTTAGAGCTTGTCACCAGAAGTCAATCGACGAGCAAGTCAACCGGCAAGAACAAATAATATTATTAATATTTTGAATAATTATATATTTTAAAAATAATGTACAATTTAAACATAGTAGCCTAATAAAATTTATATATTTTCATAAATATTATGATATAATGACTACCTCTATTTCAACGGAGCAACGTTCCAGAATTGCAAGAGATAGGACGGATTCGGGAAGAAACAGACGGAGTTAGAGCTTGTCATTAGAGCAACCGATGAACAGGTCAACCGACAAAGACAACTACGTTCCACAACAACAAGAGATAGGACGGACTTATGAAGAAATCGACAGAGTTAGACCTTGTCACCAGAAGTCAACCAGCGAGCAAGTCAACTCGCAAGAACAAATAATATTATTAATATTTTGAATAATTATATATTTTAAAAATAATGTACAATTTAAACATAGTAGCACGATAAAATTTATATATTTTCATAAATATTATGAAATAATGACTACCAATATAAAAAAAATAAACAAAACAGTAAAAATGTAATAAAAAAATTAAAAATGATTATTAAAATTAAAAACAGTAAACACATAAAAAAATTAAAAAGTTTTTTGTTAATAATTTTTTTTTTAAAACTAAACACATAATAACAATATATATATATATATATATATAAATTAGAAATAGTAAATACAT
>Ga0123341_1004553_pt1 | contig 12183 bp, 9 predicted proteins | sample Turbeapinknodule_FD_89959 | JGI IMG/M metagenome (GOLD analysis project Ga0123341, IMG submission 89959) | Root nodule microbial communities of legume samples collected from Mexico - Turtle bean Mexico pink nodule | ecosystem: Host-associated > Plants > Roots > Nodule | place: Mexico: Nepantla... | reverse complement strand
CTATTATTTAGATTCTAAATTTGGTAGCAAAAATCTTAGTTGCTAATTAGATACCAATTTAGAAACCCTTTAACAATAATATAAACTAATTTAGAAACCAAAAATTTATTTGGTTCCTAAAATGGTCTCTAATTTAGTCACTATAACAACTAATTATTTTTGTCTCTAAAATTGATTTCTATTTCATGATTTTTTTTTAGTGATATAATTAAGACTACAATGTGAAAACTGCCGTAAATGATAGTTTTCCTACTTCACCCAGTGTTCATGTCAATGTTTTATGTCCTGGTTTCATAGCTTTGAATTTTATGGCAAAGATCTCAGTCTTCAACTTTTGTCCTTTTATCATGATGGAAAGAAATCAAATATAAAGGCAAAATATTCGATATATGCAAGAACCGTTTGGTTTGGGTTCTGAAAATCTCACATAATTCCAAATGTTTTGGTAGAAATTGACTTAATTTTTATGAAGAAATATTTGTTGTGCAAGTCAGGGAAGTTGTTCATATGTAATGGGTGCCACATGGACTCATGTACCAACCCATTAAGGCAAGTAGCTTAAGTATTTCAAGGGAATTCTTCCATTCTTACTTTTGAGCTTATAATGCTTCTTAACTCAAATGCTTTCCATTTTGGTGAACTTCTTTTCATTCCTAGTCATCGATTTCATGATTTTTATAATCACCTTTTGGTGAGTGGTATGAAAGTTATGCAGACAAATGATGTGCTAACTCCACTTCTCCATTAATAGCAAGTTGGTAGCAGATTTTTAGTCAATAAAGTAATGCCAATATGTATGACAACTTAATCACTAATTCTTTTTATTGTGGTTTTAGATTACTTGAAAAAGATACCAGTGATTTATATAAATAAATTAGAACATCGGTCATAACTTTAAAAGATCAAAATTACAAACAAATTATAAGAGTTTAATGGCCACATAACTTTAATGCTATTATGTATGTTAGTGTAATGTTTATATTATTAACTAATAAAATTATTCTAAATATATTCTATAATAATTACCACCATATAATAAAATAAGCACATTTAATTAATTTGTTAATATATCACTAGTGTGGTTTATTTTTTAAACTACCATAATAATATATTTAGGAAATAGGAATGTTCTCATGGACTAGGTCATCATGGGGGTGGTTGGAATGTTTATGACCTCTTTTTCTCTTTTTCATATTCGAAGAACAAATGTCTTCAAGATATCAGAAGCACGTTGCTCTCTCTCTGTGCTAGTAAGTAGAAACCCAGTATCAAAGTCATCATCTTCACAATACTTTTCTTTTAGAAACAGAAAAAACTATTTTAGGCTAATTTTCACTTTTAATTGTAAAAAAAATGCTACTTATTTTCATTTTCTTCGAAAGTTGGTATAAGGAACAGAGAAAATAAACTATTTTCACTATTTCTTCTATAAACACAAAACCAAAAAAGAATTCACCAAAGAAATAGTTCAAATGCTTCATAAACTGTTCAGCACAAGCAGTTCCTTGCTGTTTGTAAATTTTTAATTATTTAACTTTCAGGTAAACTTACATATTTTTTTCCCCATTACCTGTAGTTATTTCTTCTCAAATTTGTTCACAGCATTGGGTATTGGTCCTTCAACCTTTCATTAGCAAATTGGACACTAAAGAGATTCTGTCAGAAACAAATTACAAGGAGGAAGTATAATGAAAGGCTTCAACACACTTACAGTGTTGGGAAGATGTACTTTTGGAAGATAAAAACAATATGTAAAATATTGGAGGGTGATTAGTAGCGTATTCTTGTCCAAAAAAGCCTTATTACAGTGGGAAATAAAATAAGCTGTTAGTGCACAACTTGCTTATACAAAATTGGAAATGATTTAGATCCTAGTCACAAGCTGGTCTGCTTCAGTGAGTTCACATTGCAACCAAAGAATTTTTTTTCTTCCCAATTTCCACAGTTCTCTAAAACATTACACTACAAAACCTTCTGATAAATTCAATCATGAACAAGACATTTCAGATGTAGCACTAAAACTTAACAATTTCAACCTATAACACTGCTGTGTATATAATCATAAATCTTGTTCCACACCCTATAACTATAAGTCTGTATAATCTATCTCCACCTCACGCATTCATTCATCTGCATTGAGAAATGTATTCCAGAGCTACACCACCACACATGCTAGTGTTAGCAATAACATTGGTGTTGATTATGCATGCAATGGGGGATTCAGCTCAAGAGAAACAGAAATGTGCAGAATCACTGACAGGTGTTGCAACGTGTCTGCCATATTTGGGTGGTGAGGCGAAATCACCAACTGAAGATTGTTGCAGTGGTCTCACGCAAGCCATGACGAGCAACAAGAAGTGCATCTGCGTTATTCTCAAAGACAGGGATGATCCTGACCTTGGCTTGAAGATTAACATCACAATTGCTGTTGGTCTCCCCTCTCTTTGCAAAACACCTGATAATCTCTCACAGTGTCCAGGTATGTCCAAATCAAGCTTTTCTTTTCCTTAAAGAACACTACATTACAGTGTCTTGTTCCATTTTCTATGAAAAGGTTTATAAGCCTTGTTAATTGGTAATTGGGATCAAATGACTTATGGTTTTATTTTTCGTAAGTTGATGGCAACGTGCTATTAAGAGGGACAAAAGTTTTTTAAGGGTATGTTTATGCAATGTGTATTTCAAAGTTGTCTACTTTTCTCTTTCATAACTAGACAATAACATGTTTGAAAGAGTGGAAAAGTTTCTAAATGTGTCATGTTTTATCTCTTTGAAGCTATTATTTCTGAGTTTTCAACTCTGAAAGTTAAAAATATCTGGGTTTGATTCATCTCAAAATATTCTTGTTTGAAATTATTTGAGCAGCACTTCTGCACTTGGATCCTAAATCACCTGAAGCTCAAGCTTTTAATCAAAAGGGTCAGAACTCCTATGGTGGCTCTACGAGTCCTTCTCCAAGTCCTTCTGGTAGTGATTCTTTCAGAGAAATATTCGATTTTGGATATTATTGTTTTACTTTGAGGTTTAAGTTTAATGGTGTAGTCTTAAAATTTTCTTTTATTTATGATGTTTTATTTTGTTATTCAGCTGAAGGAAGTTCTGAGAATAGTAGAAACCAGGGAACAGATGAAACGGTGACAGTAAAGAATGGTGCATCTTATAAGGGAAAGAGATTGTTACAAAGATTTGTGGCAGCTGCAGTTGCAGGGCTTGTAATTTTTCTTTTTTGAGCTTAGGCCAGATACTACCAAATATAGTAGCAGTGATAAATAAACAGTTGATGAGATGAATTTGGCTTCTGATTTGGGGCATCTTATAATTTGATGTAAATTGTGGATGAGAATGATTTTGATATAAATAGTATTCTCTACTTTTACAGTGGTTATTAACTTATAAGAAAATATGATATATGTAAAGTAGTTTAATCATAAAAAAATGGGCAAGAGTAAAAAGCTTTAAATCTTATTTCATAATTTTTTTATTTACAATTTATTAATGCTGTATGAATTTATTCATTTTTGTAGGAATGTAATTTCTTTTACTGGTTTGTCCTTCGTGTATAAAAATAGGTCATTTTGTTTTTAAAATAAATAATTTCTAACATCAAATGAAATTATTTTATGTTTTCATAATCGCAAGACTATCTATATATGATGCAATAACTATTAGGCAGATAAGTTTACATTTTGATATAACAGATACTCATACGTTACTCATATCTCATGCATCCATATTGAATCTCATATATTCAAGATACTTTCTTTTTTCTCCTTTTTCTTCTAACATGGTATCTAGAGCTATCTTTTTTCCATGATCCCTTCTTCATCGTCTTCTTCCTCTATTCTTTCTTCACCCACTTCGCCAATGGCGTCTCCTTTACACCATATTTTTCTACCCCGATCACACTAAAACTTACATATGAAAATTTTCTGATTAGGAAACAACAAATATTTGCTACTCTTTGTGGTATGGATCTCATGCATCTCCTAGATGGTACTAATGTTCCATCAAAGTTTCTTTCATCCGAAGATCAAGATCAAGAACCCACCATCAACCTTGTTTTTCTACTCTATCATAAGCAAGATCATATTCTCGTTGCCTGGTTGCTGGCCTCCATGTCCTCCTCCATCTTAACCAAAATGGTTGGTCTAGAATCCTTTGCTGCTATTTGGACGCGCTTATCCACATACTATGCCTCCCACACAAGGGCCACCATCAAGAAGCTTCGTCTTCTTCTTCGCACACCCAAGAATGACAGAACCATTACCAACTACCTTCTTGATATCAGAAAAACTATCGATTCTCTGTTTTCCATTGGTGCTTCCGTTTCTAATATTGAACACATAAACGCCATTCTGGATGGTCTATCGGGGGAATACGATGGTTTCATCATCGCTGTTCTCTCGCGTTCTGATCCTTACACCGCTGACGAGCTTGAATCTTTACTACTTGCCCATGAAGAAAGGTTTGAAAAACATAAACTCATACCAAACTCCATTATTCAAGCTAATTAGGTTCCACACAATGGTTCTCCCCTCGTCTCAACAAGAAACCCAGTTTTCAAACCAAACCCTACCGTGATGGTCACAACCAGAGTCGTCCACCGTATCCTAACTTTGTGCATTCCTTTTCTGGATCGAGACCTGTCACTCGTCCTCCTTTTCACCATCATGCACCTTGGAATTCAAGTAAATCACATTATCAGATCTGCCACAAACAAGGACACATTGCTGAGACATGCTGGCATAGGTATGATCCTCCTATCAATTCTTCGTTTACGGCTAATGTATCCCAATCTTCCTTCTCAACCGACGATGACTATGCACCATCTATTATGGGTGCATCGTCGACCATCAAAGATCCTCTTTAGTACCACGACAGTGGAGCTACCAACCATGTCACTAACAACCCATCTGTTTTTCACAAAAAATCACTTTATCATGGCTCTGAATCATTAAAGGTTGGCAACGGTCAAGGTATGAATATTATACACACAGGATCTGCTTTCTATATTGCACCCCACACACTCACACAAAGTTCCTTCTACGTCATCTCTTACACGTTCCACATATAACCAAAAACTTGATTAGCATTGCTCAGTTTACAAAAGACAATAATGTCTATTTTGGATTTTATCATCACTCATGTTTTGTTAAACATCAGGACACTCATCAAATCCTCATTCAAGGAATAGTTAGAGATGGTCTATATGTTTTTCCTTCTTCCACTGATTCACTCTCTTACACTGCTAACCATGCTTCCTACAAACTGAATGTTCATCCCTGACAGCTCTGGCATAACAAGTTTGAGCACAACAGCTTTGTCGTTCAATGTGTTTTAAAATCTTGTAACATATAATATAACTCTAAGACACAATTTTGTTATGCATGTGTGATTGGTAAGTCACACCAACTACCTTTTCATGCTTCTGCTACCAATTACGTTGCACCTTTACAGTTGGTGTTCATTGACATTTGGGGACCTTCACTTGTATGTGCTTCCAATGGTTCACGCTATTATATCTCTTTTCTTGATGCTTATAGTCGTTATACATGGATGTTTGTTATTTCACATAAATCTTAGGCTTCTCTTGCTTTATCTCGTTTTAAAATATTTTCTGAAAACCAAACCGACTATAAACTAAAGGCTATCCAAACTAACAACTTCAAAGAGTTTCTATGTTTCAAACAGTTTACTACCGCTTTTAGCATACAACACCGTATCATATGTCCTCACACTCATGAGCAGAATGGATCCACCGAAAGAAAACACAGACATATCACTAAAATGGGGCTCACTTTTCTTTTTGCTTCCTCTTTACCTCTCAAGTTTTGGGTCGAAGTTTTCATGACAGTTGTTCACATCATCAACCTCTTACCCTCTCCTATTCTTGGTAACCAATCTCCATATACTTTTCTCTTCCCCAATGCACTTGATACACAATTTTAAAAACGTTTGGTTGTGCATGCTATCCTCTTCTTCACCCATATAACAAATATAAACTTGATTTACGCTCTTCATGTTGCATTTTTCTTGGCTATAGCATCCAAAATCGCGGTTACATATGCCTTTCTTCATTTGGTAAAGTTTACATTTCTCATCACGTTATTTTCCAAGAAGATCTTTTTCCATATACCACAATACAATTTTATTCACCATGCTCCTCCTGAAGACATCCCTCCTACCCCTGTTCCCATCCCCTTATTAATCCCACAACCCACGCCTTCTAATACTTTAAACATCTCCCCTTCTTCCACACATAATCTTGATACTAACTTCTTTGTCATAATACCATCTCCTTCTGATCTTTTTCGTACTGATTCCCTCACTACTACAAACTTAAATGATCATCCTATGATAACACGATCAAAAGTAGGTATTTTCAAACCCAAAACCTTTACTTCTCACACTGATCTGCACTCTTCTATACCTACCACTGTCACTGAAGCTCTTCACTCGCCATAATGGTTTCAAGCTATGACAGACGAAAATGATGCTTTTATCAACAACAACACATGGATCCTAACATCTCTTCCTAGTGGATCCAAAGTTGTTGGATGTAAGTGGGTTTTCAAAAACAAATACAATGTTGATGGCTCTTTTCAAAGGCACAAGGCACCTCTTGTGGCCAAAGGCTTCATTTAAACTGCAGGCACTGATTACAATGAAACCTATAGCCATGTAGTCAAGCCTGCAACCATTCGTGTAGTTCTTTCGCATGTTGTTTCTGCTACATGGCCCATACATCAAATAGACGTCAACAATGCTTTTTTGAATGGTGATCTTCGCGAAAATGACTATATGTAGCAGCCTCCAGGTTTTCAATCTTCATGTGACCATCTCGTATGCAAGCTGTAGAAAGCTATATATGACCTCAAGCAAGCACCACACTCGTGGTTTGAAAAGCTACGTTCTACATTGGAATCTATTGGTTTCCACTCTACTAAGAGTGATAACTCTTTATTTGTTAAGTTCAATCCATCTTACACTATTTTCATTTTAATTTATGTAGATGACATTGTCATTACATGGTCTTCATCTTCTCACATTCAAGATCTGATACACACACTAGGCTTCTTTTTTGCTCTAAAAGATTTGGGACATCTTCATTATTTTCTTGGCATCGAAGTCCAACATCTCAAAGATGGAAGTATCCTTCTATCTCAAACCAAATATATCAACGATCTTCTTCAGCGAACCTACATGCATGAAGCTCATTCTGTTCCAACTCCCATGTAAACTGCTCTTTGTCTATCAAAGGATGCTTCTCCGACTATTCAAGATCCCACCTTATATCGCTTTGTCGTCGGTGCCCTACAGTATACTCTCGTCACACGCCCTGAGATTTCCTACGCTGTCAACAAGGTTTGCTAGTTCATGCAAAATCCTCAGGAGCACCACTGGAAAGCAGTCAAACGTATCTTAAGATACCTTGCTGAAACCACAACGCATAGTCTGCTTATCAGACGTAGTTTATCCATGGACATCCTTGCTTTCAGCGATGCAGACTGGGGAAGTGATGTAGACGATCGGAAATCCACCACCGGCTATTGCGTCTATCTTGGATCCAACATCATCACTTGGTCTTCTCACAAACAAAAGGTGGTTTCAAGAAGTAGTTCAGAAGCGGAGTACCGGAGCATAGCTGTTGTCCTCACTGAAGTTATTTGGCTTCACTCTCTTTTCCATGAGCTACACATATCCACCGGAGGACCCCACCTCTTCTCCGATAATCTGGGTGTTGTTTTACTCAGTGCAAATCCAGTCATGCACTCTCGCACCAAACACTTTAAACTAGATCTTCATTTTTTTAGGGACTACGTTCAAAAACAATTTGTTAAGTTAGTTCATCTTCCTGCTAGGTTTCAAGTTGCAGATGCTTTCACAAAACATGTATCTAGACCCTCTTTCACTAGCTTTCATCGTAAACTTATGGTTATTGACAAACCATAAGTTTAAGGGGAGGATATTAGGCAGATAAGTTTACATTCTGTTATAACAGTTACGCATACGTAACTCATATATATATATATATATATATATATATATATACATGTATCTCATGCATCTGTAATACACTGAAACTCATATATTCAAGATACTCTTTTCTTGTACTCTCTCTCTTCTAACAAGAACATTAGAAATCAAAGGTGAGTACTATCTTGAGGAAGTAGTAATGGAATCCACACTTTGTTTGTGCTTGGGATTTAGTACAAAAGGCTATATATTATAGAAGGGTTTGCAAATGAAATTTGTTATGTAAACTAGCCAAGAATAATTACCTTTAATTCTAGTTTTAAATATTATTTATAAAATAATTATGGTTTTCAGTTAGTTAATTTGAATTTGAGAAGTCTATTATTAGACTATATAGTGATATTGTACCCTCCATTTGAAGAGCAATGATAAAATAAAAATATATTCTCTCTTCATAAATTGATATCAGAGTTATGGTCCCTATGACCAATAATTTGTCAACTACCCCGATTAACAACGACAACAAACTATGACAATTGGAGCATCCAAATGAAAGTCCTTCATGGATCTCAAGATTCTTGAGAAGTGGTTCAAGAAGGTTTTGAAGAACCAAAAAATACCGCAAGATACCCGACAACCCAAAACACAACATTGAAAGAGACACGATCGAAAGATAAGGCAGTTTTGTACATGTTGTATCGAGTTGTTAATGAGTCATTTTTGAGAAAATTGTTGGTGCATCAACTTCAAGGAAGCCTGGGACATTTTAGAATGTGTTTAAGGGTGTCTTCTGAGTTAAACAAATGCATCTTCAAACTCTACGAGGTGATTTGGAGGCCATGAAGATGAAGGATTCGAAATGTATCTAGTTACATTACTCATGTGCAAACAATAGTCAATCAAATAAAACACAATGGAAAAACTCTCACGGGTGCAAGGGTTGTGAAAAAAATTCTTCGATCATTAACCGATGACTTTGAAAATATTGTATGTGCAATCAAGGAGTCAAGAAATATGGAAGAAATGACCAATGATGATCTCGCGGATTCTCTTAAAGCACATGAACAATGAAAGAAGAAAAAGAAACAAGAAGTCTTGGAGGAAGCCTTACAAACAAAGATGGTCATCAAGGAAGACAAGGTAATATATGTGCAACATAACCTAGGAAGAGGTCGCAGATTTGGTCGTGGTCATGGATAATGATGAAGAGAGAGGACAAACGAACTAGCAAAACTGGCATGGACGAAGCCGCAGTCATGGAAGAGGTGGTCATTCAAATTGTCCAAATGTTGAATGTTACAACTACGGAAAATATGGACACTACCCAAAGGATTTCCATATCGAGAAGAAAGTGGAAGAAAATGCAAATTTAGTCGAGGAAGATGAGACAAAAGATGAAGGGATTTTCATGATGACCAATGAATATGTCACTTTGGATAGTGATATGGTATGGTATCTAGACATTGGTGCTAGTAATCATATTTGTGGGCACAAACACCTTTTTGTTGATATTCAAGAGATATGAGATATACATGTGTCTTTTGGAGACTCAACTAAGGTTCCAAGACCTGGGGAAAATATGTTTTTCCCAAAAGGACGGAATAGAAGATACTATGGATGACTGTTAGAATTATAGGGCTACAATAAGAGGGGGTGAATTGTTTATTGCAGGTAGAGTGAAAGGCTATGAAGAATTAATCAATTGAAAATCTGTCCAGTCAAATATAAAATTGTTTTTAAGCTTGATGCAGAAAATCAACCAGTTGTTTTTACGAAACAGTCGGTTGTTTTTATCAGCACTTTATAAAAACAAAGTTAAAGCATTTTAAAGAGTGTAAGGATAGAGAGATTCACACAGAATGTTTATACTGGTTCCTCTTCACCAAGAGTTACATCCAGGCCCCAGAAACCACTGGGTATTCCACTATGTAACCAACAACAGATTACAGATTACACACACACCAAAGAAGTGATCTTGAACCCCTCAAAAACACTCACTTCCTTTGGCTACAACACAACACAGATCAGAACACCCTTTGACTATGTGCAACACCAGATCTTTACAGAAATACAAATCAAAGAGAGAAGGTAATAAAATACATCTGAGACTCCTGACTTCACACTTGATTTCCTTACAATCTCCCCATCAAGTGAGTCTCCTCTACACATTGCAAGCTCCTTCTCCTCCTTAAAATTATTCTACTCACGAGTCTCTCTTACTCGTTTAACACTCTCCATAGGCGATGCCAATTGTTTGATTCGTCAACAATAACTAACAAGAAAAACACACAAACAACATTGAAGAAAATATTTTTATTAACAATGGACAGTCTATACACAAAGTCTACTTACAATACAGTGTGTAGTGTCTAAGCTCATAAATTTTCTATATATAGACCCTATACTAAGGAGTAATATAAATTGTTCGAAACAAACATTAAGACAGTTACCACAAACACATTAAACAATCTAACTTGTGTTAATACTACTACATTGTTCTTAGTAGACAAACTTTTTCTACTTCACATCATATGGTCTAACCAACCGTCTGACTAAGCTTTGTACATGATTTAGAGCCAACGATCGCAAAGTTATTGACGAAGATCGGGGTAAGATCCCTATAGAAGATTTTCCAATGCTCAAGTCAGTAAGAGTTAGATAAACTATAAAATATAAGAAGTATATGAGTATTAAGTGTGAAAAGTGAGTGAGTATTCCCTGTGGGATCAATATATATTTATAAACTTTTGGAGTTAAGTTGAAATATTCAAAAGATAATTAAGATGAACAAGGAATATGGTTAGTTATTGAGTACTTTGTGAGAGGTGTATTTTATAAGTGTTAGTTAGTTATTTCGTTATCCTTTATCTAATTTTTAAATTTGTATTTTCTTCAACCCACTTCAAGTATCACAAATACATATTCATATGATTTTTGCATAAGATTTTGGATAATTTTATTGAATCTTTTTGTTAGTAATTAATAGTTTCTTAGTGATTAGTAGGTTCTGCAACTGACTCATTAGATAAGTTATGTTCCTCTTGATAAGAAATGAGACTAACTAAGAGCAACGATGGAGTAAGTAACACTTTGATCATGACTACGTGTAAAATCCTTGTGCGTAACTTGTAAGAAATGTTATTAAGACTATGAGTAAGACAACCGTAAATGATAGTTTTCAAACTTCACAATTTATGTCAAACATAGTCTTCAACTTTTGTCCTTTTATTATGATGGAAAGAAATCAAATATAAAGGTAAAATATTCGATATATGGAAGAACCGTTTGGTTTGGTGTCTGAAAATGTCATAATTCCAAATCTTTTGTTAGAAATTGACTTAGTTTTTGTGAAGAAATATTTGTTGAGCAAGTCAGGGAAGGTGTTCATATGTAATGGGTGCCACAAGGACTCATGTACCAACCCATTAGTGCAAGTTGCTTAAGTATTTTAAGGGAATTCTTCCATTCTTACTTTTTGAATTTATAATGCTTAACTCAAATTTCCATTTTGGTGAACCTTTTTTCAATCCCAGGGATCGATTTCATGACTTTTACAATCACCTTTTGGTGATTGGTACGAAAGTTATGCAGACAAATGATGTGCAAGCTCCATCTCTCCATTAATTGCAAGTTGCTAGCAGATTTTAGACAATAAAGTAATGACAATATGTATCACAACTTAATCAGTCATTCTTTTTATTGTAGTTTAGATGACTTGAAAAAGATACCAGTGATTTATATAAATAAATTAGAACATCGGTTATAACTTAAAAATATCAAAATTACAAACCATTAATGAAAAGACCATGTTCACAATACTTTTCTTTTTGGAACAGAAAAAACTATTTTAGGCTAATTTTCACTTTGAATTGCAAAACATGCTACTTTGTTTTCATTTTCTTCAAAAGCTGGTATAAGGAACAGAGAAAATAAACTATTTTCACTATTTCTTCTCAAATTTGTTCACAGTATGTATTGGTCCTTCCACCTTTCATTAGCAAATTGGACATTAAAGAGATTCTCTCAGAAACAAATAACAAGGAAGAACTATAAAATGATAGGCTTCAGCACTTATAGTGTTGGAAATGTTGAATAAACTTTAATGTAATTTGTGGGTTTTAAAGTTAGAAGTTACTAGAAAAGAGTAGAATGGGAGTTTGGATATGTAAAAGGTCAAAAGTTGTGAGTGGGATTTTAATTGTGTTG
>Ga0123341_1004552_pt1 | contig 12183 bp, 4 predicted proteins | sample Turbeapinknodule_FD_89959 | JGI IMG/M metagenome (GOLD analysis project Ga0123341, IMG submission 89959) | Root nodule microbial communities of legume samples collected from Mexico - Turtle bean Mexico pink nodule | ecosystem: Host-associated > Plants > Roots > Nodule | place: Mexico: Nepantla... | reverse complement strand
AATGTATGTTATAGAATATAAATTTTATATTTCAAAATGTATCTTCAAAATATAAAATATAAAATATATTTTGAATTATATATATAGAATATAAATTTTGTAGTTTGAATTATGTATATTCTGAAATATAAAAATGTATAATTTATTGTATTTTGTAGTGTACTTTGTCCTTCAGGATTTACAATCTTAATTACAAAAATATTATTAATGTTTTGGAGTATAGTCCGATAATTTATTTTTAGAAGAATAGATTTGGAATTTCAAAATTTACTGCAGCTTGAAAGTACTGTGGGTGTAGAATGTAATATTCTGTAAATGACCGTTTATTCCTGCACCTCCACATGTTCTTATTTTACCTTCATAAATTTTTTACTTTTTTAAAAATATCTCCAGTAATATTTTGGATTATATAATCGAGAAGTTTTATTTCAAATTCGTAATTGGTTTCTGAACTACATAATCTGGAAACCTTTTTTTCATATACATAATTAGTTTTTGGATTACATAATTTGGAAGTTTTTTTTAACTTTTGGATTATGTAATTCGAAAGTCTTTTTTCAAATGCGTATTCATATTACATAATACCGAAAATACTTTATGAGGGTGACACAATAAGGATAAAAAGATATTTTCACGTTTTGTATGGGATGACAGAGGAAGATATGAAGATGAAGAAAGAAACAGTCCCTATAAATTAATGGACACGCAAGGTGGCAATTGGGTTTGGGTCCAATGGGCCGGTATACAAATGGAAGGACACTTTATATTCACCCGTAGTTTTGTGGCTGTTTCTTTCTGCATCCCTAGGTTTTTCTTTCTGCACCCCCACAATATTATACAAAGATAAAAATAACCCTGTTATTTTTTAGAAACCCCAAAATGCACCCACACTACTCTTGCTTCTTCCTTTGCCCACAGACTGCTGCACACAAGAATTCCATTTCTCTCTTAGCGGTGTTGCTCCATCTCTTAGTACAAGAAGTGTTTCTTTTGGTGGTAGTCGGTAGTGTTTCGAATTATCATTTTTGCAATTTATATTTAGTATTCCAGACAATGCAGTTTGGTAATTTTATGGTATTAGGATCCACATTTGTATTTTCACATTCCAGATTTGGAAATCCATAAATCTTCTGGATTGGGGAATCTGTAAATCTTCCAGATTGGAAAATCCATAAATCTTCCAGATCCATCAATTCATAATAGAAATTAGGCTTCCAGATTCAACAATTTGGAAATCAACAATTTATTAACAATTTGCTTCCAGAACACCTCCTCATCCAAAAAATAACATGATTTACTTTTGAATTGATGAATCTGTAGCACACTCCACCACGGTGCCCTTTTCCAAATAAAAGGTTAAGGCCAGTTTTGAGATGTTCAAAATTTTGGAGGTGCAGGAAGAAAAAAGTGGGAGTGCAAGAAGAAGAAGCCTAGTTTTGTTTTGCATCTTTATGGATGTTTGAAATGTCTAAATTGTTAATGAATAAGATTTTTTTATTGTACAATTTAAAAAATATAGTTTGGATTTTACAGTATCAAATATACCTAATAATTTTCTCATGCATCTCCATGGAAAATTTTAAATTGTCCATGGGTCATATTTTAAGATTTTACAATTTGAATTACAAAATCCAAAATATTTCTAGATTCGAAAATGTATTAATTGTAAAATCTATAATACATATTTTTATGGATTCGAAAATATATTTAAGATTGTATAATTCAATGATATATTTTCAGATTCTCAAATGCTTCTAGACTTAAAAATTACACAGTCCATAATGCATTCGTGGTAAATGCATTGTTTAATCCATGTATTTTCGAATTATATAATTGAAAACTATGAATTTTACAATTTAAAATATATTTTGGGATCTTAAATACATTTAATTTTGAATTCTAAGTTTATTCTAAAATGTATTTCCAAATTACGTAATGTAGAATGTATTTTTTATTGTATAATCTAAAATATTTCCGATCTAGTTCGGACTTTTTCCACAGCTTTGGCAGTATAGGGGGTGCTGAAAGAAAGAGCAATAGTGGACTTGGGCTGATTAGTTTACTGATCCAGTGTTATTTCTTAAGAAATATGCTAGTATGCTGTAAAAAAATGCTACTGTTTTCATTACTTTTAATCATGCTAATTTTCATTTTCCTACGCTTTGTATTCATTCAATTATTACTTAGAAAATGAGATGAGGCATTGATGAAAACAAAGAGATAACTAGGTGGATGATGTTTAAGTTTAGAAAATCCATATGGTCATTAATATGTTTGATATTAATTTAGTCATTAAAGTTTTGAGTGTTCTTCAAAATATGTATTTACTGTAAGATGAGATGGTAAAAGATGAAGGAAAACATTTGTTGTAGATTATTTGAGAACTGGGTAAAGAGATTATTTACAGTGAATACTAAACTAATTCATAACTAGTTTTATTATATTGTGTAACTGACATGACAATTAATTAGCCAACCAAAAGAGCACTTGGATTTGTCTGCATATAATTGATTTTTGTCGAGGATGAAGAATAATGTCTTAGGGGAGTGACATTTGAAAGTTGAAACCTTGCTGGATTTATGCTATCCATTTAGAGGAAAACAAATAGAAACATGTAATCTGTTATTCGTCATTTTATTCTTAGTTAAGGTAGCACTTTTGTGGAGCCTAATTGTCCTACGTCTCTGTTCAGTTTGCCTTCAGTGTAATTTCATTGTAATTTTTCTACAGATAAGATTCGAATTCAATGCATATAGACCTTTTACTTTATATGTCATAAGTGCATGCATATAAATTTATGGTTTATCTCATATTATACCCAAACACATCTCTGCTCAGATGTCAATTTCCTTAACTTTCGGTTTTGTTTTTGAATATCTGCAATTTGTTGTAAACATAAATGGAATCACTCAATTGACTCCTCAAAATGCAGCCCTTTTGAGGTCCCACTCACATGTAAATGTTTGAAATGCATTAAATTGTTTCTCATTGAATTGCTGCAATTTGTAAAGATTGCAGACTCTGGTGGCATCTGGTTCCTAAGCTAACTATCGAATCTTTGTTCTTACTTTTTTGACCAATTTCTTGCTCAGTCTCACGATTAACTGAATGCTAGATTGCTACTTAACATCTCTTGATGATATCATGATTCTTCTATGGATAAAAGTTACATTCCTCAAATTTTGTTTATTCCTTGTAGCTGTAACTTCTTGAAACTTTCGGTTATGGTTACCAACACTTTGGATATGTGCAATGTCCTGTAAGGCTTTAAGCATAGCATCACTCACATTGACTTCTCTATCTCAGCTTGAAGCCTTTCTGAGGTCCCACTCACACGTAAAATTGTTGAATTGGACATGTTCTAATTGGACTTCAGCAAATTGGAAAGATTGCAGAACTTTGATGGTACCTGGTACCTAAGCCAAACTTCGAATCTTATTTCATTTTTGACCAATTCTTGTTCAGTATCATGGTTTACTGAATGCAAGTTAAATGTCATCTCTTGACGATATCATGATTCTTCCGTGAATAAGTTTCATTCCTCAATTTTGTTTATTCTTTGTAGGTAATTTAGTTACAATGTAGGAAAACAAATAGCATATTCTTCACTCATCATCTCATCTTCCAAGAACTGTAAAACTCTTCCGTTGTTTGGATAATAATTAAACAGTGGACTATGTTCAAAATAATGATATGTTTTAAAACACATGTTGTACCCTGAAACTTTAAGTATACTGATTTTCCTTTGATACACATGCTGCATATGGGCATGCTTTTACACAAAGTACGAAAGGCATGTAATGAGTGAGTCTTGGAAGTATCTATACATATCAACACAATAATGGAAAAGAAAAGGTAAATTTGGCGTAACATCTAACTAACAGGAAAATGAGTGTGATTTACCTAGGTATATAGCTTCCATTATATACTCATGCGCTTTCTTTTTGGAGTTAGTGTTGGAGAAGGGAGATTTCTTGCATCTGTTCAAGAACAGGTGCTTGACAATTACACATAATGCCTGCATTAAGGGGCTTGGTTGGTGATCAGAATATGCGTAGGTATGATTGGAACCTTTCACTTCTATTGATTGAGTTAGGTGGAGACCAAATTGGACCACAAAATTATAAGACTTCACAGATGTTTTTTGCTATTTCTATTGCTAGACTTGTATTAATATATATATCTTTTTGGGTTGTGGATGGCATATAATAATGAATCCTTTTTTGCTTCTGGACGTAAGCACAGGGATAACATTTTCTATGCCTCAAAATATTCACTTTCTTAACTTTGTTGATTTATTAAACCATCATGGAAAGCCTGACTTTGATAACTTAGGTTATAGCTATGCGTGCAGTACCTTTTTGTTGTTTATGACTAAATACCTAACACTTGGTGGAAATGAGCAACGTCAAGTGTGATAAAATAATTATGTTCAAGTTTTATGGACTCGATCTTAACTTACTTTTGTCTAATAATGATCCACTTCTGCTTCTCCCTATCTCACACTCAGATTAACTCTAGGATAACCTTCTCCAAATTTATCTGCTAATTCACATTGTTTGCCTCTATTCTTAAAGTGCGACTTACATATTTGTTAGGCAATATCATTTGATGTCTATTGGTTTTAAAACATTCTACTTGTTTTAGATGTTACTGTTTGTAAGCAAAATTATAAACAGTTGTTTTCTATGTCCAACCTCAAAGTGATTAGAGTGGATGATGCACTATGCTGAAGTAGACTCACGGATCTTAGGTATACCTTTTTATATAGATGAAGTATATCAACCTGATTTCAATGGTCTTCTTGGTACTCACTAGTCTTAACACTGCCATCCATCCACTTTCAATTATTTTATCAAGCTGATTTTGATGTCCATTAAGTAGGCTTAATCTTGATTATATATCATTTGCTTTTCAATTATGCCATCATTTATTCATCATTGGATGATGAATAACACTTGGTTAGTTGGTTGGTTGGATCAATTTTAATGGTATGCTAATTCTTCTAAGCATTCTAATCCACCATACTCCTTAATCACGAGTGAAAAATTCAACAAAAACTCTGATAATTTCCACTAAAGTAGAAAAAAAGAGTGAATAAATAGTGTGTGCACTGAGTGTAAAGAGCTTTTACACAGTCATTCATTCACAGACTGACATGTATGATAAGTTTGTTGATCTTTACAGTGACTATCTTTGGAATCATACTAAGAGTTTTTATTGATTGACAATGTAAATTTGGTTTACTCTGACGGTATGTATAAATTAGACCAAATTCTTCGTTGACAAAGGAAACAACAAAGTTGTTGTTTCAAATGCCGGACAATGATCCAAAATGGTGTTTCAGAGATAGAAAAAGCTTATGTGCATTCAGCCTTAAACGTGCGGACGTTATCTTTCACCTTTATTCTGATTAGAATGCATAGTGTTATTTCTCTTGCTTCTTATCATGTGGCATACATAAACACATATCCCTTGCGTTAATGTAGTTGAATTTATGTTGAAGAAGAAACATAGAGTTAGTATTCTCTAATCTATTAAAAATAAGTCTTGTACATCCAACTCAGTCAGGGAGAGTTGATGAAGTTTCATTACATGAGTTCCATCGAAAGTCTAGTATTTTAGCATTATTCCTCAGTTGACTTGTACAAAAACTCTTCATGTTCTCGTGCTGTTTGTATGGGAGCTCAGTCATAATTTTGATCTACCTAACTCTATGCAGTGCAAAATAAGCAACGAGTCGATAACCCACCAACATCAGGGCCATAATGAACACATCAACCCACAAATGATTCAAGCCCATTGATTTGATAGGAGGAAAATCTGCCACTTTGCACAGCTCCCCCTTTGAACATTCATAGTAGTCATTTTCATTGTACTGGACACCTAAAAGCAGCTTGTAACAGTAGTAGCTGTAGCTCAAGTACTTGAGCCACACAATGAATGGAGGAATCTGTTGTATGTAGTACCCTCCAGCAATGAGAAACACAAGGGTTGTCACAGAAGCTAGAGTAGTTGCCTGTTTAATCTCCATCAAAATAGCACCAAATGCTAAGCCAAGGCTTTGAGAGACAACAACACTGTAGAGAACCACAAGAAGAGAAAGGATAAAAGTCGCAGGATCAGGTTTAAGCCCTCCCATCCAATAGATTATGAAAACAAATGCAGTTGGAAGTGCAAGCTCCAGTGGCAAGTCTCCTATTGTTCTGGCAAGGAAGTAGGAAGAAAGGCGGTACATTCCTGACGACCGTTCCTTGATCAGCATCCTCCTCTCTTGAGGGAATGTGAAAACAGCATTGTAGAGAGGGTAGAATCCCCAGAAAACAGAAAAGAAAAAGAGCAAGGCAACCTGCATTACACATACAGTACAACCCCATATTAGTCCCTCTTAAGGGGTATAGTATACAAAACAAAAAATGTAGCCAAGCAATATTAATCATAGTTTGACTTCTTGGAGTTCGGGAAACACAGAACTTGAACTTGAAAATGGTGTGATGTTGACATGAATATGAAAAGGAACTCGATCAGATTAAAGGCCTAATCATATATGTTACCATAACTTTTTTAGTTGTTATTAATTGGCTGTCAATATCATCAACTGGAAAAGATAAATTGAAGCAATTCCTACTTACCCGATCTTCAATGTGTGACTCCGGAGTATGCCACCACAATAGTCCACCAAGAAAAGCGACACTTACAACTTGGAATATTCTCAGCCTGTTGAAGGCTTCATACCTTCGCTCCTTCACTCCCCTTTGTAATAGTACTTTGAACTGATGCCACCAGCTCGTGCTCCATTGTTCTGGCTTTATCGAATTTCCTGCATCAATAGAGACATTTCAGGCCACTGGGACTAATAATAGAGCTATGATTGTTTTTCCCTTAAAGATAGAAAAGAAGACCTACTTGCACAAGCATCTTTTGTGATATTGTGGTTGTTCACTTCCAGGCTACAAACCTCAGCTTTCAGACTCGTAGCTATATTCTTCTCATAAGCAGAGATGAGAGATTCCCTCACCTGTTTCCTCTCTTGTTCCAGTCCTTCATTTTGTTCAGCTGCTTGCTTGGAGTCTGGGGCAATCCCTGCAATGCATCCTAACATTGTTAGTGTTGTTTTTTCAAATTAATACCGAATCCGAGACCTTGGCTATGCATATATCAAATATTTACTTATGATACATGGCTCTCTCCAAATTACCAAAACCATAACAAATTTGTTCTACTCGCTCACTATAACTCATTTTAAGTAAAGAAAAATTTGGAGCTCTACCTCCAGTTGACAAGAAAAAAAATACTAAAGCCAGTTAAGCAATTATAAAACGAAAAAGGTGTCTGCCCAGTTTCCACTTTTGAGGTCCATTGGTTTTATAGTTATTAATTCTCATTGGAAAAAAAAAAGGAACTGAAAGTGTGAAACAAATGACTATTGTCCATTACCGTTGGCAAGATCAAGCAAGAGATCAGCTGGATTGACAGTCACACATGTGGAAAAACCAACAGAAGAGAAGTAGTCCAAGGCAGTTGAAGCAGCACCATAATAGATGGGGCAGCCTTCAGAGAGCAAGACCACCTTATCAAACATATAGTAGAGCCTACTAGAGGGCTGGTGAATAGTGGTGACAACAGTTCTACCCCCACTAGCTAGGCGCTTGATTGTGTTGAGGATTCTTTGTGCTGTGGTGGAATCCAAGCCTGAAGTAGGCTCATCCAGCAACAGAAGGCTTGGGTTGATGAGCATTTCTTGGCCTATGCTCACTCTCTTTTTTTCTCCACCTGATATTCCCCTAAAAAGTGGGCCACCTATCATGCTGCTCCTGCAACGAGTCAGTCCTAGCTCAGTGATCACTCTCTCTACATGTTGAACTTTTTCATCTCTGGTCAAGCTGTTGGGAAGCCTTAGAAGTGCAGTGAACACTAGAGTTTCAGTGACAGTTAGGTGAGGGTATAGCACATCATCCTGAGCCACAAAACCTGTTCTTCTCTTCATGGCACCAGAGAAAGGTTGGCCGTTGTACGTGATCTTACCAGATAGTTTGCCGCTGAGCCGGCCTCCAAGTGCTGTGAGAAGTGTGGTTTTGCCACTGCCTGATGGCCCCAACATGGCTAGTATTTCTCCTGGACACACCACACCAGTGATTCCATTCAGTATGGTCTTCTCCTTGCAAGTCCATGTACTGCCCCAGCATCCTCCTTTCTGCTCTAGTTTAACTTTGTACACCAGTTCCTCAAACTGCAAACCAACACACAAGAGATTAGCAACTTCGTACTTTTCATCAATGTATGCATAGAATCAATGCAAGTGTGGGATATGAGTAGTATAGGCGCTATTGTTATGGGACTGGTAAACTACCTTCAGAGTTATTGGGTACATAATGAGTTTTGGAAAAGGTTGTTGTTGTTCATTGGTTTGCATGGGATGAGAAAGGACAGTTGAGTTATGGGGCTCAGTCATCTCTTGGGGACCTTCTACAGAGTGATGACTATTACAGTATTCTGGTTTTGGTGCTATGCAGTTCTGTGGCATGGCTAAAGAAGTAAGGGATTCTCAGTGTTTTGGTGAAAATAGTGGTGAGGATTGAGAACTGAGAAGTTAATATGTTGCTTTTAACTTGATGTTCCAATGTGTAGCTAAGAGCAACGCATAAATATATAGCAAGGACTAGGATGTGCACTGTGTGCCAAGCCCGTATATAGGCCACCCTTGGATGGTGGAATCCCACCTTTTTATCTCAAATTATTCTATCACGACCAAGCTCACCAAAAAACTTAGAAATTCTGAACCGTTGCTTAAGATCTTTCTTGCCTTTTCAATTTCTAAAACATTTCTTTTCACGATTTACCTTTATTAGTTTCACTGTTTTCTAATTATAAACGTCCTGATTGAAATTGGCTCACACGGGTAGAAACAACATTTATACAACAGTAGCTAGTTGATCCAAGGAACAATACATGCATACAAAAAATAAAATAATAACTCAAAAAGGAAAACCGGCTTCCACTTCCATCATAAGTTCAATATTTTTTTCCTCTTTGGGTTTTACTTTTACATCAATATTTTTCACTAGGCCATGAAGTGATGCCGGTCAAAATTCAAGCCACAGACACCTGTTATGACAAGGATAGTATTTTTTGTTTCATAACTATGTACTTGCTAATAATTTTTTAAGCAAGTGGGTCTCTTTAATGCTTTGTGATATTACCCTCGAGATTTTTATCAATCTGTTGGATATGCTTTGTTCATTTTACGCTACCATTCTTTTCCTTTTCAAGAGGATTGTACTGTGCATACTAGGTTCTGAACATGTGAAAACAGAAAGCACTGAACACTGCTACAATAGAGTGTGACCACGATGGCTCTTCCACCGTTTCAACAAGGGACAAACAAATTCAGTTGAACAAGCAGTAAACCATGGTGAATAGTCCGTTGTACATTCGTGGCAGTCTTTTTAACATTCTTAGTTCTAATCTTTTTGCCAATTTCCCTTCCTTTTTCTTAGGAAATACTGGATACTGTCATATCCCCTTCTCAAAAAACTAATTGGCAAACTTAACATTGTTATGAGGCTGAACAAGTTTTTGAAGTAAGATCCAAACCCAATATCTAATTTCTCTAAAGTAAAAAGTGTTTTGGTTAAGCCTCTTCGTACCTGAAATATGCTATATCTTTCTGGAATCCGATTACTGAACGTGAAAACCAGAACAAAGGCCACTATACTATTGATCAGAAATTTCAATTGATAGCCTTCATATCTATCTCACATATATGAAGACAAAAAACTATAACTACATTACAGTTAATGACATCTCTCTGTCTGCATGGATTTTTATTTCTTATTCAGTTATTTGTTACCCTCTAAAAGATTTGTATCTGAGGAAGAGCTCATAAGCAAGCACAAGAGATGGTACATTATCACCAATTGACGTGGGAAAGAGAAGAAATATCTTTTTAAGGATCCTGACATCTGTGGTTGGTCTGTCATTTTTCTCAACCGCTTACAAATAATCATGGAATTTAACATCTTTTTAAAAGATGAATGGATGAGAAATTTGGTTGTTTTCATTTTAAATTTTTTCGTTTACATTGGTATTATTATTGTTTTTATCATTTGGTACGTTTGGAGGACAACGACATGATTTTGTCTCCCCCATGTGCTTGGTGTTAGTTATGGTCAAGCAGTGAGTAAAAGAACCCTCCAAAATGAAACCAAAAGTGGGTTATATTCTCTTGCCTCTTTACTCTGCATGTGATAGCCATCCATCGGAAAAAAAAAGATATAGAGAGAGAGAAGAAAATCATACAATTTATTTCAAAACTTTATAATTCCTCATTCCCATGACAACTATCTTTGCCTTGCAAGTTTTGGTTGAACAGTTGTGATGTGTCTGATGCAATAGCAGTTGATAATAAAGTTGGATGCCTCACAGTGAAAACTTTACATTCCTGGAAGCAGAAGAAGCAAGAATAAATTCAAAAGAATGAAGAACAGGAAAAGGGTACGTGAAGATTTTACCAAGATCATTAAACTTGTCTAGCTATGTATGTATAGTATACTACTTTATTTTGGATGATAGTAAGTAAATGTAAAGGTGAAATTAATGGTTTGCAAAGCTAAGTGATTCCTATATGAATATATATTCCCTCTAGCAACATGGTATTGATTATATATCACTGTTATTTTCAACATTCGTATCACCGAAATTCGATATGACTGTTTTTATTATATCATTCTGTGTTATCATTCATATCAGTGGTGTTGAGTTAAAAGGCAAAGGAAGTGAAGTGAGATGCTAAGTAAGGTGTTTACCCTTTTAATCTAATACTTTCTATTTAATCTGAATGAGAGGAATGATTAAAGGTTGAACCCATCAATCAGATTCCAATTTCTGTCCATAAAATTAATTTATTTTTTCTTTTGGTAGAGCACTCAGATAAATGGTATCTATAATGGGTCCGGTGGGAGGGTACCTTTTCAGTGTGGAACACTTAGAGCATTGGCTTCTTCACACTAAGTGCGCATATATATGTGTTTTCTGTCGTCAACTTGTGTATTAATTTATGTCTATAGATATGCATAATTAATTAACCCCATTTTTTTTCCACTTTGGACCCCTTCCTTTTTCACATATTCTCCTTTCATATTCACATATCTTCTGCATAATTATAACTTCTTACACTTAGCCCTCTCCACTGCATGGATTCCCTTGTTTATTTTTTTCTGGTATATCTCCCCTTAGCATAAACCACACAACCCATCAATTTGAACCTTCTTGAACCCCAATTTCAAGAACCATACATAACTTGGAATATTTATGAATTTCCATTTGGAATGTCCTCCTTTTACATCAAGGGACTAAGGGATTATATTATTATGATAAGATTCATAAGATAAGTGTCTTGTGTTAGTACCTTTGTCTGGAAGGTGAAACAGGATTGCGTTTCATTATTTATGTAAAGTCCATTCTATTCTCATGTAAAAAAATACATATTCCATTATCTTGTTTCATAACAGATAATAAATTGGTTCACTACTGTGTCATTTGACTATGCTTATTCCATAACTTTGATTGAGACTTCCGCTGGGGAATCATATCCATGGAACACTACTCTCGTGTACATATTTCCCACAGATTTTTATGGGGAACAGATATCAAATTTAACACATATTTGGCCACACGATTATCTGTTTTAATATGTAAACAAAATGCATAATGCACAGTGAATTAATCGAGTAGCATGCCTCACATTTCAGTGTCGGAGAAGATTCCATGATAGACAGGGAAAGAGTTGAAATTGTTTGCATAATGTGTAACTTTATAATTAATGTTTGTGCTATGTTGTTTTTCATCATGAATGGCTATTCTGAGATCACAGAAATGTATGCATCAACACAATAATCATTCTCACTAACTCAATGCTCCATAATGCAATGAATGCCGTTGACGTATGATTAATCACATAGGATATGAAAAGTTCTGAGAGTTTAAGTTCAATGAATAATAACCATACCCACATACACTAATATACCAATATGATTACTAAACTGCTTACAAAATGTCTTAACAAAATGCATTAAAATATTTTAAGATAAAATGATAAATCTAAATGAAATGTAAATTTACCTCAATTTTATAAAATTGATTTATAAAATAAAATTTATAACTATTTATATATTATTAAATATT
>Ga0123341_1004551_pt1 | contig 12184 bp, 4 predicted proteins | sample Turbeapinknodule_FD_89959 | JGI IMG/M metagenome (GOLD analysis project Ga0123341, IMG submission 89959) | Root nodule microbial communities of legume samples collected from Mexico - Turtle bean Mexico pink nodule | ecosystem: Host-associated > Plants > Roots > Nodule | place: Mexico: Nepantla... | reverse complement strand
TATATATATAACTCCATATAAGTTAATAGTTTATGCATAAACTAATTTGAAGAAGCACTCATATAACTTCTCCAAAATTTTATTTTTAACTTATGCATAAACTAATTTTAACTTATGGAGAAATCAAATTCATTATTTTTTCTTCATATTTCTATCTATTAGAAGTCCTAATGGAGAAGCTCGTCCAATGAGGTTTTTCCAGCAAATGGCAATTTTCAAGCTGTAATAGACCAAAAATGTGTTTTTTATTAGTTTCTATTAAATACAAATTCTTTCATTATACTAACTCTCTTTTATTTATTCTCATTGAATAAAATAAGAATTACAGGTCTGACTAACTATTCTGATTACTGAATTATGGGTCACTTCTCCTCAGTTTAAATGCCTGCAAGAGTATAATTTGGTAGACTTGGAAAGTGAAAATTACTTTACAGAATTGTATTCTTGTTCAACGCCTGAGTACTTGCATTTAAACAATTGCAATCAGAGTTAAAGAATTATTTACCAGACAATTTTTTCATAAAAAATAGAAAATAATATATTCAAGTGGGGTTTCTCCAAACCAGTATGATTCCTTAAGTTCTATTGACAGGAAAATTACATTTAGCCAGATACATATATTTATTTCCAACCCATGCATAGACCAAAACAGAAAGAATTTATAAGTTACCTTATCATTGTGCACAATTGTGGCCAATGGCTCCACACAGTCACCATTTATCCGTATGTCAAGTTTAATTAAATTATTTTCGACGTACCTGAAAATTAATTATAAGAAAGCATTAGAACCTTATGAGAAACTTTGGAAAGACAACCTTCTCAGTCCATACTTAATAGTTAATAATACGCAAGCATAACTTTAAAACTAATATATAAAAGTATTTTATGTGCTTCAAATATTAAAAAAATAAAGTTCATCCTCCTCTGGCGCAGAGTTAAGGGTATATGAGATAATATATAAATACTTAATAATGCGCAAGGATAACTTTACAACTATATATAAAATTATTATGTGCTTCAAATATTCATCCTCTTCTGATCCAGAGTTAAAGGTATATGTGTCATGCTAAGACTGTGCATCATTTACAAGATGATAAATCACCAATTTTGATAAACTTCTAAATAAACACTTACAGGAAGAGAAAATAAATGAGTTAAGGGATAAAATGAATTAAAAATTCTCATATAAAAGTGTGTTAGGATTGGATTGTTTTTGGAGACTATAAATAATTTCATACCCCTTTCAGTAATTTTACAAAAACAATTATTACTTTAGACAATTCTAAAAAAATAGATAATCTAAAAATTACTTTGCACCTAATCTAGGCCTTAGAAATGTCTTATTGGTAGGTTTTTACAATTGAAAAGCTTCCATGTCTAGAAGCCAATCCAAAAATCAGTGATGCCTACATTAACTTACAGTCCCTAAGCATTAGGTATGTCTTATTTTATCAAAACTACCCTGATTACACTAGAGAGTCGGGGGTATTTACAGTAATCAACAGTATCTTGAAAGCCAACAGAACCTCGTGTGAATATTATCAATAAATTATGCTCTTGGAGACATTTACCCAACAAACGTATACTCCATACTAGCATAACCCTTACTTCTTGACTTCAACTGATCAAAGAAATCACCAACCATCTACAAAATTGACATTTAAAACAATTCAGATACCTGAAAGTCAAAACTAGTCAAACAGAAGCACGGTTAAAAGGTTAATTTAAAAGAACTAAAGTACGAGATTACCTCTGCTAATGGTAATTCATAGACAAGTGATGCCCTATTTTCAGCAATAAATTTCATTTCTTTAAACTGCCCTCTTCTTTCTTGTGCCAGTTCCATAAGTGAACCAATGTAGTCTTTTGGTGTAAGCATCTCAATCTGTACACAACTACATTAATTACAAATAAAGACAATAAACACACACGCACACACAACTTACGAATTAAAATGTTTTCCCCTAACTGTTCTAATTCTTGAAAAAGGTGAACAATAAAGAGAACAAAGTGCAAGAACTAACCTTAACAAATGGCTCCTCAATTGATTTCCTTTTTCCAGGCTCAGGAAGTAATGATGGGTTTGAGCATTCAACCTTCAACAATTTTGTGATTCCGACAAAAATTATGGCGTTAATATGACATTTAAAAAATAGCATATATTCAGTTTTAACAAGTAGTTCACCCAAAAAACTATTACATAGAATAGAAAGGGAGCTTAGGAATGAGAAGAAATTACAGTATCACCATTTACACAGTTTACTCTGTACACAACACTAGGAGCAGTTGTTATCAAGCTCAAATTGTATTCTCTCTCAAGTCTCTCCTGTAATGTAAAGTAAACCAGGTTTCCGTAGTTAATCAAAATGACAAATCATATTTCTGGGAATTATGCCATATATAAGAACATTCAAGCATTTCCTCTGAAAGCCAAAGTGTAGATACTTCAACAAATGCAAACCTGGACAATTTCCATATGAAGAAGACCCAGAAACCCACATCTAAAGCCAAATCCCATGGCACTCGAGGTCTCAGGTTCAAACTGTAAACCAGAAAAGAAAAATGAAGTCTTTCAATATATCACTAACCCTACCATTGTCCGCTTGACTCTAAGAAAATTGGATATTTAAGAAAAAGAATTGTTTGGTGCCAAACTTTGGATAAAATTGTATATTATAATCCACCAAATGTCAAAAAACAGCTGTACATGAAGATCTCAATCGAGTAGTTTAAATAAACTTTATGGCTGGCAGACTCTGAATGCTTCTCTCACCAAAGAAAACTAATTCAAAAGTACAACTGAATAATTTAATAAACAACACAGTTTAAAGAAATATCAAATTGATAAAAGGAAATTATAACTAAATCAAGAAAAACTAAAATTGAATAACCAAAAACCAAATTATGTTCCTTTGCCAAAAGTCTAGAAACAAAAGATAAACCATTGTTCAACATATCAGTATAACCTTTAGTGCAGCATCATTGAGTTGTAGCTTCTCAAGTGCATCACGCAGATCAGGGAATCTGACAATAAATGATAATAAGGGAATCATTAATGATTAATTTCAGATACATTCAAGAGTAATAATACAATTGTTTTGCTCAAGAAAGAAGAGAGTCAACAAGAGATAAATACTGGTCAGCATCAACAGGAAACAAGCCACAGAACACCATAGGAGTGGCTTCCTCGTATCCAGGGAGTGACTTATCAGCCTTTCTGCCATAGTGAGTAATAGTGTCACCCACTCTAGCATCAGCTACTGTTCTTATTGATGCAGATAGATAGCCCACCTATTAAAGCACAACAAGATATCATCAGTAATAATGAATAAAAAATGTTTATTTTATCTTTCTCTAGAGAACAAAAATGACAATAATGCATTTACCATAGAAAGGAATTGTCATGCCAGCTAAAAATATGCACATACAGATGCATAGTTACTCAGCAGAAACAATACACCACTGCCATGCATTGTGTCATCTTTATTATGCCATTTTTTAAGTCTTTTATCTCATTTCTCATAGAGTGTATGTACGATATGTTACGAAAAAAAGGACAGGAGAGACAAACCAAAAATACCATAAGCAATATGAAATACATCAACCAGCTAATTAAACCATCCAGAAGTACTATTTTACCTCACCAGCATACAGTTCTTCAACTTGTAGTTGATTGGGAGACAAAACTCCAATTTCATCAGCAAAGTAATCCTGCAATTTAATAATCAATTAAATTCAGACTTCAGAGAACATTAGTAGTCACCACAATGACCAAGTTTTTACCAATGATAGATTAAAACTTGTTTGAATTTGTTTGCAGTCATAATTAAAAATTTGATAAATGTTGTTAGTAGGATATTAAGTGTAATATTAGAAGTTGTTAGAAGATTCTAGACATCTCTTTGTAATCAATACTTTAGGGTTAGAATTCTATACATAGAGATGCTGATGTAATGTTTAAAATCAATCAGTTGAATAAAATCCTCTTTCATTCAGATTAATCGTTTTCAAGTTGGTATTAGAGCTTTCGATCTTGGGGCTCTTCTTTACCGTCTTAGTTACGGTTCTTTTTTTTAGGGATGCCTGAGGTGCACCTATTTCCTTTGATTATTGGGGATTGCATGAAGAGAACCAAACTTGTGGTTTTGTCACTGTTGTTTCCACTGCAGCTATTGTTGCCGGAGCTGCCGCTGTAGCATCCAATCAGATAGGCATCCTCCAATTTGTCTGTTGCCAGAGTCACACCGCCATCGGAGCTATCACACACCTGCACAGGCGCAATCACTCTCCGCGAGTGAGTTTTGCGAGCCACATTTTTCTGGCATGTGATGCCGCGCCCGAAAGTAGTTCCCACTGCCATTTGTGTCGTTAGAGCTGCCTGAAGATGGAAGTTCCAAATCTGCCAGTGTTTCCCTTTTTCCTTGGGTTGCGCATCTCTCCTTTAAAAGGAGCATTGTTCATGGACAACATTGTTCTGTTCTGTTGTCTTACTGTTCTCTATTTTATTTATGAGGGGGGCTAAGGAATCCCAACTTATTTTAGCATGGCAACTCCACTAAGCAATGTTGATCTTCTGCACCTGCCTTATGACAGTCGCCTTAATGGTCAAACTTATCTTTGGTGAGCTCAATTTATCAAATGCATGTTAAAGGGTATGGGTAAGCTCAACCATATTGAAGGAGAGGTCATATCTCAGGACAAGCCTAATTTCTAAATTTGGGACAGTGATGACTCACGAATTATTACATGGTTATGGGGGTCCATGATTATAGAAATCAAGAGAAATTATACGTTCTACTCCAGTGCCCATGCAATTTGGGAAAACATTGCAAATACTTATTCTATGCAATAAGACATCTCTACATGTTATGAGTTAGAAACAAAGATCTTTGGAGCCAAGCAAGGCACTCTCTCTGTAGTGTTGAAAGGTTTGTGGATTGACTTGGACCAGCATCAAAATTTGAAGCTTGAAAATAGCAGAGATGTTGTCTTGTCACTCTTGCTTAGTTTTTGAATGGTCTCAGATATTTATTCGGTTAGGACAAATTCTTGGGAAGGAAATACTTCCTTCTCTTTTTGAAGTCTTCTACATTGTCCGAGGTGAGGAAACTCGTTGAATGGTCATGATGAATGAGCCCTCAATTGAAGGAGCTGCTATGTTCTCTAAAAAGACTTCCAAACCTGGGACCTCAAATCCTGGAAACATGAAACTTAACTTAAAAGACAAAGAGAATTGTCGGTGCTCTCATTGTATGAAATCTAGCCACAATAACGAGACTTGCTTTACGCTACATGGAAAGAAGAAAACTCTCAATCGTTTGGCTGAAATAAAAGGATAGCCCTGAAGGAAGGCTTATCGGGCAACATCAGATTATGAAAATTCTAGCACGACTCCTTCATCCTTTTCAATTGAAGAAGAAATGTTTGCATTACGTGCTGAAATTGAATGTCTAAAATTTCTCAGAGTTCATAAATAAGCCACCTTCTGGTACTTGCTTCCTAACCATGACTATAAGAACTCTAATTCCTCTTTCAAATTTTAAAATTTTATATAAGGACTCTTGGCTTCTAGACTCTGGTGCGACATGCTATATGATCCCTCATCCATCTCTTTTAACATCATATGTTTCTCTTTCTGATAACCACATTATTGTTGCCAATGGGACCTGTATTGTATCCCAATAGTTGGACGTGGTAATATTTTTCTTTCGTCATCCCTCAGCCTTAAAGATGTCCCTTATGTTCCAAAACTTTCTAATAACCTTGCTTGCGTTAAAAAAACTTTACTATGACCTAAATTAATTTGTAACATTCTTTCCAACTCATTGTGTTTTTCAGGATCTTACTATGGGAAGGACAATTGGAATTGTTAAGAAGCAAGGAGGGTTATATTGTTTTAACAACTTTGGAACTAAGGATAGGATCAATAAACAAGCGGCTATCTCTTTTCTCAAGTTTGGCACTACTTTTGAGTCCTCTAAATTTGGCTTCTCCACCATCGTCGAGGACATCCATCCTTTTTTGTTCTAAAGTTTATGTTCCCCTCCGTATTTTCCAAAGAGTCTTTCCCCTCCTTATTGAGCCATTTAAATGTGATGTATTTCAACTTGCAAAGCACCATCGTGCCACGTACCCTTATAGTAATACAAAGAGGGTTCATTCTTGTGATTTGGTTCATTTTGATGTTTGGGGGCCTACATCAAACTCTAGTATATCTAGTGCTAAATGATTTGTCACTTTCATTGATGATCGTACCCGTGTTCAAGGTTGTCAAACTCGAGAGTCTCCGTAGACTTGTGAGAGTTTCGTAACTTGATTCGTAAGAGTTTACTTTATATAAAAAAAATATTTTAACAATATAATTATTCGAAGTAATTAATTGTACAACACTAAAATAACTACATTAAGTAGTAAATGCCACAAAGTATCCCAAATATTATTGCAAATATGTACTCTAACTAAAAATAGAACTAGATAAAAAGGCATCACTAGATAAAAAGGCAGTAGGATGCAAATGTGTTTATAAGACCATTACAAAGAAAGGTTAGTTTGCTAAAGGATATACTCAAACTTATGGTGTTGATTATAAGGAGACATTTGCTCCAGTGACAAAGATGAATATTGTTAAAATCATTCTCCCATTGACAACTTATTTTGGATGGAAATTGCAACAATTTGATGTGAAAATGTTTTCTTGCATGGACATTTAGAGGAAAAAGTCTACATGGAAATTCCTCTAGGGTTTAGGTCTACTGAAGAAGGGAATAAAGTGTGCGGGTTGAAGAAAGCTTACGTACTAAAGCAGTCACCCCATGCTTGGTTTGGTAGACTGACTTAGGCTATGATCTCCATGGGGGATCGATAGAGTCAAGGTGACCATACTAGAAGGTAAACTTACTCTACTCTTGGTCTATGTTGATGATATGATTGTTGCATGAGATGATGAATACGAAAAACAAATGTTGAAAGAAAAGCTTGTTGCTCAGTTTTAGATGAAGGATCTAGAAAAATTACAGTACTTCCTTGGGACAGAAGTAGCTTACTCGAAAAAAGGCATCTTTATCTCCAAAAAGTATGTTCATGATCTTCTCAATCAAACAGGTAAGATTTATAGAACAAAACCATATAATTAGGAGTGATAAAGGTAGTTCTACTATGAATAAAGGCCAATACCAAAGACTTTTGGGGAAGCTCCTTTAGTTAGCCCACACTAAACCTGACATAGCCTATTTTGTGAGCGTACTTAGTCAGTTAATGCATAATCCAAGGGAGGGACATTTACAAGCCATGAACAGAATCCTTCAATATTTGAAGACAAATCCATGAAGGAGATTATTGTTCGAAAGGTATGAAAAATTAAAAATGAAGGTGTATATTGATGCAGATTATGCAGGGTCTATCATAGATAGGAAATTCATCTCGGGATATTGCATGTTCTTAGGTGGAAATTTGGTGATTTGGAGAAGAAACAAAACATTGTTGCAAGGTCTACTCCATAGGCTGAATTCTGAGCTATGACACATGGGGTGCGTGATTTGAAATGGCTGAGAATTATTCTAAATTATCTTAAATGCTCTACACATTGCTTCCAATCCAATTCTCCATGAGAGAACTAAACACAGAAATTGATTGCCATTTTATTCAGGAAAGTTGCTATCCAAGTAAATTTGTACTGAGTTTGTCAGATTCAATGATCAAATGATCAACTTGCAGATGTCTCAACAAAATCCTTAAGGGGACCTTGGATTGAATTTATTTGTTCCAAACTTGGTATATACAATTTGTATGCTCCTTAAGGAGGGGGGTGGTTAGCATAGGTATTAAATATAGGTAGTAAGTAGTTGTATTGGAAAATTGTTGAGTTGTACCTATCTATGTACCTAGGACTCTAGTTTTGGCTTTTGATATTTGTTCTTCCCTCTACTTATTGTATCAGAATTATATCAATATAAAGGTGAACATAAGGGAGGTGTGTGATTAAGCCCTCTAAAATATCTTGTCTCTTTTATTTATCTTAAATACCTGCTTGAGGAGGAGTGTTGTTGTAGGAAATTAAGTGTAGTGTTAGAATATTCTAGAGATCTCTTTGTAATCAATACTTTAGAGTTAAAATTCTCAATATATAGAGGCTAACGTATTCAAATCAATCAATTGAATAAAATCTACTCTCATTCAGATTAATCATTTTCCGTTTTATTACAAACAGGCAACTATACTAACAGTTTGTCACCACCAAACTATATCTTTGAAGGCAAGAATAAGGGATCAAAAAATAGCAAACGTACTATACCTTCCCACTAGCCATGAAATAAACTCTATCACCTTTCTTTATAGATCCATCTACAATTCGGAAGTATACAATAACACCTCTGTATGGATCATAGTAGCTGCATTTAAAGAAATAATTAATATGAGAGCCTAAAGGATAAATACCACATGAAAAGAATATTAGCTTAAACAACATGCAAGGGGGGTTAACCAGCCATACATACTAAAGGAATTTTATCCATGTAAATACTTCACATCTGTATGAAAGCTATTGCATCCAAGGATGTCTTTGTAGAGAGTAATTGTATAACAAATAGATGCATAAAGTACAGGTATCTGAACTTGCATTAAGCACACAACAACAAACTACATAGAAAAAGAATTACCTAAAGTATGGGATGAAGCCTAGACATGTAAATTAGATCCTTGAACTTTACAATTAATATACCAAGTCTTAATTCAACATGTTATAATTTCTAGATTGTAGGGACCTTACCAAAATTATTTCATGGTATCAATGTCATCCAAATCTTAAAGGACAAGCTATGTGAATCAATAGTATACTGCTTATATTTATCATCAAATGGATTAGTCTGATAACATTTGAAAAGAATGAACAGTACCTGTCAAATATTAAAGCCCTCAACGGTCTTTTAGATGTATCTTCAGGTGGGGGAATTCTTGCAACAATCGCATTGAGAATATCAATTATACCTATTCCTTCCTACAGCAGAAAGTAACTTCATTACGTAGAAAGATGTACATATTAACGTAAAATCATAAACCAGAGAAAACAACAGGAAATGAAAGAACAATAACAAACCTTTGCAGAGCAGAGAATCGCATTGCTGCAATCTAGACCTACAATCTATACAAGAAATCAATTCCACTCACGATTTTTCTTATCAATATCATAAAAATAATTCAAGAATTAATAAATAAACAAACTAGCAATGCTCATGCAAGGATGCCCTAGTTAACCCATTCTAAAAATGTATTCTCCAGCAGTGTAAACTATAACCATTCTAGTAGTAGTAATTAAACTAGGAATAATGAGACTTAAGAATGTGTTAAAATAGTAGAGAGAGAGAGAGATAGAGAAACTGAGAAAAATAAACTATTGTGTTATTATGTAAAGAATACATATCAATTGATTATTTTGTCTATCATAGACTTTAAAAGTCTCGGAGATGCACTTTTAATGACTTTTAATTGTTTATTGCAAGTGAATAATTGATTATTTGGCCATTTAATCCATTAAATTGTGCAAGTTTATGGTGCAGTTCCTGCTTTAAAGTCACCAAACATGCTCCCCTGGATTACTGAACCATAACAGTTGTCAAGGCTATACTAACAGAACTATAAGCTAATGATCAGTACAGGTATGATCCAATCAAAGAACAAATCAATTTTATAATGCCAAAAAGTTTGCTGGCATTCTCAAGCATCACTTTTGTGTATTTGGTTGTAAAGAAATTGCTATAATCCTGGGGACCCTAATCTTCTATTGAGTTCGTTTGGGATTGAGTAGTTTTTCTAGCCTCTTGTAGTGCTCTACCCTTATGCTCACGGTTGCCCTCTATCCTAATCAATTCCTTTCTTACCAAAAAAGGAAAAGTATAGCGTCATAAGGGTAACTTAATGAGAAGGGTCCTAGACTATCTTAATGTGAAACTGAAAAATTTAAACTAGGAATATGATATCAGCGGTCTAAGTAGGCAGACAAACCTCTTCAATCTCCTTGATAACTCGATCTGGTTCTGCACCTGGGAGATCTATTTTGTTCAAAACCTGTTACAGAATATCTAGTATTACTAAACATGCACACATGCAACACATTCGGACATTTTTATCTCATGATTTTATGACTTCAGAAAAGTAATGAAAAAAATACAAAAACAATTCATCCTTATTTTGAAAAGAGCCATGCCACAAAATTACAACTGCTTAGTAAGTGTAAATATGTGGTCTTTTTCCCGAAAAAAAAAAGAAATATTTGGGTTTAGTAATTGAAAAATAGCATCAATAAAGGATAATGTGTATCTCAGTAAACTAAAACAAAAATTAAATATAAGTTAAAAGTAGAATAACAGAAATAATGTACTCACAGGGATGATTTCTAGGTTGTTCTCCAAAGCCAAATAAACATTAGCTAGGGTTTGTGCTTCAACACCCTGTGATTTGAAAGCAATTTTTTGCAAAAGCATAAACAAGAATTACTGAAAGATCACTCTCACATGATAAAGGAAATAAAACCAGAGGGGAAAAAAGAGCATAAAAGCATAGAGATTCACCTGAGAAGCATCTACTACTAGAAGAGCACCCTCACATGCAGCAAGTGACCGGGAAACCTGGCCATAGTTGAATAGTCACAATGTATTATTGTATTGATTCTGAGAAGGGTTTAACGGCCACCAAAAAAGAAAGAAAAGAAGATTATGTTCATTTCCAACACTCAAACCCAATTGAGTGGGATGTGTCATTTAGAAAGACCAAATGGAAACTCTAAAATGTGATTGATATATAGCGTTTTATTTTACATTTTCATGCAGTTTTTGTTCTCATTGTTAGCTAAAAAAAAGGATGTGGCTTCTTAAAAGGTTCTAGATAAAGAGAAGGAAAGAGAGGTGGGGCGGAGATCAAATAGAATGCCACCCACATTTGATAGCCGTCCTCTGTTTTCTGTTTCTTTTTTGAAAAACCAATTTATTTTCAAAAGCTCGCCATTTATGCCTACAAATTCGTGAAACTACAACTTGATGGAGAGAGTTAACAAGACTGACAAGTCGTGCTTAAGTTTCTCTGTTGAATGTTCATATAGGTGTTACATGTCGTTGTAGTCCCTAAATTTGAAGCAAAAAGAAATGAAATGGGACAAGACTGGTGCAAAAAATAATACAATAGAAAGAAGCATATAACAGATAGGCAGTTAGCATGTACGTATAACTAACTACATCACATACCTCATAGGAGAAATCGACATGACCTGGTGTATCGATTAGATTCAAGCAATAAGGTTCATTTTCAAAAACATAACGCATTCGAGCTGCCTGCCATGATAAAAATCAGCCAAATACCTTCTCAAATATCTTAACATCGAAAAACAACTTCAAACTCACATTTCCCAATCTCTCACACACGATTAAGCTAATATAATACGGGATTAGGAAATGGTGGAACCTGGAGCTTAATAGTGATGCCTCTTTCTCTCTCCAAGTCCATGTTATCGAGAAACTGATCCTTCATGTCTCGCTGTTGCACCGTGCCAGTAACCTGAAGCAACTTATCCGCCAACGTCGATTTCCCGTGGTCAATATGCGCAATGATGGAGAAGTTCCTTATATTACGCACCGGCACCTAAAACCAATACAATCCAAACATGTTTACTGCTACGAACGACGGGCAATTTGGGGAAATACGACAAAATGTAACTAATGGTGATACCTTAGAGAGACGGTGTTCGCCGGCTTTGGCGGCGGAGTCGAAGTCGGTGCTGGCGACCTGGCACAAAACGCCGGAGCGAAACGTGGAAGCATTTGGAAAGACGGAACTAAGGCAGCGTTTGGATGAGTGGAATCTGGTAGTGGTTCTTCTTGTTCTGCTTCGTTGAGCATGGAAGAGCGCGCGTTGGTGGTGGTGTGGTTGTTGCAGTTGAGTTTTAACGGATAAGAATAGAGACGCGCCACAAATTTCTGCGGCCATTGGAAGTGTGACTCTACTGCACCGTTGCCAATGGAACACGAGCCTTCAACTTAACTTTTGTGCTGGATCAAGTTGGGCTGGATCCGTTCAAGTGTGTTTCTTCCTGCACTCCCATAATTTTTCCTGCACCTCTGTGGGTCTATATAAGATAAAAATATCTTTATATATGTTAGTAGGGTATAAAACCGTACCTTGCACAGGGGAAAGATTGTAT
>Ga0123341_1004550_pt1 | contig 12185 bp, 4 predicted proteins | sample Turbeapinknodule_FD_89959 | JGI IMG/M metagenome (GOLD analysis project Ga0123341, IMG submission 89959) | Root nodule microbial communities of legume samples collected from Mexico - Turtle bean Mexico pink nodule | ecosystem: Host-associated > Plants > Roots > Nodule | place: Mexico: Nepantla... | reverse complement strand
AATGGTATTTTTTTTTTTTTTTTTTTTTTTTTAAATTCTTAAAAATTTTTTTTTTTTTTTTTTTTTTTTTTTTTTGAATTTGACCATATTATTGTGAATAGATCTTCATGGTTTTGTTAAAAGTAAAAAAAATAATTATATTTGAAGAAAAATATCGTATTTGAAATTAGGATTTCTTCATTTATAAAGTAGTGCTTCTATGCATCATTTATACACCTTCATACAAATTTTAAAATTAATCTATTTTGGTAAATTAAATAAATATTGTACACTTTTCTGTAAATTTACCACAAAACATCTAGCACCACTGGTATATAATAATAGTAAGCATTGTTTCAAAAAATTAAAACTAAATTTCTACTAAATTTTTTTTTTATCATAATTCCTGTATTTATTTATTTTTATTCATACGTTAGTATTAAAAGGATATCTATCAGCATATAATATTCTCATTATTTTTACTCTAACTAGCGAATAAAAGAAAAAATGTGTTTTCTTTATTTCCAAATTTAATCCATATGGTTTCAAATGAATATTAAGTTTTAGAAAAAAATATGTGGATTAAATTTAATCATTCTTTTAATTATAAAACGATAAAAAAATCCTTTAAACTGAGAAAACAGGTTAAACTCATATATTTTAACAGGTTTAATTTTTTAAAATAAAATAATGTAAATGTTAATCAATTTAATAATTAATAAATAAAAATGGTGAAAGACACAATCGTATCCTTTATCATCTTCCGAACTTCGGAGTAAGCAACAGTCACACAGTGACAATGGCCTCCATTTCTGTTTTAGCAAGATCATTTCTTTTCAACCGTTCAACCAAACGCTTATTGGGTACCTTCAAACCCCATTCTTCTCCCTTTCTTCTTCAATGGGCCACAAAAACCACAAAAACCACCAGCGCCCTCCAGCAACCTCTCCGCAACGTCATTGAAATCCTCGAAGAACGCGGTCTGGTCGAGTCCATCACCAGCGACGCACTTCGGGACGCGTGCTCCTCACCGGTCAAGGTCTACTGCGGCTTCGACCCCACTGCGGAGTCTTTGCACCTCGGCAACCTCCTCGGCATCATCGTGCTGTCCTGGTTCCACCGCTGCGGTCACCGCACGGTCGCGTTGATCGGGGGCGCCACCGCCCGCGTGGGCGACCCCTCAGGAAAATCCGTCGAAAGGCCTGTACTTGACCCCGAGTCCTTGGAGAAGAACACGGTGGGTATCTCCAACACCATTGAACGGATTCTGGGTCGCGGTCAAAATCCGAACTTGGATTCTGATTTTTCTGTTGTGATTATGAATAACTATGACTGGTGGAAGGAGTTTAGTTTGTTGGATTTTTTGAAAAGGGTGGGTAAGTTTGCTAGGGTGGGGTCTATGATTTCTAAGGAGAGTGTAAAGAAGAGGTTGGAATCAGAAGAAGGAATGAGTTTCACTGAGTTCACATATCAATTGTTGCAGGGCTATGATTTCTTGTACTTGTTTCAGAATGAGGGTGTACGTGTTCAGATTGGAGGTAGTGATCAATGGGGTAATATAACTGTTGGAACTGAATTGATTAGGAAGATATTGCAGGGGAAAGATGCGTATGGCTTGACATTCCCTCTTCTTTTGAAGAGTGATGGCACTAAGTTTGGAAAGTCTGAGGATGGTGCCATTTGGTTGTCTCCAACGTTTTTGTCTCCCTATAAGTTTTACCAGTATTTTTTTAGTATTCCTGATACTGATGTGATTAGGTTTTTGAGGATTCTTACATTTTTAGACATTGAGGAAATAGTTGCCTTGGAAAGGGAGATGATGAAGCCTGACTATGTGCCTAACACCGCACAGCAGAGGCTAGCTAAGGAAGTTACACTGTTTGTTCATGGGGAGGATGGTTTGGCTGAGGCTCTTCAAGCCACTGAGGCGTTGAAGCCGGGGTCAGGGACGAAGTTGGACTGGAAAAGTATTGAGGGGATTGCTGAGGATTTGCCATCTTGTTCTTTGCCTTATGAAGATGTTTTGAATCTGTCATTGGTGGATCTTTCGGTCTCTTCTGGTTTGTTTGAGAGTAAGTCTGCGGCAAGGAGGTTGTTAAAGCAAGGGGGGCTTTACTTAAATAATAGCAGAGTGGATAATGAAGGTAAGAGGATTGAGGCTGCGGATATAGTGGATGGGAAAGTTCTCCTGTTATCAGCTGGCAAAAAGAATAAGGTGCTGGTCAGAATAGCTTGAGAGTGTCTATTCAGTGCTGAGTATTTTTTGGAGACTGTTTATTTGCTCTGTGATTTTTTTGTACTTTTAAGAAACCTTTGATTTGCCTGATACACATAAGCTTATTCTCTAAGTGTTGTTTTCTATTTAGAATCAGAGTTTCACCTCAACTTGTACTGGTTTGTAATGCAAACCTTTATTTCACGGGCTATTTTGGTGGGAATTCAATTTTGTTTGGAGAATAGCACCAAAATTTTTGTTTGGAGAATAACCCCTCTTATTCACATCCATTATTTAGTAAACATCGCAGCTGTGTGTACTTATGGATAGTGTAACATTGAAGCTGTAAATTTTGAAGTTCAACATTTCTTGAATAGAAAATAGTGGAAGTGAATGCATTGTTAGTCATTGTTTAACAAATGCTAATTGCACTGAGCATAAATTAGTGAACTCATTGGTCGTTGGTTGGGTGCAGTGGTCTTTTTTGCTGGAAGTCTTGATCTTTGGTATGTAACATTTTGATGTTTTGCCACATAATAAGTATTGCGTTTCTGACATGAGTAAAGCCTGGTTGAACAAGTTGAAGTTATTCTGGCTTTTAATTTGTGTGGCATATTGATATTGATGTCAACTTGTATGCTTATATCGAGAACCAGATGTAGCTGGTTTTACTACTGCTCAATGAGATCATCTTTGCAATGAAATGTTTTCTTATGTATATCGAATCATTAGACTGGTCAGTGCATCAAACACTAGCTTCTCATTTGAGCCCTCCCTAAATTTGAAAATTTTTCTGGCTTAATGGCTGCTTCAAAGATGTTGTTCTATTGTATGACATTGAATAGCTTTTGTTCTGACTGATTAGGGAGCTACAACTTCGTGGATGACACAATGGACAATGAAACTAAAAACTCATTAGCACAATAACATTCAATCATCCCAGAATAGCATTTTGACTGTTATTTTTTTACATTTCATTTGATCATTCCTGTACTAAAATGTTTGGAATGACTTCTTAATAAGAATGAAATCTTAATACAGTGACAGTGTCAATAGTTGATATCAAAATTGCAACGTATCAAAACCATAAGTTAAAGGGTTTTAACTTGAGTGCCACTTCAAAATAATTTAAAGTAGTTCCTCACCTTATTTTGCTCATCTTTTCATGTGTTAGTAATAGACTTTTCGACTAAAAGTATTAATAACAGGCTTTTTTCCCACATGATAGAGGCATAGAGTTAAGATTTATTACAGCTTTAGTATTTTGAAAAAAATCACTCCATGAAAACATTTCCAAATCTAAAAAGATAAATAAATCAGAAATCATTTATAGAAAACTTGCAGTTAATATTTTTCAATTCACCAGTCACTATATAATGATTCAATAGTATTGGAAGTAATTCAATAAGATCTAAATCACAGTCAATAATCTAGTTAAATTTGGTGACATTCCAAATCATCAAACCAATTCTTTCTTCAACATGCCTCGAAATAATCAGGTCTTAAACAATAATTTCAATGCAATTGGTTCTTCTTTGTCAACAATCCTTACAAATCTACAAATCTCGAGTAGGATTTTACACTCACAAGTCAAGATGAAGTATTTCAAGTACATAAATATTTATTTATGTAATTGATTTATAATGAGATAATGCAATAATTTAATTATGTGCAAGGAAATATAAAATAAAAATTCAAGACTTAACACAGTCTTAATAATTTTGAGATTAAAAAAAATAATGGAGTGCATTCCCAAAATCTTATGTAAGATGATATTAAGTTAAAATCCCAAAGGAAAATATAAATAAGTTTATATATATATATATATAATGGAGATAATGAGGTTAAAATGATTCATTTTTTGTTTTAATTCTAATATAATTTTTATACAAAAATATTATTCTTATGAGTTTTAATTATATAAATTTGATATTTATACAAACTAAAATACTAGTTTAGTCAAGATGTATTCAGATTATAAAAATTCTTACTCTATTATATTCTTATTGAATTATATATTATATTGTATAGCCGATTCTTTTTTTCTTTCTTAAAATAATGAAAAAGTTTATCGGAACATGTCTCTGTCTTTTCATTTTTTGTTGTTGTGTAAGCTCAGCATCAGTGTTTTCCTGTTCCCAGAAGCTGAAATAGTAGCAAAACGAACTTTGGTCTCTCTCACTGAAACCAACCAAACACAAAAAGAACACAATCTTTTCTGTAACGTTGGTGTCAACAAACAAAAAATGTCATTGGCAAGAAGATTAAGGTATTATCTCTCTCTTTCCATTCCCAAATTTCATCCTTTCCTTCAAAACCCCATTTCCCTTCTTTGCTTCCCTTCACCCTCTACTCTCCACTCTCACTCTCAGCCCCCACTCATTAACCATCTTGATGATGCTTTTTTCCATTTCAATCACATGCTGCATATGCATCCTACCCCACCCATCTTCCAATTTAACAAGATTTTAAGTTCCTTTGTGAATTCTAAGCATTACCCCACTACTATTTCTCTCTATAAGCAAATGGAGTTCACTGGAATTGTGCCTGACTTTTTCACTTTGAACATATTGGTTAACTGTTTCTGCCACTTAGGTCAAATGGCCTTCGCTTTCTCTGTGGTGGGCAAGATTCTCAAACTGGGTCATCACCCAACAACCATAACCTTGAACACTCTCATGAAGGGTCTGTGTCTTAAGGGTGAGGTCAACAAAGCGCTGAATTTTCATGACAAGGTATTAGCACAAGGGTTTCGGCTAGATGAGATTAGTTATGGGATTTTGATCAATGGGGTGTGTAAAATAGGAGAAACAAGAGCTGGCATTCGGTTGTTGAGAATGATTGAAGGAGGGTCTATTAAGCCTAATTTAATAATGTACAGCACAATCATTGATAGTCTATGCAAAGATAACCTTGTTAATGAGGCTTGTGATTTATATTCAGAAATGGTTGTCAAGGGAATTTCTCCTGATGTTGTCACTTACACTAGTCTAATATATGGCTTTTGCATTGTGGGTCAACTAATCAAAGCAATTGGATTGTTAAATGAAATGGTATTGAAAAACATTAAACCAGATATTTATACCTATAGTATATTGATTGATGCTTTATGTAAGGAAGGAAAGGTAAAAGAAACTAGAAATGTGTTAGCTGTGATGGTGAAAGCATGTTTGAAACCTGATGTTATTGTTTGGAGTACTTTAATGGATGGGTATTTCTTAGTTAATGAAGTGAAGCATGCAAAACATGTATTCTACACTATGACCCTAATGGGAGTAACTCCTGATGTTCACTGCTATAGTATCATGATTCATGGACTGTGTAAGATTAAAAGAGTGGATAATGCCATGAATCTTTTTCAAGAAATGCATCAGAAAAACATGGTTCCTGATACAGTGACTTATACTTCTCTTATTGCTGGTTTGTGCAAATCAGGAAGAATCTCTTATGTTTGGGATCTTATTGATGAGATGCATGATACAGGTCAACCTCTTGATGTAATCACTTATAATAACTTAATAGATGCTTTATGCAAAAATCGTCATCTTGACAAAGCAATTGAGTTCTTCAACAAAATGAAAGACCGGGGAATTCGGCCAAATGTGTACACATTCACTATACTTCTTGATGGACTTTGTAAATGTGGAAAACTTAAGAATGCACTAGAGGTTTTTCTAGATCATTTGACTAAAGGCTATTGTTTAAATGCCAAAACATATACTGTTATGATCAATGGGCTGTGTAAAGAGGGCTTGCTTGATGAAGCATCGGCCTTATGGTCAAAAATGGAAGACAATGGTTGCATTCCAGATGCTGTGACTTTTGAAATAATGATTCGTGCTTTTTTTGAAGAAGATGAAAATGATAAGGCAGAGAAACTTCTATATGAAATGATTGCTAGAGGCCTATTGTAAGAGTAAACTAGGTGAGATTCTTTCTAGTGACACATGCTATTTGAATTTGGTGAGAATCAAGTAATATTTATATCTTTTGATAGTTTCACATAACGTGTAATGAGCTTGTGTGACATTACTTTTGATTAGAAGTCATAGGTTGTTACATTTATTTTCATATCCTAACAACAGGAATCATTGATTTTTTTTGGAGTCTTATATAGCTACATTTTTCCTTCCCAATGTTCTGTCTATTGGCTGAGACTACTTTTATGGATTTTCAATCACTGTTAACAATTAGTGTTTTAGATAACAAATCAAGCTGAAGCTGAGATGATTATTTGGAATAGCTTTATACTGCTGAACTAATAGAACTTATTATGAATGCTAAGAATTACATAAGGTGTGCAATTACTTCAGACAATGAAGTCATATGTAGTACAAACATTGAAGTGCTCAGAAGTTAGACGAACACAAAAAGAGATGCTTGCCAAGACCTTGGTATGCTTGTTCAAATAAAGACAGTTAATTAATTGGAAATTTTTCAACTTTCCCCTGGATTATCTATACTATGCAGACAAAATAACTTAAAAAGTCACAGATAAAGGTCACTAGAAATTAAGAACGTCATTAGACTTTCTGCATATCTATAACAGTTTTATTTTTGTTCCTTTTTGTTCCTTTTCATTTGTGTAGTGATACTTTCTATGTTAGATAAGTAAGGACTTTTGTGTTAGTTTTACTGTTTTTGTTATGTAGACTTTTTATTGCTACTATGGTAGATACATGCAGGGTTATTAAAAACAAAATGCATATTCTGTGGGACCTGCAACCTCAAGAAATAAAAGCACAAAATAACCCTCACACAACATAGCAATGAGCTCTGTCTTTCATCTTTGAAGCAATACAAATTAATTGTGAAGAAACAACCTTCAAGCTTTTACTTCATTCTTTTAAGTCATGTTTATTTTTACCATAATTTGTTTCACTATCTATTGAGTAAAAATAAGAAAGTTAAGTAACATAAAAAAATATTCACAAATTTACTATGTTAAAATTTTATTAAGTTTGAGCCATAACTTAATAGTACTGAATCTCTAGGCTAAATCTACCTTCTTGAAGGACAACATATACATTATATACAATCCATAACAATTATCACTGTAATTTTTTATTAAATTATTTTTAGTCTTGAGTTTCGATTTTAATGATTTCTTTTCTGTTTTAGTTCCATTATAATTTAAATTTTGATTATTATAAAATATATATTTTCGTTTTTATCTCTTTAAAATTTGAAACTATTATTTTTATCCCATTATTCATTTCAAGATAGATAATTAATGCTTACTCTAGGGATTAAAAACATTTCCAAACATATCATTACTGACAAATTATAAGACCAGATTATACAATTTTAAGAAAAATAACTGCATAAATAAAATACAACTGCATATAGTTTACTTAAAAGTTATAATACTTATAATTTTGATAACTTGTAAAAAATAAATTGAACTTTTAGAAAAGTAAATGTAATTATAACAAAATAATATTTTTTCCATTTAAACATAATTTATATTATACTTTACCCTTATGAAATCCTACTCTTGAATGCATGCTAACTTCAAAAATACATTTGAATCTTAAATCTTTTTCCGAAACAATCAAGAATCTGTTTAAGGGACCATGTTAAAATCCAATCCATCCAAATTATAACATTTGTTTTTGGATAAAGCAAAGAATATAGTGATAACCTGTTAATTACTAAACTTAACATAAGATATATGCTATGATTAAAAGGTTGAGCATATAAGGAATTTGGCTAACACCCTCTTGTCCTTTAGGTTAATTATTGGAGACCAAGTTGCAGATGATTATTCCATGTGAGAACTCATTAATGCAAAGCAAGTTTTGAGCTGTCCCTGTCACTGGGAAGGACCTCTCTGATTAACTACTGTGACACAGCTAAACTAATATCCATGTGAAAGCTTGATTAGATATGTATCTTTGACTTTTAATCACATATATATAGATCCAAAGACCTATCATTAATATAGATCTATGTGTCTGGGAATCCTCACAAGCACATAATTTATCTTTTTCTGACATTTAATACCACATTAGAACTTGTCAATCCTACATAAATGTCATATCAGTTTGATAACATTTTTTAATCCATATTATTAGTTAAAATATTGCATGATTTACCACCAAGTCGCCCAACTAGCTTGAATTGCGTGCTATAAAACTATTTCTTGCTTTCACTTCTCAAAAAAACTGAATAAAGAACACCAAATTCTCTTGCCTTGTTGATGGGGTGTTTGACATGATACACAATATGCTTGTATGAAGCTTCTGAAGTTTTGAATATTAAGTGAACTATTAAGTAATAGTAAACTGAACAATAACTAATTAATGGCCATGTTGAGCCAACGATGCGAATATTTCAAGCAACGGTGACAAAACCAAGTTCGATCTGCGTCATAATCCATACGCATCTTTCCTTCAAACTATCACACAATATAAATATTAAAAATGGAGCATTCTATACATGTGTATTACCTATCTTTTTTATTTATTAAAATTTTCTAGTTCACACTATCTCAGGTTGAGTTTCACACGTCAAAGGAATCGAATGCTTTCATAGGTTACCAGATTTTGTTGGTGGAAAGATTGACTTAGATTGCATACCCTTTACTTGCACTGAACAACTTTAATTACACTGCAAGCAAACGATTCCACCATTCCTTTTTTTTTTCTTTGATTCTTTGGTGTTCAACGTTAAAGGTGGTTCTCAGTTAAGCTTGGTTATGCATGAGAGAGGTTACTACTGATTCGAGCATTGGCTTAAATCAGTTTTGTACTATTTTATATCATAGTTGAGTTATTTGATGTCATGAGTATAACTTTTGGCTCGACCCAAAAGCTGCTTAATTCTCTCTTTTGGCTACTGAAATGAAACTGAAGAACTATTTTATTCTAGATTACACTACGTGCTAGCAACTATTGCCGCTAACAGATAATCAATCTTTCTATTGTTCTATTATTCTACCTAACTTTTTTTTGGTGATCACATAAGATTCCAATACCACCATGCCTAACTATCACACTTTTTGAAAGAAAAGGTTATATCACAGTATATATGTCTCTTTTTTCTTATATCAGTGGAATAGGAAATAACTATATATACTTTGAGTGACTTGTTAGTTATCACTCTTTTGCCTAACTAATCTTTGCTATCAGTGGTTATAATTTGGCTAAGTTTAGCTACATTCCTCAAGCATTTAATTCAACAAAAAGACCCAGAAAAAGCTTTGTTTTTCTTTTTCTATTATATATAGAGAGAGAGATGTGGAGTGACAGATTTTTTTTTTTCGTATGTACTAAGACTGATAAAGTTTGAGAATCTAATTAAAACGAGAAAAGGGTTTAATATATATTCTTAGATCTATATATATATATATATGACGTTTAACTTCACATGGGAACAGGAACTATAACACAGGCACCGTACCTTGTCTCCCTTTTAAGAAGTTAAATCTTTCACATCCTTTAAATCTGCAGCTGGCACAGACTCGTGAGTGAGTTATTTAAGCTTGAGTCAAATGGAGATATATTCCCCCCACGTGCAGTGGCCAATTGTTCAAGGCTATACTTCATCTCTTCATGTGATCTTCAGCGCCAATTCTATAATAAAATCATAGTTCTCAGAGCATCAACCGTTTCTCATTGTATTCTTTATGCTTTTGCTTTCTGCTTTTACCTACATCTACACTTTCCTGTTGACTTAATTTATTCACTTTTTTTCTCCATTTCAATCTTTTACATCAGTTTGAACCTTTCTTGAAGATTAATACTGTTTCAAAAGGAAAGATATGGTCTTACAAGCCATGAAATTTTACAATCTAGTTACCTGGTAAAAGTAAATTTGATGCCTATATCCTACACTTTGAATGTAGCAGTCTTACAAATGAAGACAAACCAAGCATAAATAGAAGTTATATAAAAGTAAAAATCATAATAATGTTTGAGAAAAAGAACATCAAAAGAGTAGAAAATACCACTAAATGCATATGAATACGTGATGGGGTTTCCCGTTCCCATAATTAGCTCTAGATGACCAAGTGATACATTCTACTCTATTGAGAAAAACATGATTATTCCTACATCAAATGAATAGTAAACAAATGGACCTAAACAAAGTATGGGACATTTTCAGTGGTGGAAATGGATCCAAGGCTCATTGAGCTTTTAGGAGTGTACACAGAAGAAGTTGAAGATGAAGAGAAGGATGAAAGGATAACAGAAGGAGAAGGCAATGGTTTTAGTGGAGGAGCAGGCAATTGTTTTTGTAGAGGAGGAGGAGGAAGTTGAGAAAGACCTTGTGGTTGTGAGTTTGCGGGAATTGCTGCTGATATTGCATCAGCTGAAGAAACCAAAGCTGCATGATTAGAAGAAATGAGACTCGCAGCTTCTCTATATTTGTATTTTAGTATCTCTTCCCTTATTGCATTTAGTTCTGCTTGTAAAGATTGAACTTGTTGCTGCAAAGCTGATATTGCACCCATGCATCCGTATACAGGATCTCTTAGCCTCAGGTTAGCTTCGTAAACAAGGCTATTTGCTGCATCAGCTCTTTGGCCCTCTGGAACCTCCTACACATAAAAATAAAGGTTGAAAACAAATCAGTTTTCACTTCAATAAGAACAGTGAATCCAATTGAAGAGAAAAAAAAAGAGTAACTATTCTGGTGAGTGACCAACCAGAAGCATCTTGGAGACATTGCTTGCACCAAACACTTTGTGAACGGCTACAAACTTTTGAGGCTCGTGTGGTGAAAAATAAGGAGAGAAAGGGCATTCTTCAGCACACCTTCTTCTCAGAAGCTTGCATGCAGCACAAGGGGTTACTGTGTTTAAGGTTATCCCAGGAATTGGACCATAGAAATGCTTCCTTCCCATTTGAGAAGATGCTTCTACCTCTGCTCTGATTTTTGTTATCTCATCTAATCTATCTTTGGGAAAAATACAAAAACTGCATGTTAAAACCATGAGTCTGTAAAGAAATATATTGGGTGGTGTAAGAGCATGATGCCCTCAGCACCATCACCAGAAACCAAAAACATGGTTAAAACTGTGATATGAATGGTATGCTACTAATTTCAGCTCATGAATAAGTTGGTTCTTTAGAGAGCAAGAAAATTGATGTCTATTTTTCTAACATTTACCTATCTCTTGATGTCCAAACATGCCTTTTGATTTTCTTGATCTAAGTGGTGTGTTGGGAGGGAGAAGATTTTGTTTCATACACAGACACAAACAAGATGAGAGAAAAGGCAGGGAAACAAGTCCTTAAAAGGCAAGGTCAATGGAATTATCAGAAGAAAAAAAGTTTGTAGATCATATGGATTTTTTTAAAAGAAATATATTTAATTAAGGGGAAGAGAAAACAAAAACAAAATGATTAGGTTGCATTAACCATTTAAAGAGAGAGAAGTAGCACTCTTTGTGAATAGCTTGCACACGTGTTAGTTCTATTGGAAACTGAGAATTTGACTTTGGAAAAATAATACAAGAAACATCAATGTCAGAATACTCAGCAATTGAGTATTTGTCATAAAAATTATTGGAGAACTATGGGCTGCAAAGTGGTGTGCTTCTTTTTCTTGGTTGTGTTGTATTTGTCACAAAAGTTTTCAAGTAGGAGCCATGTTTGAGGGACCAATTACATTAAAAGATTGCAATTCTTAACTATCTTTGGTCATTTTCTTCCCTTCAACTCTAAAAGTTTAAATTGAAGGAGCAGAAAATTTCAGTTCAGACAATGAAAGATAGAGAACTTCAATCAAACAGATTATGTATTGCACGGACTCACTATCACCATCACCTCTCACATACACACCTTTTTCACCCAAAGTACAAAAGAAGTTAAAAAATATTTAAATAATTTTTTTGAAAATTTCCTCATCATTAAGAACTTTAAAAAAAATGACAATTGTAAAAGAATACTAACCAATCTTGCTTTGGTTTCTCGGGAGTGATTGTAAAAATATATAATATAATCCTTAATTATTTTTTAAATGTAGTTTACATGTATTGTTT
>Ga0123341_1004548_pt1 | contig 12187 bp, 11 predicted proteins | sample Turbeapinknodule_FD_89959 | JGI IMG/M metagenome (GOLD analysis project Ga0123341, IMG submission 89959) | Root nodule microbial communities of legume samples collected from Mexico - Turtle bean Mexico pink nodule | ecosystem: Host-associated > Plants > Roots > Nodule | place: Mexico: Nepantla... | reverse complement strand
ATATATATATATATATAAACATGATTAACTTTTTAACTTTCAACTTTTAAACATAACTTTCTAACTAACTGTTAAACATAAGTTTCTAACTAACTTTTAAACACTAATTAACATGTCAATTTTGCTTAAAACACTAAAAAGTAATAATGGTGATTGCTATTTTAAGTATTAAGAGGGCAACTTTTATATTAAATTAATAAGAAAATCTGTTTATTTTAAAATTGTATTAATGAATTGAAATTTGAACAAAAGTATTACAATTTTTATTATGTTATCTGTTTTCATTATTATTAGTATTTAAAAAAATTATCTCTATGTATATTTGTATTCATTAAAAAAAATTGTGATTAACAGTGAGAGTTGTGTGAAAAAGTTCTTGAATAATCATCGTTTATATTTGAATAAATAATCATTGTTCAAAATCAAGATTGAAAGTGCTATACAATTTTTTGTTGATATTTTTCTTATATTTGCATCTTTCTGGTGTGGTGTAGTCTTAGGTATTTGAGTCTTTTCTATACCTTATCACATACATAATTTTTTTTTTTTATCATTCTTTAGTTGCTTATGTCTATACCCTTATTTTCCATGTGACTCTAGAGCGTGGTTAAAAGACTAAATTGTATCTTTTGTTGACGTCTCTTTTCATTGTCATTGTATCGTTCCCTTATTGTGGTTACTTCTTTGTTGTCACACCATCATTGACTATGTGTTGTTGTGTTATGGATGAACTCAAGAAAAAAAATGTTTTTAATTATGTAATTCGAAAGACATTTTTAGATTTTGCAATCTAAAAGACATATTTTTCATAAAAAAAAACATTTGAATTGTGAAATCTTAAAGTTACTTTCGGATTACACAATTCAAAAATAAAAAAATAAAAAAAAATTCAGATTGTATAATAAAAAGTACTCTTGAATTACATAATTCAAAAGTTTTTACAATAAAAATGAATTTTGGGTTACAAATTTTGAAAGTCTAAAAAAAGCTTTCAGATCGTTTAATATGAAAGTTAAAATAGATTTCTAGATTGGGCAATTTATAATTTTTTTTCACGCAAAAAGTAACTTTCAAAATCCACAATGTTTTTTCTTGTAAAAAAAAAATGGATTACACAATCAGAAATCGCTTTTTCAGGGCAAAGCAGGAATTTTGATCTTTATGAGGCGTAGAAAGAAATTATGGGGGTTCGAAAAGAAATTTGTCCACTCTTTCTGTTAACCTTGCAATTATTGGGCCAGCCCACTAATAGTGCATGGAATATAGAATGGTTAATGATGGGCATGGTATCAGTGTTTTGCTATGTTACTGAAGTGTAGCACCAGCATCCCCAAGCTTCATGGATTTCTCAGAAACCTTGTTCCTTCTCCTTCTACCAAAACCAAAGCCAAAGCGGTGCATTTCCTTAATCAACATCAACCTCAAAGCAAACAAAAAAACAAACCCATTGTTCCATTTAGCAGAGACAACAACACCAACATGAAGAAACACAAAAATTTGAAATTGAAATTGAAAGAAAAGAAGAAGGATGAACCCAGAGTGTATACGAGGAACGTGATTGGAAAAATTTACAACACGCTAAAGTACTCAACCTGGGAAACAGCTGAATCAGAGCTCAACAATCTCCCTTTGAAGTGGGACTCATACACGGTGAACCGGGTTTTGAAGTCACACCCTCCAATGGAGAAAGCGTGGTTGTTCTTCAACTGGGCCTCTGGGCTCAGAGGGTTCAAGCACGACCAATACACTTACACCACCATGCTTGATATTTTCGGGGAAGCGGGGAGAGTATCTTCCATGAAGCACGTTTTCCAGACAATGCAGGAGAAGGGGATCAAGGTTGATTCTGTTACCTACACTTCCATGATGCATTGGCTTTCCAGTTCTGGGAACGTGGATGAGGCTATGCAAGTGTGGGAAGAAATGAAATCCAAAGGGTGTTACCCCACTGTTGTTTCTTACACGGCTTATATGAAGATTCTGTTTGATAATAAAAAAGTGAAGGAGGCCACTCGTGTTTACAAGGAGATGATTAGCTCTGGTGTCCCTCCAAATTGCCACACTTACACTGTTCTAATGGACTATCTTATTGGGTCTGGTTAGTGTGCCTTGAACATGTTTGTCGTATGGTCTAGCTGGGCATTCAGTCCTTGTATGTGCTAGTTATTGAATGATGATTGTTAAAAATGATATAAATGTATAATTTGATTGTATGTCATTAGTTAATGAGTAAATTTTTTTCACTGCCTACCAAATACAAATCTTTTTAGATATGACCTCTAAAGTAACCATTGTAGAAGTCTACGGTAGCCTATTATATTAACATTTGCAATCATGGAGTCCACCTTAGGACTTACTCAGAACCATATGATCTCAGTCTTGATGAAGAATTTAAATGATGTATTTACTTTTGTTGCTTCATCTATACGGTTAAAGACATATTACTTGAGTTTACGTAATCCTGCACAATTTCATTTTGAAGCTTCAAAGTGCTTCTACTTGCCACTTTCCTGACTGTTACTGTCTTTTGTTTGTTATTTTTGTATTGCAGGAAACTGCGAAGAGGCCCTAGAGATTTTTGAAAAGATGCAAGAGGCTGGGGCACAACCTGACAAAGCTGCATGCAATATTTTGATTGAGAGGTGTTCTAAAGTTGGTGGGACTGAGTTCATGACACATATCCTTCAGTACATGAAGGAAAACCGTCTTGTTCTCCGATACCCTGTTTTTGTTAAAGCATTGGAAGCTTTAAAAGTTGCTGGTGAGAGTGATACACTTCTAAGGAAAGTCAATCCTCAGTTTTATATTGACTGTAGCATAACGAAGAACAAAAATGATAGTATCACAGTTGCTGCAGATTCTCCTACTAATATGGATAAAGAGCTTTTATTTGTTCTACTGAAAAATAGAAATGTTGTTGCTATTGACCATTTGCTTACAGGGATGATGCAAAAGAAACTATCTTTAGATCATACGGTTGTCTCAACCATTATTGAGGTAAATTGTAGTCATTGCCGACCTGAAGGTGCTTTGTTGGCTTTCAAGTACAGTGTTACAATGGGAATAGGTATTGCGAGAACAGGATATCTCTCCTTAATGGGCTTGTTGACCAGATCAAATATGTTTTCAAAGATGGTGTACATTGTTGAGGAAATGACTAGAGCTGGGCATTCACTTGGAATCTATCTGGCTTCACTTTTGATCTTTAGGCTTGGTTGTGCTAGGAAGCACACTTCTGCGATGAAGATTTTCAATTTATTACCTGATAACCATAAGTGTACTGCCACCTATACTGCTTTGATTAGTGTTTACTTCTCTGTTAAAAGAGTTAGAAAGGCACTTGAGATTTACAAAACCATGTGCAGCAAAGGATTTTGTCCTGTGTTAGGAACATATAATGTACTAATAGCCGGCTTAGAAAGAAATGGTAGATATGCTGAAGCAGATCATTATAGGAAAGCAAAGAAAACCCTGCATGCCAATAGTGGTTCACAGGAAAGTGTTTTGATAGAGGGAAAGATATGCAATCTTATATTTTCTGTGGATGTCATACTTTAATCTTGGTACTCTGGGAGTTTTCATTTTTGTATTCTAGTTGAGGGCATGGTGAATAGTTGCTACTGGAGAGTGGAGGAATGTTGGTTATATGGCATATCTATCAAGAAATAAACCAACATTTTGATCCAAGATGCAGTTCATGAGAGATGCCAACAAGGTCTAACTGTCAAGTACCCTTCCACATAAGGCAACTATATGATGCACAAAACAACTTTATGAAGTATGTTCACATGCATACTTTCATGCCTTTGTGAAGGAATGTGGGATGGCAGCTATTTTCTCAAAAAGTCCCTACATTATGCATAACTGCTTTGCATCTCTCTCTTTTCCTTACTTGTATTTGGTGATTTGTAGACAAAGTCATATTTCTAGTGTATATAGAAGGAATTGCAAACATTTTTGTCTAGTAAATTTTAACCTTTTCGCTGCATTAATTTTGACTGTCATTTAAAAAGTCAGTTAAACTTTATTAAAATATATAAAATTAAACGAGTTTCTTTTGTTCTTTAGTAAGTCTCACTTATGATTTTTGAGTTAATTTTAGTAACTCTTCAGAAGTGGTAAATATTTTATTTTCAAAAATGATTTCAAAGTAATCAATAATTATAATGTTTAATAATCGTGTTAAAATATTAATATTCTTACACTTTACCTTTATATTTACTTATTTAGAAATAAATGGTTTTATTATTACACATACATGTTTATCTGATATTTCATTAAGCTTTTTATGATAATATATTTTCATTAATTTTTAAAAATAATGAACATGTTTTTATCTTTTATACTTATCTTTAATAGGCTTAAATTCATCTCTATTTTTTATAAATATGCAATTTTGGGAAAAAAATAAGTTTAAATTCACTTTTCATCTTTATACATTTGGAAAAGTGTAAATTTGATTCCTGTAAATTTTAATTAGACATTTCATCCACTAATTTTTCAAAATTAAGTTTTTGTGCACATAAGCAACAGCAAATAAGATGAAATATTTGAACAAATTAAAGCTTCTGTGCATATAATCAAGAAGCAAAGGAAATTGTGCAACCAAATAATATTTTATTGGTTTTATTTCTAGATAAGGTGTAGCAACATTTATTGCAAGAAAGGTGGAATAGTTAGTAGATGATGATGGTTGATCAGAAGTTGCCGGCCTCAGCAGATTATGGTTATGGTGTGTGAAACTCTCTCATCCCCACTCTCTTTCAGATGCAGTCACTTTCCACTGTAAAAGACAATAAATAAGTCATTTAGGTCTCCTAGATGGGCCAGTCCTTTGTATTGTAAAAATGGATGGTGATGTTATATTAAGAAAACCAAAAACTCTGTTTTAACTATCTTCTGATATTTGCTTATGACAGTGATATAATAAAAAAACCAAGTTGAGCAGTAAACATAGAAACCCTCTTGTGAAGCCGGCGAGGTTGCAAGTAGCATCTTACAAATGGCATTCCACCATTCATCCAACTCCAACCTAACCTTCACTTCATGCTTATTTTCAAAGGGCAATGATGTAATCAGGTTCATTTTCATTTCACTATAAATGTAACCTCTTTGCTTATTCATTCCAAGTCCAAAGAGTTAATATTGCCTTCTAAGCCAAGCTAGAAAATGCGTGAGATTCTTCACATTCAGGGGGGGCAATGCGGGAACCAAATAGGAACAAAGTTCTGGGAAGTGGTGTGTGATGAGCATGGGATTGACCCTACAGGACAGTACGTAGGCAACACAGAACTTCAGCTTGAAAGAGTGAACGTTTATTACAATGAGGGCAGCAATGGACGTTATGTGCCAAGGGCAGTGCTTATGGACCTTGAGCCTGGCACCATGGATGCTGCCCGCACCGGCCTTTATGGCCAGATATTCCGCCCGGACAACTTTGTTTTCGGCCAGTCTGGTGCCGGAAACAACTTCGCAAAGGGCCACTACACTGAGGGTGCTGAGCTTATTGACTCAGTCCTTGATGTTGTAAGGAAGGAGGTTGAGAATTGTGACTGCCTGCAAGGTAAAAAAGTAACCAAACATCATGATAAACTGTTTCATTAAAATATGAGACATTTATATATTTTATGGTTTTGGTTTTGAATCCAGGATTTCAAGTGTGTCACTCCTTGGGAGGGGGAACAGGTTCTGGGATGGGAACTCTGCTGATTTCGAAGATAAGAGAGGAATACCCTGATCGAATGATGCTTACATTCTCTGTGTTTCCATCTCCAAAAGTGTCAGACACGGTTGTTGAGCCTTATAATGCTACACTTTCTGTTCACCAGTTGGTGGAGAATGCTGATGAATGTATGGTCCTTGACAATGAAGCACTATATGACATCTGCTTTAGGACCCTCAAGCTCTCTACGCCAAGCTGTAAGCATCACTGCAGTAGAACTAATGAGCACCTATGCTAAAGAAGTTCTTCTTTTTACTTAGTAACCGTTTCCTCAATTTACTTTTTGCAGTTGGAGACTTGAATCATTTGATATCAGCAACAATGAGTGGAGTTACTTGTTGCTTAAGATTTCCGGGTCAGCTCAACTCAGACCTAAGAAAGTTAGCAGTGAACTTGATCCCATTTCCACGACTTCACTTCTTCATGGTGGGTTTTGCTCCTCTGACATCTCGAGGATCACAGAACTACCGTGCATTGACTGTCCCAGAACTGACACAGCAAATGTGGGATGCCAAGAACATGATGTGTGCAGCTGATCCGCGCCACGGTCGTTACTTGACTGCCTCAGCGGTTTTCAGGGGCAAGATGAGCACAAAAGAGGTAGATGAACAGATGTTGAGCGTACAAAATAAGAACTCTTCCTACTTTGTTGAGTGGATTCCCAACAATGTGAAGTCTAGTGTTTGTGACATTCCTCCCAAAGGCCTTTCTATGGCTTCGACTTTTGTAGGTAACTCAACATCCATTCAGGAGATGTTCAGGAGAGTGAGTGAGCAGTTCACAGCCATGTTCAGAAGGAAAGCCTTCTTGCACTGGTACACTGGAGAAGGAATGGATGAGATGGAGTTTACCGAAGCAGAGAGTAACATGAATGATCTTGTTGCAGAGTATCAACAGTACCAGGATGCATCTGCTGATGAAGATGATGATTCTGGAGAAGAAAATGAGGGTGCTGAGAGCTGAGGATGTTCGACAAGCTTGACTCTTCGAATTTTACAAGCAGTATTGAATCTATGTTCAGTTTTTCGGCTTTTAGAAGGTTGTGGTTGGTGTTTTCTTTCTTATTTTTAATATCGAAATACAAGAATCACCTCGTTAAAATCTCATAATATTTTCAATACAGCAGCATCTCATCATGATATATAGTGCAAGCGTGCAAGTAAGGAAAGATGCTTGCCGATGGAATATTCATAAACCAATCTAATTGGAATAAATACATTACGTAAATCATAAAAATATTTTTTTTATAAGTAATAACAGTTAATGTTTGGAAAGGTTTATCACTGTGATGCATAAAACCTCAATTCTCATGAGATATGCATCTTATATGAATAGATCTTGGACTCTAGGCAATTTCCAGAGATAAATCTGCGTGATCATGTTAATACAAATATTTGAAGTGGGCGATGTAAAATATGCATTCTATATACACACACCATTCTTTATAAACAAACAGGTGGGTTGACTGTTTCTTGCAGTCTTGAAAGGTTACCAAATAGCATTTCGCTATGCTTGAACTAATCAGACCCCAAGCTAAATTATTTTAAAAAATGGGAGGTTTACATTTACAGTAAGGCAGTAAAATATATCAAATATAAATTTCACCACTAAAAAGGGAGAATTTATTTTTAAGGACCTAAAAATCAAGTTTACCTTGTTCAAAGATTGAACCATGGTTCGGTTCATAGAACAAATGCCTTTGGCCACCATGTCCAAAAGTTTCTCTATTTATGGTCCTTCAGACCAAACTTTTAAAATGCAAAGCCACAGTATTCATTCTATAAGGTAAATATGACTTTTAAGGTCCCAAAATGCAATACTCCCTTTAAAAAACCACATGACTTTTGGACATGATAACGGTGATTACTTATGAACTATAGATTAGTTTATAAATTTTATAGAATAAATACCGCAGCTATCATGTCCAAAAGTTTGTTTATTGTGTTATGATCCTTCAGATCAAACCTTGGAAATAAACAGGCATAATATTCATTCTAGATCATGAATTTTCCTTTTCTATGTTATGCTTTTCTCCCTTACAAATCCGCCATTCATTTCAAAACTCTTTGATTTGTCTCGTTATTTTGACTATGTCTAGATGAGATGCTATTCAGCTGATCAAATCCAGCAAGCACCCCAGCTCCTGCCATACCAAGAAGCATGTTTGCTGTAACTCCTCGAAATAAAGCTAAGAAACCCTCTTGTCCAACAATATCACGAAATGCATGTATTGCGTTACGGTACTTGTTTGGATGTCCAGAGGTAAGCATCATTCTCCGGCGCAATGTATCAAAAGGGTATGCACAAACCCCTGAAAAAGCTGTGATGCTCCACCCTAAGAAGAAACTAGCAAGAAAGTTTCCCTGCAGAAAATAAACCAAGAGACTCACATTGGAAAGCCTGGGTATAAAAGAACATAACCAATTGTCTAAATTCATCAAAGTGTTATACAGTAAAGAGATGCATCTACGATAAGTGCACTGCAAGGAAACTTGGCATTCTATTTCCAAAATAGCTATTTGACTTACGTCTTGAAAATGAACGTTCAGAATCAAGGATTCAACTATCAATGTAAATCTGTAGAATCTACGTGAACTTGAATATTTGGCACACATACCACTGTGGAACAGATTAAAGAAATCACCAGCCCCATAGCAATAGAGGGCAAAAAATCTCAGTTAAAAGCATCAAGTATCAACTATGTTTTCCCATTACTGAAGTGTAAATGGTTAGTTGCTTACCTCAAATGGCCCAACTAAAACAATAGGCTTCATGGTGTCATAGATCCCAAAGTACATCCCTCGATACATGGCAATTCCCCATATTGAAATGCCAAATCCCCTGTACAATCCAGCAATTCCATCACTTGATAAGGTCTTCCTGTATACATCAATTATTCCTTTAAACTGGCGTTGACTGGTATTGCGGCACTCGATTGCATCAGTGCCCAATCGTGTACGTGCATAATCTAAATGATACAGTAGCAGTGAAGTTGTTGCTCCTGCAGCACTGCCTGAAGCCACATTCCCAGTAAACCACTTAGTGTACCCGTCTCTCTCTCTGGAATACCCAAAAATGCTTTTGAAGTAACCTTTGAATGCAAAATTGAAAGCCTATAGACCAATTAACTGCTTGCTCAAATATTATTTTAATAATAAAAACTATTATCTGAGACACATGATTCCAGGAATTGATGTATCTTTTTTTCATATATGTGGAGCATTATTTTATGAAAAAGCCAAGACACGGTTAATAATATTTGACATGCATTAACAATTTGACAGCAAAAGCACAAAGCAAGCAAGCTTGTAGGTTAACGTAACAGAACAAAATGGACGCCATCATATATCAAAGAATTTGATTGTGGATGCAGTGTTATTGTTGCATAATGCAATAGAAAATAAGATAAGCCAAGGCTCTAAGATGAGGTATATTTTGATTTATTTGAGAATATAGAAAGTTAAAAGAAAAGAACGAAAGGGAAATAAGTAAACAGATGTTCCCTCTGATTTGAATACCTAAGGTCCATTACATGACAGAGAATACAAAATCAATGCACAAAAGAATTTGAGCATATTATTTGGTTTGAGGTTTTGGAGAATATCATGAGCAATAATTACCCAGATATTTAATGGTTAAGTTTATGCCCATCACTCAGAAGCCCTGATAACTGGTCATGCTCACTCTTTTGTTTTCTTTATCTCTTCCCTGCTATCAATTAGTGGAAGTGTCGGTAAAAGGCGAAAACAAAACACTAAAAGTTAACAAACAATAGCCCCTTTAACTCAGTTGTGACAACTTCAAAGAAAGAGAAAAATAAATGGTGAGGGTGGGGATGCTTATCTTTATTTAACAGCAATCAGGATGCCAGTAAAGTGAATAACTCACCTGTGTGGGGAAATATCGGATAACATTGGCCTGGTGACCTCTCCAAAAGGCAATCAAACCCTCCTCCATGAAGACCCTCTTAAAGCCATCAGACACGCCCAAGTATGGTTTTTTGAGTTGTCCTCTTTTAATCATTTCACCTTGGTTTTGCAATAAAAGCTTCACTCTCTCGATTGGTGCTGCAGCACTCTTTGATATGATTGCTGCTACTCCTCCCATTACAAAATCCTTTGAAAATCTTTCATATGTTGATTTTACCATTTTTAGTCTCTTCCCTCTAATCCTGACAGATGTATTAAAAACTTAGTTAACAATGAGTGGACATAAAATCTCAAACTTTCCAATGAAAATACGTGGTTCAGATCAACTTATGCATGACTTCAATCATATTCAACAGTTCAAAATCAATTCTCCTCAACTTCAAACCAAACAAACACCAAATCTCACAGAAATCACAAATAGAGTGAAATAACAATGACATAAAGCATAACTCTGTTATATGAATTCATCAAGCAAAAATCATGCAAACTTTCGGATTCATTTCAATCATGAGAAGGACAGAAAAAAAAAAGTAATGCAAAAAAAGCTGAAAAACAGATTAGAGAAAAATGAAGACCACCAAGAATATGCAAGCTGCATAGTTCAGTACACACCTAAGCAAATTATAGGTGAGGAAGAACCTTCTGAAAAGGACTTGCCCCCTCAAACAAGTCTAACCAGGTTTATACCTTCCTTAATCTTCAAGTGAACAAATGAAAAACGAAAATGATAAATTCCGATTTCTGATGCTGCCCAGTAACCCGTTCAATCGACTGGAAATATTACAATTCCAAATTTCACATAAAAGTCTAACTTTTATGAAAAATAGAACCTGGGGCATGTTTAAAAAAATAATAGAAAACAGAAATTGAAAGAAAGTTAGCAAACACCATTGCACCCAACACAAAGGTTTTGAAGGAGAGTGATTTGAAGCCACGGGAATCCAGAAAGTTTCAATGCAAAAAAAAAAAAAAAAAAACATGCAATGACATGAATGGGTGAGAAGAATAGCAATCGAACAGAATAGATGGTGAGAAATGTGGTAGCTAGCAAATGAAAAATTGAGAAAACATTCATAAGGAAAGGAAGATAGAAAGGGAAAAAGGTACCTGAAGAGAAGAGAACGAAATGAGTTGAAGTGCAATGAGGATGAGATTTGAGTTTTGTTTTTATTTGATGGCAAATAGCATTTTCTTCTTATTTTATGCTGTTTTTGTTGAGCGTGTGGAACAAAATTGAAACTGTAACGATAAAGTTTTCGTATTTATAAATGGAAAAGGATCCAAAGATTCTCTCCACCTGCTTTTGCATTTGGGACTATACAATTTTAAGTGAAATAATAATTAGTAGTCATCAATTTTAAGTTACTTGTTATCTCTTACCGATAGAGAGAGAAATAAAACATTTTAGAACTTTTTAGGTGTGTTCATCAATTAAATAAAGTAGGTGTGTTGATCAATTAAATTTAAAACTTTTATTTTAATAGTATATGGTGTAATTAATAAATTATAAATTTATAAGATAAACTTCAGAATTAATTAGAGAATAATACAAATATATATGATATAATATATAATTTTTATCTATAGAATAATCAACATGTTCATTACATTTATGATTAACTAAATATTGATAAATTCGTTTGTATTGTGTATAATGAAATATTTAAAAATATTTGAAATAAAACTTTGTTGTTATTTGATGATATATATAACATTCCATCATACATGAGATATCAACATTATCTTATTTGTTAGGTAGGACTATTATCTTATTTGTTAGGTAAGAACATTATCTTATTTTTGTTAGTGATTTTATTTATTATTTATTTTTTATATATGATGCTAATAATCTGATTGCATATCCTTTGTGATGACACATTTGTTTTCCAACAACAAAATCTTTCAAAACAAATGTCTATGACCTTCAATCATACATATAACATTCATCATACAAGTGAGATATGAACATAGTCCTATTTAAAGTGATTTCATTTATATTTTTTTATTTTTCATGTATAAAGCTAATAATCTCCTTTTATATTGTTTTGTAGTGACAAATATGTTTTTGGAAAAAAAAAATAGTTTGCCTTTGATATAATCATACAATGCGGTTAATACTAAATTTTTGACAACCAGAGAATTTCATTTGCTATTGTCTATGTTGATTTTGTTGGGAAATCAAAACAAAACATCTCTCTTTGGTGTGTATATAAAATGGACACTCGTGAAAATAATAAGTAGATAAAAGAAAATAGAATAATTACACCGATAATTTTTAACGCGAGTAAACCTTATCAACTAAGAAATAAAAATTCGCGTGACCTAGTCCAAAAAATGTCTTCACTACTTAAGATTACAATATTTATTTATCTCTTACTTTGAGGGTAACACTTGGTGTCTATTTGCTTTAGAGTTAATCTCACATAACAATGATGAAATACAATGTCTCTCACTAAGATTTATAATCTCACATTATGGTGGATATCAACTCTCTATGTTGTTTTTCTCACTTGCTTGTTTTTTTTTTTTTTTTTTT